>ENA-OPCV01001395-OPCV01001395.1-human-gut-metagenome-genome-assembly--contig:-NODE-1395-length-17919-cov-2.683889_pt1 | contig 17919 bp, 18 predicted proteins | sample MGYA00241257_ERZ501494 | MGnify/ENA primary metagenome ERZ501494 (study PRJEB25962, sample SAMEA2042618) | human gut metagenome | biome: human gut; feature: human-associated habitat; material: faeces...
CTCTTTCTGCCACTTCGGATGCGAATCCGCTGTCTACTGCCTGTGTCTCAATATCCTCTTCCAGCTCCTGCACATCGGTATCTTCCAGAAGGTCCTCCCCTTCTACATTTTCCTTTTGGTACACGTCCATAGTCTGGCGCATATCTTCTTCGCTCACAGGTATATAGCTTACTATGTATCTTTCTCCTGATAACAGAACACTCGTAATCTCTCCATAGAGAGACACGGTTCCGCTTTCATTTTCTCCCATTGTACCTGTGTAAATTGCCAGATAATCGCCCTCATCTACGGTTGTCTCACTGTCCAGATCCATAGCCCGGCTCATAGCATCATCACCAAAGGTCAGGTCGCTGACATTAATCGTTACACTGTTATTATCCGGGTCACCGTCCTGATCTTTGTCCATAGAAAGCGGCAGCACATCCGGCATAAAGAGCACGTCTTCCGGTCTGGAGCCGCGATATGTATACTTGTCCCCATCCGCTCCTGTAATCTCGATAAATGACACATCACTGTTGTCACCAGAGGACATATCCATGGTCGGGATCACATCACCGGAATAAATTGCGACCTGGTCGCCGACTTCTAACTGCTTCTTATAAGTAAATGTTCCGGTCGTATCACTGCCTTCTTCGGTCAGGGAACCGTCTGTTCCAATCGTCATTGCCGCGATTGAAACTTCCTCTACTTTCTTTCCATTTACAGTCAGATTGGAAAGCTCTTTCTTATGAATATACTTGATCTCTTTATTTAACTCTACATTTTTGACTTCTTCGCGGTAGACCGTAAAATCATAGACACGGATCGTCGGGTCAAATCCTGTAAAATATAACGCCTTTTCCTGAAGCTCCAGCTTATAGGCTGCCCCCGGTGTCCATCCGTTCGGATTGCTGATCGTAAATGTATGGTCTGCTCCTTCGGTCACATCTACCGTAACCGTTTCAGAAGAATCTGTCACGTTTTTTATCGTGAAATTTTTCCGCACCTGGTCAGGCGTCATAGCAACACTTGTATCCGTCACCGGAATCGTAAAATCTGCTGCCACATCATTTGCTCTGGCATAAGTCGCCATGGACACTTCTTCCATCGGCTGGTTGTCTGCATAAGAGGCATATAATGTCACATCACTCAGAAGACGGTCCTTACTGTCCACATATCTGGTGCATGCTTCATCGTAACACCAGCCAAGAAATGTACTGGACTTTTTCACCGGTGCCGGCAGATCTTTCAGAATAGTTCCTGCCTGGTACTGCTCCTGTGTTACTGTGATCATCTGATCTGCCTTCTGCGGATTCTTCTTCGTGATAGTTCCGCCATTTGTCTCATATGTAATATTGTACGCTGTATCCTGAAATGCAATGTCAAAAGTCAGGTGATCTGTATAATCACCTGTATAGTTCGGTTTGTCCAGAATGTTGCAGTCATATTCCTGCTGCTTATGGCTCTCATCTTTCGTAAGACTTGCGACAACCGAACCATTTTCCAGTGCCGAACCACTCTGCGGATTTCTCAGTTCATATGCAAGACTATGTAATCCACTCTTTAATTTCCAGTCATTTTCAGACTGGACTGTCACGCTCACATGATCCTTGTCATATAATCCACCTGCATCCGCTTTTATCGTAAGCTTATCCCCATCCGCATTGACCGTCTGTGGAATATCCACATAGTAGTAGCGTTCCGTCCACTTTGCATAGAGGACAACACTGCCGGAATGATCCGCAGTGCTAAGCGAAGTAACCGGCTCTCCATTAAACTCCTCATTATCATACCAGCCGGCAAATTCATATCCCGCTTTTGTGATCTGCTCCGCTCCCGGAAGCTCTGTCACCGGCTCATCGTAATTAGACGGAGCCGTGTAACCTTCCGCAAACGTTCCTCCATTTTTCTTATAGTCAATGCCAGATTCCTTCCGCGCATTCGAACCCTGAGACGTTCCTTCCTCCGAATGCATAACCGGATTCTGCGTATTCGCATCTTCAGCAAATGCTGCGACCGGCACTGATGTTGCAAACAGCACCGCGCTCAAAATCATACTGACCAGACGTTTCTTCATATGTATTATCCCTCCTCATTTTTTTCTCAAAAATAAGTCTCTATACATATTGTATCAAAAAAAATACATTCCTCACATGCCCGTTGAAAGCCCAAAAAGTGCCTGTTTTACAATTCCTTTTGTAAAACAGACACTTTTTCGTATCCTGTTATTCTATTGATTTACGAATTCTTTAATCTTATCGCGTTTATCAATCTGTAGTTTTTCCAGAATTCCGGAGACATAATGCTTCACCGTATTCACAGACAGTCCCAAATGTTCTGCAATCTCCTGGTTCGTCCAATCACGGCACGCCAGCATGGCTATGGAAAATTCCAGCGGGCTCAGAAGATCCGTCACTGCCTTTTGCGTCTTGGGATTGTGAATTTTCATCCAGCCACGGCTAAATGCAAGTACACCATCCACCAGCTTCTTGTACATTTCCGGCTCTTTTTTCCGGATACAGACTTCCATAGTCCCCTGAAGCAGACCATGATACTCGATAAATGGTTCCATGAATTTGTCCGCTCTTGCCCTCTCCCATGCCCGGGTCACCGTCTGAATTGCTTCTTCTTGTTCTTTCAGATTAATCTGACACATTGCCTGTACGCACCCCAGATAAATCATGGAAATCGGATAAACTCCATCTGCCATCAGAAATGCCCCCTGTACAACACCTTTTGCCTTTGCATAATCCTGTCTCAGATAAATCTCATGTGCTAAAAGACTTACTGCAAATAATCGTTGCCCAATTGGAAGATACGGAATGTACTGCTGAAGTGGTGGGGTTCCTTCCTCCGGCGGTATATGAAGAAATGTGCTGATTACATAAAATGCGAACAGGCAGGCCGCTTTTACATTCACAGGTGCATCCTCCTGCATTGCCTGGGTCAAACACTGATGTACATCTTCCCTTGTACGCTGTGCTGCCTGTGGATCTCCAAGTGTAAGATTCGCAAATGTGTAAAGCATATCTGCCGATAGCCGGAGCATCACATCATCGTGATCCAGATAATCTTTTACCGTCTCCACACATTTTTCCGCCTGCGCCGAGAAGAAATAATATTCTCCCTGTGCAATCTGCGCCAGTTCCTTATCTTCTATTTTCTCAATTGCTTCTGCTGCCTTTCCCGGTTGAAATGCACTTCCAACCAAAGGAAGGATGACTCTGTCAGATATTTCCATTTCTTTCACCACTTCTTATAAAATTATATTTTCTATCATTCAAGAATGCCTTTATCAATGAAACTTTTCTACATAATAATTCTGTATATCTGTTAAAATATACGCCTCATAATATTCTACCGGAATCTCCTGATTGTCTTCCAGACAATAGGAAATCGCTTTAATTCTCAATAAAGGCTGACTTTCGTCCCGTTCCAGTAACCGGCTCACCGACACATCTGCTGTTGTAGCTTCCAGTGTCTGTCTCACCCTGTACATATATGTCCCATAGAATGAACCAAGCACTTCATATAAAGACCGGTTATTGAAGTCAAAAAAATCTAACTTTTCAAATCTTTTTGCCGGTAATACTGCTGTATTTAAACTATACGGAATACCATCTGCATAATAAAGGCTGCGAATTTCAAAAATCTCTTCTCCTTCTTCTATCTGAAGTTTATCTGCCAGATACGCATCTGCTTCTTTTTTTTCTAAAGACAACTGCTTCTTGCCCGGCAACTTTCCTTCGTTCCTTACAGCCTCTGTAAAACTATAGATTCTTGATCTGTTCTGATCTGCCAGTTCTCTCACAAAGCAGCCCTTTCCCTTGATCCGGTACAAGATCCCTTCTGCACACAATTCATCAATTGCTTTTCTCACCGTCACACGACTTACTTTATAACACTGGCACATTTCATTCTCGGATTTGATTACCTGATTGGGTTTTAAAATATTATCTTTGATCTGTTCTTTTATCTCTTGCTTGATTATTTCGTATTTGGTCATCTTACTTTCCACCTGTTCGCCATAAAGAATAACTTTGGCTTATCGTTAACGCAAAAAGCCACAGATCTCATACTCACATGAAATCCATGGCCTTCTTGATCTTTTATTATTTTAACATAAAATCCTCTATTTTTGTCCGTTATTATGCAGTTTCTTTTGCAATTTTTCTCCAGTTCAGGAAACCGTATGTGGAGTTGATGAAGTTGATTGTCTTCATAATGATAATCAGCAGTGCAGAGGAATCTCCCTGCATAAATACCATGATCCACATCACAATTGAAAGTGCATTTACAATTGCCCACATTGCCCACTGCTCTGAGAAACGAAGCAGATACAGGAAACTTGCCACAACCGATACGACTGTTGTCAGAGAATCCATAAATGGAAGATTTCCACCCATCCATTTCAGAATCTGCATGTATCCAAGTACTCCGATAATTGTCACTGCTACTGTTGTGAGCATAATCTTTGGTGTCATCGTGCGGAATTTTACTTCTCCACCCTTTGTCATGTTCTTTTTCCATGTGAAGATTGCAATCGCACTGACCGGAATTGAGTAGATTAAGTTGTACATGACCTCACCGTAAAGCGGAATACCCATACAGTTAATCGCATATAATGCACTATTGATAATTGCAAAATACAGACCGGCAACTTTACCTTTTGCTCCAAGTACTAGGTTCAGACTACTTGTCAACGTCATGACCAGCATAAACAGACTTTCTTTCTGAATTGCCCAGGCTACTGTCTGTACAATCAGTACAAATGCAAGCCATGCTTTTTCTTTCCAGCTCCAATCTGTAAAAAATTCTTTTATTTTATTCATTTTCCCATTCCTCCGAAATCTTCTGAAATTCCTCCAGGTCCATAACCGGTCCGGACGTTCCTACAATTGCCGCTGCCGTACGATTTGCAAGTAATACGGCATCTTCTACTTTCATTCCCTTTGACATTCCTGCAATAATCGCCCCGATATGACTGTCTCCGGCTCCTACAGTGTCCACAACATTGGTCTTAACAGATGCGACCCTTCTCATTTCTTTTCCATCATAGAACAAGGTTCCTTCTGCCCCAAGCGTAACAAATACGAGATTGCCACTCTTCTCATAAAGGGCTCTCACTGCTTCTTCTACATTTTCCTGCTGTGTATAACCCTTTGCTTCTGCTTCATTAATATGTAAGATTGGCTTTAATGCAAAAAGGTTTTCCATTGTTTCAGATTCGATTGCCGTAATCATCGGTCCCGGTGCGAAAAAGATATGCTTTTCTTCCACATTTTCCACTGTTTTCAACCATTGTGAAATGATTTCACCACTTTTTCCACAAACCTGATAGCCTGCGATGTAGATATTCTCATAGTTGTCCATGTCGATTTGCTCAAACCATTCCTTTTTGAAGTGGCATTCCGCTCCCTGCACTGTGATAAATGTTCTTTCTCCATCAGCCTCTACAAGACTCAGGCAATAACCGTTATCCTCTCCCAGTTCTTCAATCATCGGCTCATATCCTTTTTCCTTCATGCCTCTACGGATAATATCTGCAAATGAACCGCTTCCCACCGGCACACACAAATCATGTTCACATTTCAGATTTCTCAATGTGTTGGCAACATTGTACGCACAGCCGCCAACTACCGTTTTCGTCTCCTTGCAGGGAATATCCTCCCCACTCTTTGGGAGACGTTCAACCTTCATCATCAGATCAACAATCGCAGCTCCGACTACTAGCGTCCGCATCCCAACAGCTCCCTTCCTTTTTCAAGAATATTGATATACTCCTCAAAATCTGTCTCCGGGTTTTGAACTCTTAAAAGTTCTGTGTACTCTGGATTAATCTTTGAATAACCAACAAATGACCCACATATAGCTGTTGCCATCGCTCCGATTGTATCTGTGTCACCGCCAAGATTTGCACACATCAGACAACATTTATTTGGATCCTGTGTGTAATATGCAATGGAAACCGCTGCCGGAACAGATTCAATAATTCCAACTCCTGCCCCAATTACATCATAGATTTTCTTAGAAAATGCATCTTCATCGTCTGCATATTCTTTTGCAATCTGAACACCAATCTTTACTCTCTCTGCAAGTCTCGGGCTGAATGTCTCACAACCTTTTTCGTATCCGGCTTCTTCTACAGAAAGAATATCACTTAACACCTGCTCGAAATCATCATTGACAATTGCAGATGCAACACCTTCTGCAATCATAGCTGCTCCGGCGATTGTAACATCACTTGTATGTGTTGCCTTGGAAACTCCGTACACATAATCTATCAGTTCTTTTCTCTGATCTGGTGTAAAGAGACAGCCGATTGGTGCAATTCTCATAGAACTTCCATTGGATAAAGCTTTGTTCGTTATCGCACTTGCATCTACTCCATCTCGGAAATTCGCCAGTGCAACCTTAGAGGTCGGTCCTAAAATATTATTTTCAAATGCATTCTCTTTTTCTGCCCATTCCAGCATACGCTTTGCAATGTCTGATGCGTCCGGTCTATAATCTGTCGCCTTCAATGAATCCAAAAGAACCATTGCCTGCCCCGTATCATCTGTAAACTGAGCTTTGTTGTAGTTAAATGCAACATCATTCTCTTTTGGTCCATCAATAAATTCTGTGATTTTTCCACCAAAGAATTTTCTTGCCCTTTCTCTGCCCCACAATTCTGCCGGCATTCCCATCGCATCACCAAGTGCCATTCCATATAATGCTCCGGCAATTTTATCTCTTAATTCCATGTTTCTTTGCTCCTTTCAGATACATCTTGATAGTACAACTTGTATTATTTCTTGTTGCATTTATTTTATACATATCGGTTATTTATGTCAATATCCTTTCATTTTTTTACAACTTTTCAGCACTTTTGTCAATTTTCATCGTTTTTTGAATAAATACAAGTCTGATTTTTTGTCTAAAATAACAACACCGTATCCGGTACTGTGTTTCTATTTCGTAATCTTCAAAAAACGCCAGAACCGACATTTGCCGGAACTGGCGTTTCTTAATCCGAGAGCTTATTATACTCCCATTTTATTCTTTTATCATTTTATGAATTATTTTCCTAGGCTGTCACTTTTTTATCTTCCGACTTCTCAAGGAGTTTCTTAATTCCCTGAATTGCTACAAGCACTCCAAGGATTAACAGAAGTACTGCAAAGATAAGCTGCAATGTATTTCCAAAATCCAATCCTGTTGTCATGAATGCCTTTGTAAGTTTTACAATTGTCATTCCAAGTGCCGTAAATGTAACTGCCATCATAAATACCATTGGTCCCCAGAGCATGAATCCCTGACGTTTTGTCTTCTTTAAGAATACTGCGCAGGCTACAAGTGCCAGTACAGATAACAGCTGGTTTGCAGAACCGAACAGTGGCCAGATCTCTGCATATCCGACTTTTGTCAGGAAATAAGCAAGTACCAGTGTAATGATTGTTGCAAAATACTTGTTCGTTACTACCTTTAAGAAAGGACTCATATTCTCATCTTCCACATCTGAATCAATCCAGAACTCCTGGAATGACAGACGTCCGACTCTGGCTACTGAATCCAGAGATGTCAGTGCAAATGCAGATACTGCAAGGTTAATCAGTGTAAATACAAGTGAATGTGGCAGACCGATGGCTGACAGGAAGTTCGCAATTGCTCCTGCAAAAATCTGTGGCTGAGTGGTCAGTCCCTGTGCTGCTGCCTCACCTTTTCCAAATGATGCAACGGCAATCAATGCCAGAACTGCAAGCATACTTTCCATTAACATGGCACCGAATGAAACCGGAAGCATGTTTTTCTCATTTTTAATCTGCTTGGAAGCAGTACCTGATGATACCAGTGAATGGAATCCTGAAACTGCACCACAAGCGATTGTTACAAACAAGATCGGGAACATATACTGCGGATTTCCATTTGCATCCGGTATCGAGAATGCTGTAAATGCTTCAAGATTACATGCCGGATTTGCAACAAATACACCAATAACAGCACCAAGGATCATAAAAATCAACAGATAACTGTTCAGATAATCACGAGGCTGAAGTAATGCCCATACAGGTGTTACACTGGCAATTAAAATATAAGCAAAAATAATAAGATGCCATGTACCAAGGCTTACATAGATTGGGAAGTTAAGTCCAAGTGCAATTGCAACTACCAGTAAAATAACTGCTACTGCTGTATTTACCCACTTATTAAATTTTGAATATTTCAAGAAAAATCCAAGTGCCACTGCTTCTATGATGAATAACATAGAGGTTGTTGCAACAGCTCCATTTGCCACTACTTTTGTAACTGCTCCTGATTCACTTGTTGCGAATCCATTAAATGTTCCGGCTACGACATCAGCAAATGCTGCGACAACCAGAATGCAGAACAGCCAGCAGAATAACAGGAATAATTTCTTACCTAATTTTCCAATGTACTCTTCAATGATGTAACCAATTGTACGGCCTTTGTTCTTTACAGATGCATACATAGATGCGAAATCCTGAACTGCTCCGAAGAATACGCCACCAATTAAGATCCATAAGAGAACCGGAAGCCATCCGAAGATTGCTGCCTGAATTGGTCCGTTGATCGGACCTGCTCCTGCGATTGATGCAAACTGATGACCAAATACTACGTTAGTATCAGCCGGTACATAATCCACTCCGTCTTCTAATTCATACGCCGGAGTTTTCGCATTCGGGTCAATGCCCCATTTGTTTTGGAGATAACGGCCATACAGAAGATAGGCTCCTCCGAGCACTACGATGGCAATTATCATCATAAGTATTCCACTCATAATAATCCCTCTTTCTTTATATTTTGATTATATATTAATCTCAGGAACACCAATCAGCATTTCTGAAATTATTATTGATCTTGCGTATATGTTTCCATACAATAAAAAAACGCCTTCGCTATCCTTTCGGATAACAAAGGCGGATTTATCTTCCGTGGTACCACTTTGTATTACTGCATTTATCACTAACTACAGTCTCTCATCACTGTCATTCTCAAACAGTTTCTTCTGTAACGTGAAGATTACGTCCCTGCTTACTTTAGCTCTGATGTTAAATATGTTAAGTATTTCAGAGGGATGCTCCCGGGTGATATCACAAAATCCGTTCTGCCGCTTCGCACCACCCAACGACTCTCTGAAATCGCGTTCTCTTTTGTGACGTATCCCTTTCACTGCATTTCTTTTTATTAACTATATTAGTTTTACACTTTTTCGCGTTAAAACGCAAGAGACTAATTTAACATAATTAACAAGAATACATCGGTTTGTTTGTGCAGTTTTTACAATTCCCATTTGTTTGATAGGAAACTCTGTTATATTTTATTAAATATCTCTACTGCCTTTTGTGCAAAACGTTTCCCATATATATTAAAATACTCTTTATAATTTCCCATTCCATTGAACTTTTCCATATTATTATTTACTCCGACCGGTCCAAGATGAATCACTGGCTTTCCACAAGCCATACCGCCTGAATAGCACAGCATTCCTTTTACCATCTCAATTGTCAAAATAGACTGAATGACCTGAGTTCCGCCACCATGTGTGTACTGCTCTGTTGCAAATGCGCCACCCATTTTCCCCGGAAACTCTAACTCTCCTGCTTTTTCAAACAGCCAATTATGAATCTGCGGTGTCATCTGTGCCATATAGGAAGGAGAGCCGACTACGATTCCTTTTGCTTCCTTTACAAAATCTTCATCCACTTTTTCAATAGAAAATGCTCTGGCTTCTACTCCTGAGACTTCATTCATTCCATCGGCAATCCATTCTGCTGCCTGTTTTGTATTTTCAGTTTCTGAGTGGTAAATAACTACAAGCTTCATAATAATTTCCTCCATCATTTGTGTATCGGTTTATATAGGTTTCATCCCTTGTTCAAACGCCCCCTCAGAGGTCATGTTGCAAGCGAGATGTATGTTTAGACGATTAAACGTATTTCTTTATTTCTTCGATCACAATTTTCAAAGCTTTGATCCGGGCATATTTCTTATCTACGGATTCCAGAATATGCCACGGTGCGTATTCTGTGTTCGTCTTTTGAAGCATTTCATTCACCGCAACTTCATATTCATCCCATTTTTCCCGATTTCTCCAGTCTTCATCGGTAATCTTCCACTGTTTCTCCGGATTATTTTGTCGCTCTTGAAATCTCGCCAGCTGGGTATCTTTATCGATCTGTACCCAGAACTTAATAATCACAGCGCCCCAGTCTTTTAATTCTTTTTCGAATTCATTGATTTCATTATAGGCACGCTGCCAGTCATTTTCACTGCAGAATCCTTCCAGGCGCTCTACCATCACTCTACCGTACCAGGTTCTGTCAAATATCGCAATATGCCCGCTTTTTGGCAGTCTCGTCCAAAAACGCCACAGATAATGTCTTGCTTTTTCATGCGGTTCCGGGCTGGCAATCGGTTGTACCTCATAACCTCTTGGATCAAGCGCCTCGGTAATTCGTTTGATATTGCCGCCTTTTCCTGCTGCATCCCAGCCTTCATATGTGATAATGACCGGAATCCTTTTCCGATAAAGTTTATTATGCAGTTTTCCTAATTCTATCTGAAGCTGTTTTAATTCTTTCTTGTATTCTTCGTCATTCAGTATTTTGTCCTGCAAATCAATATCTGCAAGACGTGGAATTGGTTCCAGCAGAAATACATTCTGCAAGATTGGCACCGAATGCGCCTGATTCTGCAATGCCACTTCAATGTTGCTCACCAGCGTCTCCATCACCTGCAGCTCTGCCCACTTCTGGTCACCTGCATCAATGATATACCATGGTGCGGAAGATGCATTTGTATCTGACATGTACTTTGAAAATGCCTTTTTGCATTTTTTATAATGTGTATTTTCCCACTGATCGAACAGGGAAACGCGCCATTTTGTATCCTTGCTTTCCAGAAGATCCTGCTCCCGTTTTTTTTGTTCTTTCTTCTCTATCTGCATAAAAAACTTCAAGACAAGATAACCGTTATCTGTCAGTTGTCTTTCAAAATTGCGGACACTTTCTATACGAGAAGCATATTCTTTTTCATCTGTTTTTCCCTCTAAATGCTCTCTGCAGATCTGCTCCAACCAGCCAGAATCCAGGAATGTGAATTTCCCTGCTTCTGGAATCTCCTTAAAAAATCGATATAAAAATGGATATCTTAGTTCCTCATCTGTCGGCTCGGACATTGTCACGACCTTGAAAAAGCGCGGATCAATATTCCGGATCACCTTACCGATCGTGCTTCCCTTTCCGGATGTACCCCAGCCTTCAAAAAGCACAATTACCGGAATTTTATGTTCCTTGATCTTCATCTGTAAATCATACAACTGCTTTCTGGCTGTAGATAAACGTAACTTCATCTCATCCTTTTCCGGCATACGTGCCGGATTCCAATTCGTCAACATATCCGAGTCCTCCTTACCGCTAGATTTCATCCATTACTACGTCATTGATTACATCGTACGCATCTTCAAGTGCATCCAATGCTTCCGTCAAAGTATCCGCTTTCTCCTCAGCTCCCTCCTCCTCATACTGATCCAGCACTTCCACAAGCGCATCTTTTACCTCCTGCAGCGCCTCCATAATTTCCTGCAGATTGTCTTCTCTATTTGCCATTGGTAAAATATTTATAATTTTTCCCATGTTATAATCTCCTTTTCCAGACCTTATAATAACTTTTCCGTCCATTCTTTCTCTTTAAATCCCGTCAACACAAGATTTTCTTTCACGATCAATGGTCGTTTCACAAGCATTCCGTTTGTCGCCAGAAGCCTCAACTGATCTTCCTCGCTCATGTCAGGAAGCTTGTCTTTTAATTTTTGCTCTTTATAAAGCATACCACTTGTATTAAAAAACTTCTTTAGCGGTAAATCCCCATTCTCATACCACTGCTTCAGCTCCACGTAAGTTGGATTCTCCTCCACAATGTGACGCTCCTCATAAGAAATGTGATTGGCATCCATCCATTTCTTTGCCTTCTGGCAAGTAGAACATTTTGGATAATATAAAAATAACATCTTTTCAATCCCTCCGTAATAGTTTTTACTTATTTTTGCTTCTTTCCCAGCTGCCAAAATGCCACCGCACTTGCCGCTGCTACATTTAATGAATCAACGTCATGTGACATCGGAATCTTGACTGTGTAATCACACATCTCAATTGTCCTATCCATCAAACCTTCGCCCTCGGTTCCAAGAATAATTGCCAGCTTCTCTTCCTGCATAAGTTCCGGATTGTCGATTCCGACCGAATCATCTGTCAGCGCAAGCGCTGCAGTCTTATAACCCATTTCCCGAAGTTCTGTAATCGCCTGCCTGGGCCAAAATATCTCCCGCTGGCAACGCATTTCATTATTGTCCTGAATAAATGTCCACGGAATCTGAAAAACCGTTCCCATACTGACTCTTGCGGCTCTCCTGTAAAGTGGATCACTGCATCCAGGAGTCAGAAAAACTGCATCCATGTTCAAAGCTGCTGCCGACCGGAAAATTGCACCGACATTCGTCGGATTCATTACATTTTCCAAAATGACTATTCTGTCTTTTCCTGCACACATATCCTGATAATTCAAGAGGGGCTTACGCTTCATAGCACACAGCATCCCCCTGGTCAACTTGAATCCTGTCAATTTTGTTAATACTTCAAACTCCGCTGTAAATATCGGAACATCTGTATCTTCAAATCTAGTCAGAATCTGTCTAGTCTCTTCATTTTCTTCCATCTGATGCTTTTCGACCAGAGCCGATACCGGGATATAGCCCGCATCTAACGCTCTGCCAATTACCTTCGGACTCTCCGCGATAAATAATCCAGCCTCCGGATTGTCCTTATTTATAAGCTGCGCCTCGGTACGTCTCGCATAAATATCAAGCTCCGGTGCGGAAAAATCATTGATTTCTAATATGTTTAGCATTTTGTCTGCAATTCCTTCTCCATACTATTTTCTTCTATATGCTACTGAATTTTTCGAAAAGTGACAGATATTCTTCTTCGACTTCTTCAAATGGACGAACCGTATAATCTAAGTCAATATGTAACTCTGGAATTTCTCCGTATTGTATTTCTCCAAGTAAATGTTCCAAGTCATACCATAGCATTGCATGATCTATTTTTTTGAGTTCTTTCTGTTCTTCCTCCGTCAAATTTGAGCCAAGAAATTTTTCATAAATTATGCCAAGCAAATGTTCTTCCTGCTCCTGATATTCCGGTAGTTCATTCTTAAATGGTGTTGGAACATCGGACATATAACATTCACTGGCATCATGAAGCAAACATGCAAGTACCATTCGATTTGGCAGACCACGGGCTGCTGCCTCCCTGGCACAGCAAATACAATGCTGTCCCACCGACCAAAATGTTTTTACATGTCCATTTCCACGGCAAATCATGGAAAGTGCATGCGCAATATCTTCAATCCGAATTAACTCCGGATTTGGATTTGTTGGTTCAAAATGTTGCCCTGTGTATGTAGTAATAAATTCACCCATCATTTTCTCCTGTTACTTCATAGCCTCATACTAAAATTATTTTCTATGTACATATGCCTTGAAATCAATCACCTTTGCTGATTTCCCTTTTGGGACAATTCCTAAACGTTCCATGTCTAATTTAGTATCTTTTTTCCATCAGCCACTTGATTCCTTTTGCCAGACGCTTCCCAGAATCCGCAAAATGTCCTCCGGGATTCCATTCCAATACTACCTGCTCGGCAAATGAATCTTCCAGCAACAATTTTTCTTGTTCCCTGGTGCGGTCTCCCACAGTTGCCATTACCGCATTCTTCGTCTTTTCTTCCTTTCCTCCAAGGCTCAAGTATACGCTGCATTTGCGCTTCAATGTATGTTCTCTCATGTAAATATCCCAATCCTTGAACCACAGAGAACCAGAACAACACGCAATTCCAGAAAATATATCGCATTCATATGCCGCCCACAACGCAAATAATCCTGCTAAGGAATAGCCTGCCAGCCAGTGTTCCTGTTCTTTCACATGATATGTCCGGTCAATATATGGGACTCCTTCTTCAAGTAACCACTTCAACGTCCTTGCACCTTGTCCATCAAATGCTTCCGTTCCAAATGCCGCCGGTGCTTCCCAGGGTGAAAAATCCCGGTTCCAGTCTTCCACCTGAAATGCTACTAAAAGAAATTTCTGTTCTGGCACAAGTTCCAGCAAAGCTTCCCAGAAATGTTCTACTTCTCCTCCCTGATGTGGATACATGCCCCAGAAAATAACCGGACCTCCATGCCCGTGCTCTGCTATATGCAGTTGTATTCCATCTACAAAAGTCTCTGTCATCTCTATATCTTTTCTACTGAAACAATCATTACTTGCCACCATTCTTATCTTCCTCTTTCTTTAAAGCATCTGATACATTGCCATAAATTTCTGCCATATCCTTTGGTAGCTTTGTCACCAGATACATGATTGGGATAAGGAAAAATGTTACCCCAAAAGATATTGCTAAGAAAAGCTGACCATATGGATTGCCTGCAATTAACAATATAATGGTGATTATATAAAGTACTGGTATTATAATGGCACATACCAAAGCCAGGATTTGTCTAAAATTCATTTTTCTTTTCATATGTCTATATCCCTTCATTTCCTTATTATTATCAATACCATGCATCTTCCCAGTAATCATACGCATCGTCGTATCCATCGTCATAGTCTCCATCTCCAAATTCCTCTGCCCACTCCTCTGCAAAATCATCTGGATCATCATAATCGTATACATCATAAGGATCTGTTCTTCTGGTGGACGCATTACCGCTTGAGGTTGATGTATCAAAGGAATCACCACCAAGTCTGCCACCTGCAGTAGATGTATTACTTGAACTTTCTGCAGTCTCAGGCTCCTCTTCTTCCTGCACAGCATTCACTGTCACTCCACCAACTAAAAGTTTTGACTGCCCGTTGCTGGTATCCAGACAGTATTCTGTTCCCTGATGTCCTTTGATATTAATTGCACTACTGCGATCTGCATTGCCAATATATACGGTAATTGTCTGATCTCCGTACTCTATGTCATGATTATGGTCTCCCGGTGCATGCCCTTCGTTCATCACATTCTGTTCATTCTCCATCAGCCGGATAAATGATTCATAACTTCCGTCTTGCGTGTCTTCCGCATAAATCTGATCAATACTTTCGCTACTATAAGATACTGCATAATAATATGTATAATTTACTTCCTCACTGCTGGTATACTTCTTAAAAATATCATCTGTCAAGTCATCGTAAGTAACTATAAGATCATCCACACCTGCCAAACGCATCTTATCCTGTAACTGTGACGCATATTCTTCTATATAATCTTCCGCTTTGGCATCTACTTTTTTCTGTTCAGCGGCTATCTTTTTTTGTTCTTCCTCATACTTCCCTGCTTTATACTTTGGATAAGCACCCTGTGACAAAAACAACAACACGATTATCACTGTCATAGATACGAGAAATACTTTCCCTTTCTTCTCATCACTCATTGTGTTCCCTCTCATTCCTCTTCATCCCCTGAACATGATCCACGGGTTAATCAATCATCGTAATGATTCCAGTTTTATATCCATCTTCTTCCGCAATCTCTCTTTCACATCATCCCTTGCAAATGCTGTCTCCACCGCATTCTGCATCATTTTTCGAATCTCTTCATCACTCACGCCATACGTTTTTTGCACAAATTCTAGTTCTTTTGCGAGACTGGTATTGCTGACCGTCCGGTTATCGGTATTAATACTCACTTTCAGCCCTGCATCCAAGAACTCTCGAAGCGGATACTCCGCGGTGCCCTGCACCGCTTTCGTCTGGAGGTTGCTGATTGGACACATTTCGATACCAATACCTTTCTTCGCCAACTCAGACTGAAGCTCCCGATGTCCACGCATGGCAATACCATGACCAATACGCCCAGCTCCTGCTTCTACCGAGTCAATGATGTTCTGAACATTTCCACACTCGCCTGCGTGAAGCGTAAATGGCATACCAAGTTTCTTCACAGTCTCAAATACATCCATAAATTCAGACATAGGATACAGTGCCTCTGCCCCGGCCAAATCTGCTGCACAAACACCGTCACCCAGGTATTCTCTGGTAATTTGGAGCATCCGCAGATTCTCCTCTGCGCTGTGATGACGCATGGCACAGGTGATAATCCCATATTCTACACCAAAGTCCTGCTTTCCTTTATTCATACCGGCAATGACCGCTTCGATCACCTTCCTGCAATCCATGTCCGAGGTCTCGGACAACAATGGTGCAAAACGTACTTCCGCATAACACACATTTTCCTGATACATACTGCGAAGCACATCATATCCTGCTTCCCGAAGACCTTCCTCATCCATCAGACATTGTCCCGGAATGTCGAATTTCTCCAGATACTCGTTGAGACTCCGGCAGTCATCCGATACGCTCAGTTCTTCCTGTGATACCTTTCTGCCAAGTCTCTTTTCGATAAAGTTCCTACTCAGCGAACCGTCTAAATGGCAGTGAAGTTCCACTTTCGGTAATGCAACTAATTCGTCTCTCGTCATAATTAATCACCTCTCATCACTTTCTTTCATAATCCCCTGATATTCATCCAGCACATTAAACAGCATATCGCCTGAACACACCGGCTCTTCTGCCGTCGTTCCGCCAAACTTCTCATATCGATACAGATCTTCGGCTCTTGTCAGCACAAGCACCGGAATCACCTCGTATTCCGGTCCGAAGATCACTTCCAGATACGGACTGTACTTTGCTGCCTGACTGAGTTCGTCCGGATCAATCTTGTCTTTCATTTTGAATTCCAACGAGAATACATAGCGATCCGTGACCACTAACACATCTGCATAAATGCGAATATATCTGGATCTACGGATTCTCAGTTCAAATACGATCTCCCATGTTTCATATTCTTCTTTGTCTGCTCCCATAGTATCCAGATCCGCAAATAAACTACACATGACTTCTCTGGCATCCCGAAACGAATGAAACAAGCCTCTGGTGTCATTGAGATTCCGTCCGATCCTTTTGCATCCCGCAAGCAGCATTTCAAACCATTCATCTTCAGTAAGCTCCAGAAATTCTTTTACCGTTCCATAATATCCGCTGTAATCCACAAGTCCAAGATGAGGACGTCCCTGACGGATTAACGCATGCCATCTGTAGTCCTTGTCCTGGTAGCAAAGATCCCGCATGTAGGGCGATCGATAAAGATAATGGTTCACCGTTTTACGGTCAATATGCAGTTCCTTTGCTATATCTCTGGCACGGATTCCTTCACCGGATGCGATCTGTGAATAAATACCATACTCTGTTCTATCTGTACTCATATCATTTATTTTCTACAATATCCGATTTTATCCCGGATTCTTTCTTTCATCTTAACAACATTTTAATCCATGCTATAATAATTGAAAAGTAAAATGTTACATACGCTAAGAATGAAACGGAGGGATATCTTATGAAAAGTATACTTGGTTACACCAGAACATCCTTAGATACCTTTGATGAACGCCCATTCTGTCAGGTGGACAGTCTGGTGCTCTCCTCCATCGCATATACATTTTTCCCAAAAGAAATACTGCCTGAAGGAGACTGGAACGGCATTCACTTTGCAGATCTTTTGAAAGCAGAATGCTTTGAACAGAACTGGACTGGTCATTTTTATAATAATTGGCTCTTTATCACAATCCACTCAAGTAGTAAAGTATGGTCTAACAAAGAGATAAGAACATGAAAGAAGGAAGAGACTATGAATACAAACTTGAAGAAAATCGTAATGGCAGCTTTATTTGCCGCATTGGCTTGTGTGGCTACAATGTCAATCCGTATCCCTACTCCCGGAACAAACGGATATATTCACCCAGGTGATGCAATTGTAATCCTCTCTGGTGTAGTACTTGGACCTGTATGGGGACTTCTTGCAGCCGGTATCGGATCAGCTATGGCTGACCTGCTT
>ENA-OPCV01001425-OPCV01001425.1-human-gut-metagenome-genome-assembly--contig:-NODE-1425-length-17679-cov-2.916648_pt1 | contig 17679 bp, 11 predicted proteins | sample MGYA00241257_ERZ501494 | MGnify/ENA primary metagenome ERZ501494 (study PRJEB25962, sample SAMEA2042618) | human gut metagenome | biome: human gut; feature: human-associated habitat; material: faeces...
GCGCGAGAATGTGCCAAGGCACATTCTTTTTTCGAAGGGCAAAAATGCAGGTGGAGAGACAAAAGGGAGGAAGAAGGATGACAGGAATTGTATGTCTGGATCAGGAGGACGGTTTGCTGTTTAACGGCAGAAGACAGAGCCGTGACCGCGTGGTGACAGAGAAAATCCTTTCGATGACGGAAGGAAAGCCCCTTTGGATGAGCGCTTACAGCAGGCGTATTTTCCCGGAGGATGCGCCAGTTTGCGTGGCAGAGGATCTTGTGGGAAAGCTGGCAGAGCCTGCAAGGAAAGATGCGGAACAAGTGGAGTCTGCTCAGGAGGAGCTGGAACGGGAGGAAGCTGCACAGAAGGAGCCTTGGCAGCAGCCGGACGAAGCGGCCTTTTGCCTGATCGAAGAAGCAGTTAATTTGGAAAACGAAATGATCGATGAATGGATCGTTTTCCGATGGAAACGCGTTTATCCGGCGGACGTTTTTTTGAAATTTCCGGCGGATGACTGGGAGAAGGAGCTGATCGAAACCTTTGCAGGCTATTCCCATGAGGAGATCGATCTGGAACATTATCGGAAAAAAGACAGGGCGAAATTTTAACAGGAAACAGATGAACCTGCGGACAGGGCAGAAAATTTCAGGCAAGAGCAGGAAGAGAGATTATGAAAAAAGAAAAATGGAGCAAAGGGCATTCTGGCGGTTTTCGAAAATGGCTCATAACAGTGTTGCTGGCGATATCCGTGCTGATGACCGGCTACAGCGTTCTGAAAGAGGCTGGGGACGTGCTGCTGGATCAGGCGCAGGAATGGCTGGAGGAAGGAATCGATGGAGCCCGGGACGAGGCAGGAGACGATGGTGATGTAGCGTCAGATAAGAAATGCGGCGGCACCTCCGCTGCAGAAACGCCAGAGGACGGCTTCTGGGGCACCGAAATCCCCGTCTATCAGGGAAATGCCTGGATCGAATTAAACAACAACGTTCCGCTTTTTACGAAAAAGGACTACTCGACGAAATCCTTTGAAACCTACGGCGAGCTGGACAGCCTTGGCAGATGTACGACCGCTTATGCAAACGTCGGGCAGGATTTGATGCCGACCAAAGAGCGGGAGAGCATCAGCCAGGTGAAGCCGACCGGCTGGCAGAAGTCGGAATATGACGGAATCGATGGAAAATATCTGTATAATCGTTGTCATCTGATCGGTTACCAGCTGACGGCGGAAAATGCAAACGAGAAAAATCTGATTACCGGGACGCGTTATTTGAATGTCACCGGGATGCTGCCGTTTGAAAATATGGTGGCGGATTATGTAAAAGAAACAAAGGGACATGTCCTGTACCGGGTAACGCCGGTGTTTTATCAGGATGAGCTGGTTGCGCGCGGCGTCGAAATGGAGGGCTGGTCGGTAGAGGATAACGGGGAAAGCGTATGCTTCAACGTGTTTGTATACAATGTACAGCCCGGAATTTCCATCTGCTACGCGGACGGTACGAGCAGCAGGATTGCGCAGGAAGAGACCACAGATCCTTCGGCGCAGAAAATTTATGGGAACAGGCGCTCGAAAATTTACCATTGTCCCGAACAGGCGGCGTATGAGGAGATGAAGGATTCCCCGAACCTCGTGATTTTCGACAGCGAGGCGCAGGCACAGGCAGCGGGCTATCGGAAAGCGGCACGCTAAATACAAAAATACAAAACAATATGAGTCAAAAAGATTCCTGTACAGGTGCGTCGAATTGGGCGAATCGTACAGGATTTCTTTTTGTAGTTGTAAAAATTGTCAAAATAGTGTTACAATGAGGATATATGTATCAGAAATGCGCATAAACTGCGCAGGGGAGAGTGGGAACGTGTATCGTGTTTTAATAGTAGATGATGAAAAAGTTGAGCGGACGGGACTTCGGCTTCTGCTTGGTAAAATGGATCAGAAATTTGAAATCACAGAGGCAGTAAACGGAAAAGAAGCGCTGGAATGGCTTTCCTGTAACCGCGCCGATATTCTGGTGACGGATATCCGTATGCCGTTTGTGGACGGACTGGAGCTGGTGGAGCAGGCAGCGCGGCTTTATCCGGATATGAAAGCCATGATTTTTTCCGGCTACGGAGAATTTGAATATGCGCGCAGGGCGATGCGCTTTGGAGTAGAGGAATATATTTTGAAGCCGGTCAATCCGACAGAATTTCAGAACGCGATAAAAAAGATTATACGTGTATTGGAAGAGAGCAAACAGGAAAAGAGCCGCAGGCAGACAGAAGGCAGCCTGTTTAAAGAATATATTCTGAATGCGATTTTTAACGGGACGGACGCGGGAGAGCTTGAAAAACGCGCGGCCGGAATTTATCCGATGGATTTTCTGGACAGCTACAGACGTCTGATGCTTCTGGAGGTTAGCGGGGATTTCTTTGAAAATAAGAGCGGTCAGCTTCTTGGGGGGCTTAAGATTGCCGGCTTAAATGCAGACTATCTGAATGTGAGCCCTCAGCAGGGAATCCTTTTATTTAAATCGGAAAGCGACGAATGGAAGGAGACGGCGCGCCGGGTGCTTGAAATTTTGGAGGAGTTTGGCGGCAAGGACGCAAAGTGTTATGTTGCGGTTTCCTCTAGCCTCAAGAACAGAAGTCAGCTGGCGGAGCGCTGCAGGGAGACAGAGCTTTTGATGGAAAACCGTTTTTACGGTCTGGACAGCCATATTTTCATGGCGGAATACGATGTGGAATGCGCGGACGACGTGCAGCTGGACGACAGCACACTGATCAAGCAGATCCGGCAGGACGTCCGGACGAAGGATATGTTAAGCCTTTCCGAGCATGTGGACAGGCTGTTCCACAATTATCGACAGAACGTCGGATTTTCCCAGATTTATGTGAAGTTTGTCTTTTCCAGCCTGTTGAAGGTTTTATATGAGGCGATTCCGGGTAAAAACGACCGGAACTTAAATGAAGAAATGGAAATGCTTTACCGGACTGCGGATATCGATGAGATCCGGCGGATCATTGAAAAGAACATTCAGCTTCTGGAGCAGGAGACCCAGACGGACAGTGGCAATATCCATCAGGAGGTAGAAGAGGTCAAGCACTATATCAATACGCATTATGGGGAAGAGATAAGCATTGAAATGTTGGCGGAGCGCGTTTTTTTGGCTCCCAGTTATCTGAGTACGATTTTTAAAAAGGAAACCGGCCAGAATTTAAGCAAATTTATCAAGGTCTGCCGGATGGAAAAAGCGCGCGAGATGCTGGAGGGCACGAAGGATAAAATCGTGAGCATCAGCGAAAAGGTGGGATATCCGAATGTTTCCTATTTTTGTCAGAGCTTTCGGGAGTATTATGGAATGACGCCGCAGAAGTATCGCGATCAGGGAGAGAATGCAGAACAAGATGCAGAACAAGATGAAGAAGCTGTTGCATTGGGTTAACGGAATCAAGCTGCGGTATAAGCTGGCGATCTTTTATTCCTTGTTTTGCTTTTTGCCGGTGATGCTTTTGTTTTTGCTGAGCTTTCTGCAGATGCGAAGTATTATTGACGATAAGGAAAAATTGAACCTGCAGTCCTATCTGCAGCAGTCGGTGTCGTCGATGGACAGAACGCTGGACGGCTATAACAGCCTGTCGGATTATATCGCCTTTGACCGGACACTGGCAGAGGCATTTTCCATGGAATATGGGACTCCCTACGAGCAGTATGGGCAGCTGACACAGAAGGTGGATCCGATCCTGCGGTCATCGAGTTATTTTCACGGCGGGATGCAGCGGATCACGATCTATACAGATAACGGAATGGTCAAGCATGACACCACGGTTGCACCGGTATCAGAGATTGAGGAGACGGATTGGTATCAGAAGACATTGGAACACCCGGGTCTTAACTGGTTTGTAAATTATCCGGAAAAGACATTGTTTTCCGCCCGGAAGCTGGCCTTTTCCGGAGCCAGAGAGGGTGTGAACATCCTGTATATGGATGTGGATTATCAGAAGCTTTTTACGCCGTATGCAGAGACGTTGATCTCAGAATGCGGGCTTTATATTACAGATCAGGAGGGAAAGCTGGTCTTTGAAGAAAGCAGATTTTCCGGAAAGAATCAGAACTATGATTTGACGTATTCCGAATTTCTGGAGCAGCGGGATAGGGGCAGTGCGGATTATACCATTCTCTGTGAGCAGTCCAATACAACGGGATGGACGGTGTGGCTGTATCAGCCGGTGGGACTTGCAGGAGAATCGATGCGCCCGATCGGAGTGATGGCGGGAGTGACGATCCTGATCTGTATCTTCGCTGCAGTGCTTGCTTATTTTATCACCTCCGGCATGGTGAGCGGCAGGATTGAACGGCTGACGTGCCTCATGCAGGAGGTGCAGGAGGGCAGCATGGATATGCAGGTGGGGAGCGATGACCGGGATGAAATCGGGATGCTTTACCGTGGCTTTGGCAGTATGATGAAGCGAATACGGACGCTGATCAATGAAGTTTATCTTGGTAAGATCACGCAGAAGGAGGCAGAGCTGAAGGCGCTGCAGGCACAGATCAATCCGCATTTTCTGTATAATACGCTGTCTTTGATCAACTGGAAGGCACTGGCAGCAGGAGAAGAGGATATCAGCAGGATGACACTGGCCATGTCTACCTTTTACCGCACTGCCTTAAACCGTGGGAGGAATGTGCTGCAGGTAGAGGCTGAACTGAGCAATACCCGTGCCTATCTGGAAATTCAAAGCATGCTGCATGACGGGGATTTTGATTACGAAATCGAAGTACAGCCGGAAATCCTGCAGTGCGAGTCTCTGAATCTGATCCTGCAGCCCCTTGTTGAGAATGCGATCCATCACGGAATCGAAGAAAAAACAGACGGACGAGGCAAAATTTCCGTCCGGGGATGGAAAGAAGACAATTGTGTATGGTTTATGGTAGAGGATAACGGTGTCGGGATGGAGCAGAAGGTTGCGGATAAAATCCTGACAATGGAATCCAAGGGCTATGGAGTTCGTAATGTTGATGAACGAATCCGCCTCTGTTATGGAGAAAAGTATGCGATGAAGGTAGAAAGTGTTGTCGGCAAAGGTACAAAAATGACAATTCACTTCCCTGCAAAGCAACTTGTTGATATACAAAAATCACAAAGTTCTTAAAAAAGTGATATTATTCTTAAATTTTTGATATATACGGTTGTTCTTTTGCACTTTATAATAATATTATCAAATGAACACGAAACACCGAAAAGGTGTGGTGTATAGGAGGAAAAAGCTATGAAATTCAAAAAAGTGACAGCACTGGCGCTTTGCGTAGCAATGTCTGCAACAGCTCTTGCAGGCTGCGGATCCAAAGCAGCTACAACAGACAGCCAGACAGCAGCTCCCGCAGAGAGCACAGCAGCAGATGCTGCAGATGCAACAGAAGCAACAGAAGCAGCTCCTGTTGAGACAAAGGATGTTACCCTGAAGGTTTGGGCACCTCAGGAAGACCAGAACCCGAATGATACTTATGATAAGGGTATGCTGGCTGCAATGTGTGATGCATTTAATGAAGCACATCCGGAATGGAACATTACATATGAATATGGCGTATGCGGTGAAGACGTTGCAAAAGACGAAGTAACCAAGGACGTTGATGCAGCAGCAGATGTTTACATGTTTGCAAACGACCAGCTGCCGATTCTGGTAGAGGCTGGTGCCATTGCAGAGCTGGGTGGCAAAAACCTGGAAGAAGTTAAGGCAACCAACTCCGAATCTATGGTAAATACTGTTACCTATCAGGGTGGTGTATATGGTGTTCCTTATGCATATAACGGCTGGTTCATGTACTATGACAGCAGCAAGTTTACAGAAGACGAAGTGAAGGATCTGGATGTCATGCTGGCAAAGGATCTGGGCGATGATGTGACCAACGTTTGCTTCCAGCTGAGCAATTCCTGGTACATCCCTTCCTTCTACTACGGCGTTGGCGGCACAATGTTTGGTCCTGACGGCACAGATGGTTCTTCTCCCTGTGATTTCGATGACGAAAAGGGTCTTGCAGTAACCAATTACCTGATTGACCTTGCTGCAAATCCGAAATTCACAAACCAGGCCAACGAAGAAGCAGGTAAGGCAATCAACCTGTTTACCGAAGGCAAGTTGGGTGCATTCTTCAGCGGCTCCTGGGATCGTGAAGCAATTGAAGAAGCTCTGGGCGACAACTTCGCATGTGCACAGCTTCCTTCCTTCAAGGCTGGCGATTATGAAGGCACAATGAAGTCTTATGCAGGCTCCAAGGCAATTGGTGTAAATCCTACCTGCGAGAACATGGACGTTGCAGTTGCACTGGCTGTATATCTTGGCAACGCTGACTGCCAGAAGATGCGTTATGAGGTTCGTGGCGTAGTTCCGCTGGATTCTACCGGTATCGATGATGTAATGTTAAACGCTATTACCGATACTGTAAACAACACTTCCGTTGCTCAGCCTCTGGTTTCTGAGATGAACGGTTGGTGGAGCCCCGCAGAAGCATTCGGTAAAGCAATCGTAGCTGGTGAGGTTAACCACGACAATGCACAGGATAAGCTGACCACTTTCATTGCAAACGTAAATGCAGGCGGTTCTCTGGATTAAGACTCTGGCTTGATTTTAAGGCTTCACCCGATCTTCCGGTGAAGCCTTTCTTTCAGAAACGGACATTTTGGGATAACACAGTGTCTGCCTGAAAATGTATAAGGGAAAGGAAGAATACGATGGCAGCTTTTGGGAAAAAGAAAAAAGCTTCTGAATTTCCGGATGTGATACCGGTATCTGAAGCAATTCGAAAAGGTGATATTTTTACAAAACTGACCTGTCTGATCATGGGCGCTGGCAATCTTGCGAGAAAACAGATCATACAGGGACTTTTGTTCCTGGCAGGAGAACTTGCATATATTCTCTATATGGTTTTCTTCGGGGCAAAGGCTCTGCAGAATTTCGTTACGCTGGGTACCGAAACACAGAAAAAGGTTTTCAATGAAGCGACACAGGTTTATGAGTATGCGACAGGCGATAACTCCCAGCTCTGCCTGCTCTATGGTGTTGTTACGATCTTTGTGACAATTGGATTTATCCTGCTGTGGAGAGGTGCGATCCGCTCCTCCTATATTGCACAGAAAGCACAGGAAGCAGGAAAGAAGCCGATTACCTTCGGCCAGATTTTAAAAGACTTGAAAGATAACAGGATGTATCAGCTCTTCCTGTTTTTCCCGTTCCTGGGAATTATATTGTTTACGGTAATGCCTCTGGTATTTATGATCCTGATGGCATTTACCAATTATGACCGTGATCATCTGCCGCCAGGTAAGTTGTTTGACTGGGTAGGCTTCCAGAACTTTGCCAGAGTATTAAATGCAGGCGGAGCACTTGGAGAGACCTTCTGGAAGGTGCTTGGCTGGACGATCATCTGGGCTATTTTTGCAACCTTCTTAAACTATATCTTTGGTATTATCCTGGCGATCATCATCAACCGGGAGGAAACGAAGTTCAAAGCCTTCTGGCGTTTTATCTTCGTACTGACTATCGCTGTGCCTCAGTTTGTATCCCTGTTGGTAGTCAACACCATGATCCAGGAGCACGGTGTAATCAATCTGCTGTTAAAGGAGCTGTTCGGTGTTGGACCGTTGCCGTTTTTGACCAATGCAACCTGGGCGAGAGTGACAGTTATTGTCATCAACCTCTGGGTCGGCATTCCTTATACGCTGCTTGCAGTAACCGGTATTTTGAAGAATATTCCTGCAGAGCTGTACGAAGCGGCAAAGGTGGACGGCGCAAATGCATTTGTTACCTTCTTTAAGATCACCATGCCGTACATGATGTTTGTCATGACGCCGAATCTGATTACAACCTTTACAGGGAATATCAATAACTTCAACGTTATTTACCTGTTGACAAACGGCGCGCCGGCCTGCGATACCTATTACCGCGGTACTGCGGGTAAGACGGATCTGCTCGTTACCTGGCTGTACAAGCTGACAATTGATAATAAGGACTATAACCTGGGTGCCGTAATCGGTATCCTGACCTTTATCCTGATGGCAACGTTGTCTCTGATAACGTACAGACGGACCGGATCCTATAAAAACGAGGAGGGATTCTCATGAAAAACACCAGACAGAATTCAGCAAGCATTAAAAAGAAAGTCACCAATGTGCTTGTGCATTTGTTTCTGACGATCCTTTCCGTGATCTGGGTATTCCCGATTTTCTGGGTAGTCCTGTTATCCTTCAGAGAACAGAAAGGACAGTATATCACATCGTTCTGGCCTAAAAAGTTTACGACGGCAAACTATGTGAAGCTGTTTACAGATACTGCACTGTTCAATTTCCCGAAGTGGTTTTTGAATACGCTGTTTGTAGCAATTTGTTCCTGTATCCTGACAACATTCTTTGTTTTGGCGATTTCCTATTGTCTGTCCAGACTCCGGTTTAAGATCCGTAAGCCTTATATGAATGTTGCCATGATTCTTGGAATGTTCCCCGGCTTTATGTCCATGATCGCCGTTTATTATATCTTAAAGGGCTTTGGACTGACCAAGGGTCCCATGATCTTCCTGGCGCTGATCATGGTATATTCCGGCAGTGCGGGGTTGGGCTTCTACGTATCCAAAGGCTTCTTTGATACGATTCCGAAGGCACTGGATGAAGCTGCAATCGTGGACGGCGCAACGAAATGGGATGTCTTTTCCAAGATCATTATGCCGTTGTCGAAACCGATCATTGTAAGCACGATCATGACTTCCTTCATGGCTCCCTGGCTGGATTTCATCTTCGCAAAGGTAATTGCAGGTGCGGATCCGAGATATTATACGGTTGCGATCGGTCTGTACACGATGCTGACCAAGGAAAATATCGTAAATTGGTATGCCTGCTTCGCAGCTGGCGCGGTTTGCGTTTCCATTCCAATCGCTATTCTGTTCCTGTATTTGCAGAAATACTATGCAGAAGGTATGTCCGGAGCAGTTAAGGGCTGATGGCAGTTTGTAAGGACTGACAGCAGACAGCCGGGAAATAGTTTTACAGCAGGCGAAAACGAATATCGTTTTCGCCCGTTTTGCTACTGAAAACAAAGATCTGCAGAAAGGCGGATATAGGGATGAAAAAGAGACTGAGTTTAATACTATGCGTAGTGCTTCTTTGTCAGCTGCTCTCAGGATGCGGGAAAACGACGGAGACTGTCAGGGAGCCGGACGATGCATACCGCTGCTATTATGAAATTTTTGTCGGTTCGTTTTGCGACAGTGACGGAGACAAATGCGGCGATCTAAGCGGAATCACAGAAAAGCTGGATTACATCGAAGATATGGGTTTTACCGGGATCTGGCTTACACCGATCATGCCGTCACCGACCTATCACAAATATGACGTCACAGATTATTACGGGATCGATCCGTCCTTTGGAACGATGGAGGATTTTGAGACACTGCTTAAGGAATGTCATAAACGCAATATCCGGTTGATTATGGATTTGGTGTTCAATCATACCTCCAGCAGCCATCCGTGGTTTTTGGAGGCCTGTGATTATTTGGAGCAGCTTGGAGAAAAGGAACCGGACGAAAACGAGTGCAAGTATGTGAACTATTATAATTTTGCAAAGGACCAGGCACAGACTCCAAACTGGTATCAGATAGACAGCTCGGACTGGTACTATGAGGGGGTTTTCTGGGATGGTATGCCGGATCTGAATCTGAATAGTGAAGCGGTCAGAGAAGAGCTGGAGCAGGTTGCCTCCTTCTGGCTGGAGAAGGGTGCAGACGGCTTCAGACTGGATGCGGCGAAGGAATATTTTACAGGATACGCAGAAAAGAATATAGAGGTTTTAAACTGGTTTGAAACCTACGTGAAAAGTGTAAAGCCGGAGGCATATCTGGTAGCAGAGGTCTGGGAAGGACAGGGAGTGCTGCAGGAATATTACAAAAGCGGGATCGACAGCTTATTTAATTTCCCGGCGTCACAGCAGGATGGCGCGATCATAAAGACTGCCAAGGCAAGAGTGACTCCCCAGCAGTTTTTCTCCTGGATGGTAAAGCAGCAGACTGCAGACAGACTGGCAAATCCGGATTATATTGATGCACCGTTTATCAGCAATCACGATACCACCAGGATCAGCGCCCAGTGCGTCAACAACGAAGAGCAGATGAAATTTGCGGCAGGGTTGATGATGATGATGCCGGGCAGTCCCTTTGTTTATTATGGAGAAGAGCTGGGGATGAAGAGTTCCGGAACAAAGGATGAAAACAAGCGCCTTCCAATGTACTGGTCTGCACAGGATTTGTCTAAGACACCGGATGCGCCTCAGGCAGCAGATGCAGTGGAGCAGAAGTTTCCGTCTGCGGAGGAGCAGGAAAAGGATCCGGGGTCCATTTTACAGTATTATAAGAACGCCATCGAGTTGCGCAGAAGCAATCCGGAAATCGCACGGGGAACCATAAGTGTTCCGGACGGAGAGCTTCCGGAAGATACCGGTGCGCTTTTGACAGAATGGGAAGGAAAGGTAAGCGTAATTTTATGTAATAATGCAACGGAATCTGTGGAAATAGACTTGCAGCAAGCCCTTCCGGAAGGTTATAATTATACTCTAAAGGGCAGTTTAAACGTTGGAGATCAGCAGGAAAAGCTGGAGAATAACAAGCTGGAATTGCCCGCCTATGGAATTGTGATCTTGAAACAAAGCGGGGTGGATTAAAGAATGAGACGAAAACGCTGGCTGGCTGCTATTTTGGCGGCAGGGACAGCCTGCACAGCACTTTTTGGATGCGGCAGCAGACAGATCGTAGGCACTGAGATGGCACGGTCAGGGGAATCCCCGGAGAAAGAGTTGCAGGCATGGGAGGAGGCAAAAAACACGCCTTACGGAAAATATCCGGAGCTGATCACCTATACCCTCGGAAAGATGATCGGCGGCAATCGTTCCAATATGCCGGAACGGGACACCTATGAAGATAACGTTTATACGAGATATCTCCGGGAGTGCTTAAATATCCAGAACAAGGATGTATTCGAGGCAATGGAGGATCAGTATACGGCAAACGTTGATATGGCGATCGCATCGGGAGAGCTTCCGGATGTCATGGTCATAGAAGATCGGGAGACTCTGATCCGGCTTGCCGAAGAGGGAATGATTGCTGATCTGAGCGAGGCATTGGAAAACTGCGCCAGCGACGGAATAAAGGCGATGTATGACAGCTACGAGGTGTCTGCGCTGGATTCTGCGATGATCGACGGAAGGCTGATGGCGCTTCCGGAGCCAAGCTTTGGAGACGGCCCGAATCTGTTGTGGCTGCGCAGGGACTGGATGGACAAGCTTGGGCTTGAAGCGCCGGATACCATGGGGGAGGCTGTAGAGATCATACGGGCATTTGTGGAACAGGATCCCGGAAATAACGGAGAAGGCAACACCATCGGCCTGGTGTGCCATTCCGATCTGACCGGAGAAACAGGATATCGTTATGAATTTCAGCTGAATACAATTTTTGCATCCTACAATGCATTTCCGAAGCAGTGGATTTTGCAGGAGGACGGCACAGTGGTTTACGGGTCGGTTCAGCCGCAGATAAAAGAAGCACTTGCCGGAGTGAGAAAATTGTATGAAGAGAAGCTGCTGGATGATAGCTTTATGCTCCGTACGATGACAAATATTGCGGAACTGATCATAGACGGAAAGTGCGGTTCGTTTTTCGGTCCCTGGTGGGCGCCGAACAATCCGCTGATGGAAGCCATGGAGAAAAACCCGGATGCGGTATGGGAGCCCTATCTGATCCGGACGACAGAGGATGGAAAGCTGCAGTATTATGATCAGAATCCGAGCTACAAATATGTTGTGGTGCGAAAAGACTTTGAGCATCCGGAGATCGTATTTAAAATGGCAAGTGTAATGTTCGACAAAATGCGCACAGAAGGACAAGATAACGAAGAGCTTGCGTATTATTTCCAGACCAACGTGGATTCTACAGCGCGGCCGATCTCCATCAATATTGATTACAGCGATGCGCTGCATCGCTGCTATGAGGATATCAATGCTGCACTGACCGGAAAAAAGGATCCGGATGAGCTGCAGGTTCTCGAATATGCCTATTATGTAAAATGCAAAGACTACCTGGATCATTCGCAGTCTGCAGACGCGGAAACCTGGGCGGCCTATGAGTCCAGGATCCGTGCCTGTGCCCTGTTGGATAATAAAGACCTGGAGGTATGCAGTACTGCCTTTTCCGGGGAGACGGAAACCATGAAGACGAAATGGTCGAAGCTTCAGGAAATGGAAAAGAAACTATATCTGGAAGTCATCACAGGAGTGAAGGATCTGGATGAATTTGACAGATTTGTGGAAGAATGGATGGAAGCGGGCGGAGAGCAGATTACGCTGGAGGTAACAGAAGCGGTGCGGGAAGCGAAAGGGGCTTGATTTTACCGAGGGTTTGTGCAAAAATAAAATACGGTAAAAAGGAAAGGTGCCAATGGAGGTAGTCATGAGAGGAATTGATACACCTGTCAGAAAAATGCGGAGAGAGATTTTTAAAGAGATCGCGCAGCTTGCATATCATTCTGACAATCTGAATGATGATGTAGAAGCGTTACCCTATAAAATTGTGAATCCTGAAACTCCGATTTATCGGGAAAGCATTTACCGGGAGCGTGAAATAGTAAGAGAGCAGATCCGGCTTGCGATGGGGCTGTCGCTTCGCCCGGAAGACGCACCGGTGCATGTGACACAGGGGCTGGAGGAGAGTAATATTGACGAAAAATATTACGAGCCTCCGATGATCCAGGTGATTCCCTCGGCATGTAATGCCTGCCCTGAAAATGAATATTGTGTAACAGACCGTTGTATGGGGTGTGTAGCACATCCGTGTCAGGTTGTATGCCCGAGAGGGGCGATCAGCACCGTAAATGGCAAGTCGGTCATTGATCAGAGCAAATGTATTCGCTGCGGTAAATGTAAATCGGTATGTCCTTACGATGCAGTTTCCCATCAGCAGCGACCCTGCAGCGCAGCCTGCGGTGTGGGTGCGATCGGCAGCGATGGGGCCGGCAGAGCGGTTATCGACAGCGAGAAGTGTGTCACCTGTGGCCAGTGTATGGTAAGCTGTCCCTTTGGTGCAATTGCAGATAAATCCCAGATTTTTCAGCTGATCCATGCCCTTGAGTCCGGCAGAGAGATCATTGCACAGGTAGCGCCTGCGTTTGTCGGTCAGTTTGGTCCTGCAGCGACGCCTGGGAAGATCAAGACCGCATTAAAGCAGCTTGGCTTTGCAGATGTTTATGAAACCGCCATCGGAGCCGATATCGGAGCTGCAACAGAAGCAGAGCATTATGTGAAAGAAGTGGCAACCGGAGAACTGCCGTTTCTGCTGACGTCCTGCTGTCCCTCCTGGTCAATGCTGGCAAAGAAATTCTTCCCGGAGACCATCGATAAAATCTCCAACGCCCTGACACCTATGGTAGCGACTGCACGTGTCATCAAAAAAGAGCATCCCGATGCATCTGTTGTGTTTATCGGTCCCTGTGTGGCAAAAAAGCTGGAGGCTTCCAGAAGATCCGTTCGTTCCGATGTGGATTTTGTCATTACCTTTGAAGAGCTTACCGGTATGTTTGAAGCAAAGGGAATTGATATTACAAAGGTAGAGGAAGAAACACCGATTATGGATGCGACCTCAGTAGGTCGTGGGTATGCTGCGTCAGGTGGTGTGGCAAGTGCTATCGAGAAGTGTGTACAGGAGTATTATCCGGATACAACCGTTCATATTGAGCATGTCGAAAGTCTCGCAGACTGTAAAAAGATCCTGATGCTTGCAAAGCTGGGGAAGAAAAACGGCTGCCTGATTGAAGGAATGGCGTGTCCCGGCGGCTGTATTGCAGGTGCTGGTACCAATGTTGCAATTTTGCAGGCACAGAAAGCACTGAGCAGCTTCCAGAATGAGGCAGAAAGAAAGCTCCCGGCACAGAACGCGGTGGACGAGGCACAGTAAATCTTTCGGATGCAGCAGAGCTTTTCCGAAAACTATAGCTCAACAAACAAAAAAAGAGAGACCGTCTCGGGGAAAAGGGACGGTTTCGTTCATGGAGGATGAAAAAGTGACAAAGATCAGAACCCGTTTTGCACCCAGCCCGACCGGACGGATGCATGTAGGAAATCTGCGTACGGCACTGTACGCATACCTGGTGGCAAAACACGAAGGTGGAGACTTTATCCTTAGAATTGAGGATACCGATCAGGAACGTTATGTAGAAGGCGCGGTGGATATTATTTATCGTACGATGGAAAAGACCGGTCTGGTGCATGATGAAGGTCCGGATAAAGACGGCGGCGTAGGCCCTTACGTTCAGAGCGAGCGTCAGGCAAGCGGAATTTATCTGGAATATGCCAAGCAGCTGATCGCAAAAGGCGAAGCTTATTACTGCTTCTGTGATAAAGAGCGTCTGGCAACCTTAAACCGGGTTGTCGCAGGCAAGGAAATCAATGTATACGACAAGCATTGCCTGCATTTATCCAAAGAAGAGGTAGAAGCAAAGCTGGCAGCAGGGGTCCCTTATGTAATCCGTCAGAACAATCCGACGGAGGGAACCACAACCTTCCATGATGAGATTTACGGAGATATCACGGTAGATAATTCCGAGCTGGACGATATGATCCTGATCAAATCCGACGGCTATCCGACCTATAACTTCGCAAACGTTGTAGATGATCATTTGATGGGCATTACCCATGTTGTACGCGGAAATGAATACCTTTCCTCTTCTCCGAAGTATAACAGACTTTATGATGCCTTTGGATGGAAGGTGCCGGTATACATTCATTGTCCGCTGATCACAGACGAGGAGCATCACAAGCTTTCCAAACGCTGCGGTCATTCCTCCTACGAGGATCTGATCGATCAGGGTTTTGTGACGGAGGCCGTTGTCAATTTTGTGGCACTGCTTGGCTGGAGCCCGGAGGGCGAGAATGAGATCTTTTCTCTGGAAGAGCTGGTGAAGGAATTTGATTATCACCGGATGTCGAAATCCCCTGCAGTATTTGATTATACCAAGCTGAAATGGATGAACGGCGAATATATCAAGAAGATGGATCATGAGACCTTTATGGAGCATGCAAAGCCCTATCTGGAAAAGGCTCTGACAAAGGGACAGGATCTGGATAAGATCGCAGACATGGTTCAGACAAGAATTGAAGTATTTCCTGAAATCGAAGAGATGGTAGATTTCTTCGAGACCCTTCCGGAATATGATCCTGCCATGTATGTACATAAGAAGATGAAGACAACCAAAGAAAGCGCCCTGGAGGTTTTAAAAGAACTGCTTCCGCTGTTGGAAGAGCAGGAGGACTATACCAACGACGCACTGTATGCGCTTCTGCTTTCCTATGTGGAGAAAAAGGGCTGTAAGAACGGCTATGTGCTGTGGCCGGTTCGTACTGCGGTTTCCGGTAAGCAGATGACTCCTGCAGGTGCAACGGAAATCATGGAAATCCTTGGCAAAGAGGAATCTTTGTCCAGAATCCGCAAGGGAATCGAACTTTTGGAGCAGGCATAAACAGGAGTATTTTTTGCAGGAAAACAAACAGCAGCAACGGGCGATTGCCCACAATACCGGACCGGCACTGATCCTTGCCGGTCCGGGTTCCGGTAAGACCTTTACAACGGTCGAACGGGTACGGTATCTGATCGAAGTCCATCATGCAGATCCGTCCCACATTTTAGTCATCACATTCACAAAAGCGGCAGCCCGGCAGATGCGGGACCGTTTCTTTGCCCGGATGGACAATCAGTTCTTTCCGGTCACCTTCGGCACATTTCATGCCGTCTTTTTTCACATTTTAAAAACATCCTGTCATTATAATGGGTCGAGCATTTTGAAAGAAAAAGAGAAAAGAGAATATCTGCGTGCGGCTCTGCTTACGCTTCCGAAAAAATTTTATGCCCAAAACGATGGGAAAATGGACCAGGAATGGGAGCAGGGACTTCTTTCAGAAATCGGATTTATCAAAAATATCGGGAAGCTTCCAGCTGATTTTACAAGTGAATACGTCAGCAGACAGGAATTTATGCGGATTTTCGTATCGTTTCAAAAGCAGCTTGCACAGGAAAAGAAGCTTGATCTGGACGATTTTGCGGCGGCGGTCTGTCATTTATTCCGGACAAATCCGGCAGAACTTGCGCGCTGGCAGCGGGAATATTCCTATCTTCTGGTGGATGAGTTTCAGGATATCAACGCAGCACAGTATGAAGCAGTAAAGCTGCTTTGCGGTGGAAAGAGAAATCTGTTTGTTGTTGGAGATGATGATCAGGCGATCTACGGATTTCGGGGCTCTGACCCGGCGATTATGCGTCAGTTTTTAAAGGATTTTCCGGAAGCAAAGCAGATTTTTCTGTCGGTCAATTATCGCAGCCGCGCCGGAATTGTGGAGACGGCAGGAAAGCTGATCGGGCAAAACCGGGAGAGATTTCCGAAGCAGATCGTGGCTGGACAGAGCACGTCGGATGAGAGGCAGGACGTGTGCTTTGTGCCAGAAGCGACGCAGGGGGCGCGCCGGATGCAGGGAGAAAAAAGCACTCTGCCCATTCCAACCGGCACCGCATCAGGCATTTCCACCGCTGCTTTCGGCACTAGCTGGTTGCCCTTAAGCACGGATCGCAGCGTCTTGGTCTGCGGTTTTCAAGATCGGAGGCAGGAGGCAGAGACAGTCGCAGATGAAATCGGGAAGACGTTCCGGCAGGGAAAAAGCTGTGCGGCGATTTTTCGGACGAATGCGGATGCAGTGTGGCTGGCAACAGCGCTAAAGTGCAGAAAGATTCCATTCCGCTGGAAAGAAAAGCCGAAAAATCCGTATGAAACCCCGGTCTGTCAGGACTTACTCGCTTATTTGCAGTTTGCGATGGAAGGGCGGAAACGGAAGGATTTCCTGAGAATTATGAACCGCCCATGCCGCTATCTGTCTCGCCAGATGCTGCCGGATGCAGAAATTTCATTTTCAGCATTGCGCCGGGCGTATGCGCAGAAGCCGTATATGCAGGAGATTTTGCACCGTCTGGAAGCGGATATCTCACGGCTGGCGAAAATGGATTTATATGCGGCAGTTCATTATATTCGCCGCGGAATGGGATACGATGCGTGGTTAAAAGAGAATGCCGGGCAGACGCCGTCGGCGGGAGAATCACGGCAGGGACAAGAGAGGGCACCTGCAGGAGCCCGGGCACACGCAGCCGGAAAGCTGGAACGGGATCTGGAAGCCGCCGACTTTTTTCAGGAACAGGCGCGGGAATTTCAAAGCCTGACGGAGCTTGAGGAAGCAATGACGGCATATGAAGACCAGATGGATCAGAACATGGCGGACGCAGCAGACACGGCAGCGCACACGGCTGCCAGCGGAACAACGGGTGCAGCATTCACAACACTCCCAATTGCCGAGCTTGTCACTATGCACGGTTCGAAGGGACTGGAATACGACGCCGTTTTTCTTCCGTGCTGTATGGAGGGCGTCGTCCCACACAAAAAGAGCAAGGATCAGGCGGCACTGGAGGAAGAGCGCAGGATGTTCTACGTTGGAATGACACGGGCGAAAAAAGAGCTGTATCTGTCGTATACGAAAGGAACGAAGGAAACGCCGGGGTTTGCGTCCCGGTTTCTTGCTGAGTGTGGGTGGAAGGAGCCGAAACGGTAGAAACGAAGTTTCCTGTGAAATAAAAAAGAATGTGCCTTGGCACATTCTCGC
>ENA-OPCV01001426-OPCV01001426.1-human-gut-metagenome-genome-assembly--contig:-NODE-1426-length-17672-cov-3.453199_pt1 | contig 17672 bp, 17 predicted proteins | sample MGYA00241257_ERZ501494 | MGnify/ENA primary metagenome ERZ501494 (study PRJEB25962, sample SAMEA2042618) | human gut metagenome | biome: human gut; feature: human-associated habitat; material: faeces...
GCGGCTGTTCAAGGAGGCCGTCCATCTGAACCGGATGAAGGAGCAGATCATGGCGATTCTGAACGACACCAATCCGTTCAACAAAAAGGCCAAGCTGGACGAGCTGGAAGCGCTGCTGGGCAAGTACGTTCCCGGCGCGGAAACCCTGCGGACAAAGCTCAAGAAGTATGACGCGGCCTACAAGACCCTGACCGCCGAGAATGCGGCGCTCGAAAAGCAGCTGGGCGCTGTCTCCAAGGAAAGCGTCCTGAAAAAACTGGAAATCAACGAAAAGCTCCGGGAGCTGGACGAGCTGCACCGCATGGTGGACGTCCTGCCTCCGGAGATTTTGCAGGCGGCGAAGCAGGTGGCCGCGCATAAGCCGCAGGAAAGATGAGGAAACTAAGGATGTTAAAGGAGGTCGGTTCTATTTGGAGATGAACGTCAGGGACGATCAGAAGCTTGTTGAAATCTGGCTGACGAATGCAGAAAAAATTGACCCTGTCCTGCGGGAGGGGCTGAAAGAGATTTACGCTAAGTACAAGACGAAGAAATACATGGTCGCCGTGTTCGAGTCCGGCAAGGGCGATCTTTATGAGAACACGCGGGACTTGCTGCTCTTCAACCGCCGCCGCAGCGCCGAAAAGGCCGTGCAGCAGGCAAAAAAGCAGAAGGCCGTGGGCATGGAGCGGTAAGCAGCGGGCGGAAGGGAGCAATCCCTTCCGCCCGTTTTCTTTTTGCCTGAATTTAATCCATAATGTCGTACTGCTTCATCAGCTCAATGCGCTCCTTGGCGAGCTTGATGGAGCCGGAGGCGCTGCTGTCTGCGCCGGTCTTCTTCTCGCCCGCGTAGTGGACGAGGCGCTGCACCCACGCGACCGGCAGCAGATACGGATGCTTTTTGAGGTAGGGATAATTTCGCTCCAGATACTCTCTCTTCGGGAACACTGTGCTCAAAACGCTGCTCTTCTCCCCCGTCCGGCTGGCCTTCACGGCGTTCAGCGTGACGGTGGAGGAATGGAGGCGCGTTAGGTCGTTGGAGCCGTACACACCGCCGCAGAGGCTGTCGTGCAGCAGCGGCTCCACGTCAACCGCCTCACTCCACGGCGCGGGCAGGTCAAATTCGATGCCGAGATAGTCTCTGGCAATGCGGAACGACGCAGCGCCGAGGAACGCGCCCAGCGTGTTGCAGATCACGTCGTCCACCTCCGCCATGCCGAGAGCGTAACGGTACTGAGCATACTCGATTCCTGTACTGAAAATGCAACCGATGAGTGTTGTAAGAGCGACTCTAACCCAGCGGTGCCGCTTTTGCGGCAGCACGCTGGAGAGCGTCAGCCCCAGCGGGAAGAAGAGGAAGACGTTCATCAGCATCTCGCGGTAGAGTTCGGGCTGCTGCCGCGCGGCGGTAAACGTGGCAAAGGGGGTGAGGATCAAGCCGGTGCCGCCTTCCGAGCGGGTGAGAATCGTTGCATAAAGTATAGCCCCGGCCATCAAGAACGCCAGAACGAGGTTTCCGTCCTGCCAACGTTTTGCGGCTATATGTGCGGCTGATCCGGCCCAAACGGTAAGTGTCAACACCATGAAGAGGATAATGTCAATAAGCGGGCGGGTGTAGATATAGTGAAGCATGACTATTCTTGTGTTTGGGAGTATCCCTTGAGTTTATTCCACACCCGTTTCAGGTGCGGAGACAACAGCTCTTTCGCATAGCGATAGGTTTCTCTGTCAAATATGGAAGCCACCACGAAAAACAGCGGTATCACAACAACGCAGGTAATTGCAGCCCACAAGATAATGCGGGGGTAGGTATCCAGCGCAACGCGGGGAAAGACCAGCTTCGACAGCGTCGTTACCGCGCTGAACAGTGCCAGATTGACCAGCCAGCGGCGGTAAGTTTTCCATGGACTGCGGTGCAGTATCTTTTTGTTGGCATAAATGATCATTGCATTTGCTCTGAAAAGCAGTGCCGCAATCGTACCAATCAAAACACCATAGATTCCCCATATGAGCACACCTAACAGAGACACTCCGATGTTAATTATCATTTCAACCCAAGCATGCCATTGTGTCTGCCTGAAATGACCTGCCACATGAATTGCTTTTGCAGAAGACAATCTACTATTCTCTAAAAGTGCGATTATCGCAAACAGGGTAGGTAAAAACTGATCGATATAATTTATGTCGTTTATTCCATCTGTATAGATTTGTAAAAAGGGAATGATATATGTATAGGCTACAAAAAGCAGGGAAAACGATAGCGAAACATAAACCAATTCAAAACTGTCCTGTAATTTCTGATACTTTTTTTGATCGATTTCCAGTTCTTGGCCCAGGATAAATGTAATACTACCAGCAAGATTCGAGAGAAGTGTGCCAACCAAACCAAAAAGCATTGCGTACATGGAATATACGCTTACTACACTTAACCCACAAAATACAGAAAGAACAACAGTGTCGGTATTACTAAAAATGAGTCCTGACAGTTGGTGAGCAAGAACGGAATTTTTCTGTGAAAGTTTGTTGTATGCCGGTCGAACTGATGTGTCTAACCACGTATAGTTTTGCCTTATATATCGGGAAATGTATATCATCTGCACAAGGCTGACCAGCAAGTAAAGCGTTTGAACGGCAATGACCCCAAATCCTAATAACAGGAGGGCGATTTTCCCCAAGCTTGTGAGGATTCCAATAACTGTTGTAAGATTTGTTACAATATAAGTTTTGCCTTCAGCCTGCAACAAAATTTTATATTTTCCCTGAAAGTAATAATTCACCACTCCGGGAAGTCCGCTGATAAGAACCACCAAAAAAATTACTCCATACGGGATGGTCGTTCTTATAACGACTGGGTAAATTATGGCCAGCAGAATAACAACCAAAAGATAGGCAAGACCTGTACGTTTATAGTACAGATTTGTTGCGGACATAATTGCATTAATTGAAGCGTAATCTTTTTCCGCAATCGGCTTGTACAGTGCCTGTAACGAGGCTAATCCTACGCCCGCTTCCAGAAGACTTGCATACCCTAAAGCTTGAGTTACGGAACTTAGTAATCCATTATTTTCAGATCCTAAATTAACAAGCACGAGACGCGGTATTACGATGCCCATAGCAATAGTAATTACTTGTCCCAGAATGCTCGTCAGAACATTGTATGCACTCTTCTTCGCATTTGACATACTCATCATCTATACCACTACACCAATTTCCGCAGCAATGGTATTTTTGACAGTATTGTCCATATTACTCCCCCACCAACGCATAGAACTTCTCAATCTCTTCCACATTGCCCTTCTTTTCCTGAATCTGATAACCTTTAATATGCTGATACAGCTCTTGATCCGTTGCCAGACGGATGATCCCATCTGCGATGGCCTCCGCGTTCATTTCGACCACAAGGCCGTTTTCGCCGTTGATCATCTGCGCGTATACCACATCAAAGTTCGTAGTCACACAAGGAACATTCAGCATACGGGCTTCCGCAAGTGTCAGGCAATAACCTTCAAATTTAGAGGTCTGGACATAGATATCTGCTGCTTTCATATAGGGATAGGGATTTGCCTTCGCGCCCAACAGCGTAAAACAGTCACTGATCCCATACTGCGCAATATCCTTTTCAATTGGCGCACTATCCCCACCGCCTACTACATACCAGTGGAATTTGACGTTGCGCTTTTTTAGCAGCCATGCGGCTTTTGCGGCAATATCATAGCCCTTCTGCGGTACAAGGCGGCCTACTGTGACCAGCGTCAAGTTTTCCCTATTTAGCAGAGAGCAAGGTTGATCGGCCATTGTAAATATCGTCGCAGGATTATTGATATCATAAATCGTCGTCATTTTTGCCGCATACTCTGGGAAAGCTTTCTGCAAAATCAGGCATAGCTTGTCTGACACGCAGATAATTCCCGTAAACGCAGCATAATACTTGCAGTCAAAATCCTTGTTATGGCCGACATTTTCATAGTCAGCGTTGACCCACGCAAACTTCTTCTGGGCCCGAACCTTTTCCGCCACAAAGTGGGTTGGCGTTCCCTGACCCCATGCAATCGCCACATCATACCGTTCCGGCAGCGGGTCATACGCCGCAGCGGAATATTTCCAGTAGGCTTGCGCGTCATGCAGCGGGCTGCCCTTTTTCGCATTGGAGCGCAAGAAAAGGCTTGTGCGCACTCTGGCAGCAATGCGGCGAAGGTCAAAGGAGAGCATCTGTTTTGCCATACTCTGACTGCAAAAAGCCGTATAGTCCAATTCTTTTCGAATGTGAACCTCAGGCGGCAACAACTCTTCAAACATGCCTCCGCGGCGAAACATTTGCAGTGTCACGTCATATTTGTCATAGTCAAGCAACGACAGAAGTGACAGCAGGCTTTTTTCCGCCCCCCCGCACCCCAAAGAATTGATTACAAATAAAATGCTTTTTCTCATTTCTCCCCATCCCTCAGCACTTCGTCTATATACGCCTTTGCGTGGTCGATCTCATTTTTCAGGCAGCGGTACACGGCTGTCCAGTCCGTGCCATCCGGGATCTCCGTCTCTGCTGTTACCATGTGGTCAGATAGCCCCAGCATGGCGGTAAAATCGCGCATACGTGTGTTGATTTTCTCCGTGCGCTCCACGACGACGAATTCCTTCTCAAATATCACTGAGAACGCCGTTGCATGGAAGGAGTTGGAAAGCACAAAAGCCGCGTGCTGCATGAGGCCCAAAAACGCCTCTGGGCCGCAGAGTGGGAAGCAGCGTTCGGCGTATGGAAGCTTGAAGACCGAGTAGATATGCAAGCCTCGTTCCGCCGCAATTCTCTCCGCCAGTTTGCGGACAGCAGGGCTATTATCAAAGTCATATACCAGCAGATATGGTTTCTCGCAGCGCTCCGGCTTCTCAGCCATCGCCTCCCACTGTGCCCGGTCAAGCAGGAATACCGGATCAAGGACGGTTACAGCGTTTGTGATCCCCAGCGTCTTTAGTACAGAAAGGCCGGATGTCTCACGCACAGCAATATGGTCGAAGCGGCTGAGATACTGCGCCGTCACCTCCCGCAACTCCTGCGGGAACTCGTCCACCGCAAAGCTGGCCGCGTAGGAGGCGCGGACTCCCTGCTGCACGAAGTCCAGATAGAAGGCGGGGTCTTCCCCGTTGAGAAACAGCGGATTCCAGATCTGGTCGCTCCCAGCGAAAAAAGCATCCGCCTCGGGGGGATCGGCCTTTAGCTCTTCATTAGAGACATACCGTCTGGTCAAATCAAGGTGCTTGGCTGTGAAGCTGTCAAACGCCTTCTTTCTCGGCAACACGCGAAGCCGCCCCGGCAGCTTCGCCAAAAGATACGCCTCGCGGACAAATGGCTTATCATATTTGGGATTGCCGACAACATCCAGCCGGTAATGCTTCGAGAGGTAATCCGGTTTATAGTCGATGATCTTCACGTCATGCCCCAGCGACTTCAAATAGGTTTGCAGGGCGTAAGCCTGTAAGGATGCGCCGACGTTATAGACATCGTGGCAGGTGATCGTACAAATTTTCATGACTTGACCCTTTTCGTAATCCTCCGCCATATTCGTCCGACTTTCGCTCTGATCTGCGTTCTTTTCGGCAGCCAACTCATGGAATACCAGTGGATCGAGTAGGTGTTCTCCGTTTTTGTCAGCTTGCCCGTTACGCTGTCCAGCGGGTTGAAGTAGTCCTCCGGATAGACGCGAATCCCCGCAACCAGCTGCTCCTGCCCGTTGCGCACAAGGCCGAAGCGCTCCATCACATCCGTATTGAGATGCGGGCAGCCTACGGCGTTCAGACTTCCGTCCGCGTTGGCGAAGTGCATCTTTTTATATTCTTCGATCATCGCCTGCACGACAGGCTGATGCGGAACGGTTGCCATCACCTGTCCGCTGTTGACGAATTGATCGTTCTCAAATCCAATGAATCCCTCGTCATCCAGCAGCGGCGAAATGTCCCGCAGCACCTCCACGTCGGTGTCAAAATACACGCCGCCGTACTGCTCCAGCACGGCAAGGCGCATGACGTCGGACACGAAAGCATACTTCTTCGCGGCGTATGCCTCCGCCATGAAAGGCATGGCGAGATAGTCGCAGTTGTCCTCGTTCCACTCGCGGATCTCAAAATCCGGGCAGAACTTCTTCCAGCTGGCGATACACTTTTTGGCAAGCTCCGGCTTTTCGCCGCGGCCAAACCAGCAGTAGTGGATGATCTTGGGGATCATGGGTCTTACCTCACAAGCTTCAAAATTGGCTTACACAGCCATCTGATTCCATAGGATGACGCAAGGGACAGCGTCAGCAAAAGCAGGAAAACAGGGATCGGATACTTGGCACAGAACACAAAGCCGTCAAACAGCACCGTATAAAAGAACATATGGACAAGCCAGATGTTCGTAGAGTGCTCACCAAAGTAGCACAGCACATCAGTTGTCCACTTTGGAATTGGGCAGATGCAGAGCAGTACGATTGTTACGGTAGCTGTGATAAATGCCACAAAAAGCGGCGGCACGATGCCGTGTGCAACGATCATACACACGAAGATAATTAGCGTAATGATCTGCATGGTTCTTCTCCCAATAGCGGCGGTCTGCTGCCGCAGCAGAGAAATGGCCTGCTTTTTGCAAAACAGCATTCCGATCATGTAGGGGAAATATGACGTTCCCAGCAGCCCGATGTGCGTGATGAGCCACGAAAGTACCATCGAGTCGCACGCGCCCCAGCCCCAGAAACGGATACCATAGCCAACAGTGTAAAATCCAAAGGTCAGCAGCATCACCAGCCACGCTGGACAGCGCTCCGCGAAGCTCCGGGAAAGCGGCTGCAAGGCAACCAGCAATATGTAGGTATTGGCATACCACCATGCACCGTTGTAGCTATTCTGTATGGTCAGGCAGTTCAAGGCAAATTTCGTCAAGCTTCCAGGAATCTCCGCGTTTCCGGCAAGCAAGCCAATCAGCGAAAACACCGCCGCAATCACCCAAAAAGGTATGAAAAAGTGCAAGAGATGCTTCCAGCGCTTCTTAATCTCAGCCCCAGATGATTGCATATAGTGCGCGTATCCGCTTACAAAGCAGTAAGCAGCTACGCAAATATCGCCAAACAAAGCAAAATAGTAAATCAGCGGCGTGCCGCCGATCCACAGCAACGGGGTATACGGCAGGTTTTCCCTGCGGCAAAAGAGATGCAACATCAACATGGAGAGGATCGCCACACCCTTGAGCATTTTTGAATCGCGCTTTGTAATGTCCATCATTCACTCCATCAGCGCGTAGATCTTCTCGACCTCCGCGCTGTTCGTATAATCTCTCTCTGCGCAGTTCTCTGACAGCTGCTGCATCCGGGCAGGGTCGCGCAGCAGCGCGGCAATTTCGGCAGCGCAGCCTGCGTTATCCATGGGGACGATCACGCCATCCACGCCGTCCTCCAGCTGACTGTCGGAAGTGGCGTAGTCTGTGATGACGACGGGCTTTCCAAGCAACTGCGCCTCCCGCACGGTGACGGCCTTACCCTCGTAGCGGGAGGGCTGCACATACAGGTCGCAGGCGCGCATATAGGGATAGGGGTTGTCCTTTTTGCCGAGGATGATGACGCGCTCCTGCATCCCGGCCTCGTCGATCTTCTGGCGGATCAGCGGCTCATCACCGCCATAGCCGATGAGATACCACTTCACGTCAAGGCCGCCCGCAACCAGACGGCGGCAGATATCCGGCACATTGTCGAAGTTTTTCGCCTCGCAGAAGCGGCCAACGGAGAGCAGGGATATTCCGTCGTCCGTGGGCATATCGGTCTGAGGTATTGCCGCCTGCTTGCACGTCAGCTCCCGGGGCAGGATGTTCTCCACCGTTCGGACCTTCTGCGCCAGCTCCGGGAAGACGTTCTGAAAGCTCTCGGACGTATACTCGGACACGCCGCAGATGGCATCATAGCCCTCCCACATGGCAAGCTCCGCCGAGCGGTCGAAGGTCAGCGCCGTGTAGTCCGTGTGGATCCATGCCGCGTATTTCTTCGCCTTCACCTGTTCCCGCGCAAAATAATGCGGCGTCAGGAAACTGATGGCAAGATCATAGGTCTTGCCGGAGATCGGCGGCATAGAGTTCAGCGTATACTTGTGGCTGTAGGTCAGCGCGGTGACGGACGGCTTCTCGCTGGGATGCTGCTTATCAAAGCGCCGTGCCGCAAGCTTTCCTTTCAGCCGCCCGCGCAGCACGCCCAGTTGTCCGCTCTTGACGAGCGACGCCATGGGCACGGCCAGCGAGGCATACTGCGGAATTTCCGGCAGGAGCTTTGCCTTGGGGTTCAGATACGGCATCAGTTCGCCGCTGTGCCGCATCAGAAAGAGGTCAACGTCGTAGCGGTCATAGTCGATGGAATCCAGCAAGCCCAGAAGGCTGCGCTCCACGCCCCCAAGCTCCATCGCTTGGGAGAAGATGAGAATGGATGGTTTCATTTTGTCTTTCTCCTGATATACCCTGTCAGCATCCAGCCCGCCGGGGTGCAGAGCACCGTCAGCAGCTTTTTGGGGGATTCACGGATATAGTTTTTGTTGCCCGCTATCTGGCTGCTGGAGCAGTAGTGGATGCAATCCATCGCCAGTCGTTTAAAGGACTCCGGGTATTGCATCTTCACCGTGCGCCAGAAAGCGAAGCCCTTGGGATTTCGCAGATACTGCCGGAGCATGTTGTTGCTGGAGCCGTCCGGCTGGTACTCCACATTGCATAGCACCTCGTCCAGCACTGCAAGCTTGTAATCCTGATCGATCAAAAGATACTTGTAGGCCAGGCTGACATACTTTTCGCCCTCAAACACCGGATACTCGGGATAGGCGTTGATGACATCTGTCCGATAGATCAGCTTTTTGTCACCGGACCCGCCCGCCGCGTAGTAGCCGGAAATGGTGGTCTCGGATAGTCCGTCAGAAAAGCCTTTGCCGATAATCTTTCCATCGAAATCCGCATCAAGGCCGACAATGCCAGCGTAGCCCTTCCCTTTGACCTCGTCCCACTTGCGCAGGATCTTCTCCACCGCGCTGTCTGCCAGCATATCGTCAGAATCGATGCAGGTGTTCAGCTCCGTGTGGATATTGGCGTAGGCCACGTTGTGGGCGGTGTGCATGCCGCCATTTTCCTTGTAGATGTATTGAATTGTAAACCCGTTGTCGCGGCTTTGCCAATCGCGCACCAACTCGGCGGTGTTGTCCGCAGAGCCGTCGTCCACGATCAGCCAGATAAAATCCTTACAACTCTGGCAACAAAGACTTTCATAGGTGCGCGGCAGGGTGTGTGCGCGATTGTAGGCTGGGGTGAAGATGGTAAGGATGGGATCAGCAGTTTTGTTCATAAGCCTTCAAATAAAACTCCTGTAGTTTTACTGCTTCTGTAGTGATATCGAAGCCGTGCGCTACGATTTCGGCTCGATGGTCGGTGCGGGGGATAGCTCGCTTCGCAAGAATCTTCTCCGCCCACTTTTCTGCCGGAGCGGACAAGCTCTCAGAATCGACAAGGTCTGTCAAGTATGCTTCATGCGGAATTGTGTCTGAAACAACGCAGGGTAATCCAGCAGCTTGCGCTTCAATTAAAGCAATTCCTAAGCCCTCGTATAATGATGGGAACACGAATACATCCATCGCTTGCATCAAGTCTGCAACGTCGCTGCGAACACCCAAGAAGTGAACGTGCTCTGCTATGCCAAGCTTCTGTGCCTTCTCCCGTATTTGAGACATTCCCCCGCCGCCACCGACCAGCAAAAGGATCGCGTTCGGCTCTTTTTTCAGCAACACGGCAAAGATATCAAGGAGGAACGGGTGGTTTTTAGGCTGATTAAATCGGCCAACGTGCCCAATAGTTAATTCATTTTCAAGTCCAAGCTGCCGCCGCATTTCTTGACGCTTGGTCGGATTATAGGCATAAGCCTCAACATCTATGGCGTTATTAATAATTTGGAACGGTGCTCCGCCAAACATCCAGTCACCTGAATCTTTTCCACAGGCGAATAGGTTAGTAGCATATTGGGGAATGAAGCTCTTGTACCATAGCTTGATGGGATATTTCAGGTTCTTGTCTTGGTTGGCACTATGGCTGTGGGCAACTCTCACCGGAACATTATGCTGCGCGGCAGCTTTCAAAATCACAGAACTAAGGCAATCCTGATGTACATGAACAACTTTGTATTCCGGGTGTTTATCAAAAAAGTGATTCAGCGCAGATAAATAACTTTTGCTCCACGGCACCAAGCGCGGCAGACGATAGATTCTCCCACCAAGGGATTCGATCTCATCGTCAAATGCTGCCCGCTCCTGACGGTGCACCAAAAAATCAAACTGAATCCGCTCACGGTCTACGTGCCTGTAGTAATTCATGAGCATGGACTCTAGACCGCCACGCTCCATGTGGGTAACGACTTGTAAAACGCGAAGCTGATTCATAGCCTATCCCCCAATCTGAGAGAAATATTCCGCCAGGCTCAACCGTGCGAAGTAGTGGTCAAACGGCTGGTTGATCGCGTTTGCATAGTAAAAATACGCAGCATAGCACAGCACCAGCAATACCGTCAGCAATTTGCCATCCTTCCCGCCTATTTTCTTCAGCATCCACGGAAGTGACAACGACTGAAAAATCAAGAAATAATTCGCCAATCTTGCAAAATAATTTGCCGTTCCGAACAGCCCGTCAAACATAATAGCGCCGTTGAGCATGGTCAAATTCATTGCGAGATTTTCCGCCTCGGAGCTGTCTGCAAACAGCTTTTTCCGGTAGAGGAACGACAAAACCATCGGCACATTACAGACGAGCACGCGGAACATATTGACACCCTCTCCCGTGAAGGAGGAAACCGTGTATTCCTCACCCAGCAGCGTCGTGATGTTGACCACCGTGCCGAGCAGCGGGCGCAGCAGAAAGCCCGCTGCAATGAAGGCTGCCAGCATCCAATAGGTTATTTTCGTCCACGACTTAAATGTCATGAACGGCACCGCCAAATACATCAGGGAATAGGGATGGATCAGCGTTGCGATCAGGATCCCAACAGCAAATAAAAGCCACTTCTTTTTAAGTGCAAACATCGTCGCAATGACCGATATCCCGACTGCCGCCGCCTGTTTGATACCCGCAAAAGCAAAGGTATAACAACCGGTGACAAACAGTAAAAAAATCGTCAGCGGATAATTTACAGAGTACTTATGTACAAAAATGAAATAACAGCCGACGGTCAGAAATGCCCAGAACATCAGAAAGTTCTGCGTAGATACGCCGTGCATCTTCAAGCGATAGTTCACCCAGTTGAACAGAGGGTTAGAACCGACGCTCTTGTCGGATGCTTCCCATAATTTTTCCGTCAGGAGCTTATAGGAATATCGATATGTGCCAGTGTCATTGCAACGTGTCCTCAGTCCGGCAAAACCGGCGAGCAGGATGATGATTACCACAGTGCAGACGATCAGCCGCTGGCGCCGATTATGCTTTACCGGTCCAAACGCCACATGATCGGCGCACCATGCTAAGGCAATCGTTATGAGCATAAGGATGACTAAATCGCGCATGTCAAATCTCCAAGTGTTTGATGGTTTCCGCCACGACAGCGGTTTTGCTGAACTGCCGCTCCATGCGCTCCCGGCCTCGGCAGCCCATTTCGGAGCGTTGCTCCACGGACAGCTTCATGACCCGCTGCATCGCTTCATACAGCGCGTCTGCGTCCTTCGCTGGACACAGATATCCACTGACGCCGTCCTCCACCGCCTCACGGCAGCCGGGGATGTCGCTGGTGATGAGCGGTCTCCCGGAGGCGGCAGCCTCCAGCAGCACATTGGACATACCCTCGTGATACGACGGCAGCACCACACAGCTTGCCATGGCGTAAAAGCGCTTCATATCCGACTGATAGCCGTGGTACTTGACCACACCAGCCTGCTCCAATTCGTCCATGAGAGGCTTATATCCCTCTTCAAACGAGCCGACGATGTGAAACTCCACGCCGTCGCCATATCCCTGCTTCATCCGCTTTGCGGCGGCAAACAGCTCGTCCACACCCTTTTCGCGCATGACGCGGCCTACAAAGAGGAAGCGCACCGGCCCCTCCTGTGGGTAGGATTGATATGGATAATCGTCTAAATTGACGCCTGCACCGTTCAGCACCGCGTCGCGTCCCCTCGGTACAACGCCGGTGGCAGCGAGGGTATCCCGATTCCCGGTATTCTCAAAAAAAATGACCCTCGCGCCCTTCAACGCCGGTTTATAGAGCGCCAGCACAAACTTCTTGAGCCAGCCGCCGTTTTCGATGGCGCTGCCAAGTCCCGTAATGTTCACGGCATAGGGGATGTGCGCCATCCGGCAGGCAAGGCCGCCGTAGATGTTGGGCTTGATGGTGTAGGTCAGAACAAGGTCGGGCTTGACTTCTTTCAGAATCGCCCGGTATTGGTGAAAGAGCTTGCTGTCATGAAGCGGATTCATGCCCCGCCGGTCGATGGGAAGTTCAATCACGCAGTCAGCCAAATGCAGTAGCTCGTTCCAACGGTCATTGTGCGGAACAGCAACTGTGACACTGGCATACTTTTTCAGCTCTGAGATCAAGTCCTTGCGGAAATCGTAAAGCCCGCCGCTGTGATTGGCTAAAATCAGAATTTGCATAGCACCTGTAATCCTATTCCGAAGCGGGAGCTATCCGTTTTTGCTCCGTCTAATCGTATAGCTAAACTTTTTGTAAATTGTCCCGCCCAAATCCAACTTGTACTTTTCAGCGCCCTCAGATAAGTCAACAATGTGAACGCCGCTGCCGCTTACGGAAAACCTCTTGATCGCCTCAGCGAGCAGCAGATAACCTGGGCTATATCTTGAGAAGTCGTTGTCTATAGAAAGTCTTGGAACTACAAAGGAGTCCCCGTCTATATAACCGCTGCAAAAACCGGCAATCTCATCTGATATATATATATATATATGAAACGCACTCGGACTTTTTATGAGCGCTCTCGTTGAAAAGTCCAAATATCGCAGATATATAGACTTCATCGCTGATGTTTTGACATGATACCGCTCATTGTGCCTTTTGATGTATATGTCTAGCAGTTTACCCATCATTGCATGAGAAAGCTGCTCTCCACCGCTGACTTCAACGCGAAGGTTTTTTCCATCTTTTTCAAGCCTGTTATATGCTGTCCTTATGTTCTGCCGAGTACTCTTGCTCAAGGACTGAAACCACGCATCATATCCTTGTGAGAAATCGATCAACACATTGTCAACGCTCGCAGCTGAAATCTCATACCCCACGATTCCATCATTTAGAATGCGGCAAAGCGGTGATGATCCACGCAGTTTGGTAAGCGTGTATTCGCCGTAATCGGATGCATCAAGGAAGAAACGAAGATATTCTCTCAGGTTTTCCTCTGAGTTTTTAAAATATATGGGGCTTAATTCGCACATCCCATTTGCGTGTCCGGCCAGTTCTGCTGTTGAGCCGTTTGTTAAAAGCGGAAAAATCAACACCGGGACATCATCATTCAAAACCGATATTGTGCATGGCCACATGCGTTTGGGCAACGAATACGCCAAGGAATTGGTAAAAAAACAACGCTGCATCTCGGAAGACTGAAATATGCTCATTTCCTCTGAGATTTCATCGGGGTACACTCTGTATGGAAACAGGCAGTCCCTTTTTAGTGTCAACATACTCCAATCCTCCGCTAAATGTTATACAAAGCCTGTGACTTCGTTTACGATCCGCCGTTAGAATTACCTACACCTTGTCTACCTTCGTGATAACCACGCTGTTGTACTTCATCATAACAACATCGCTTCTATATTCCCCCACGGAGGGGACATTTTGCTGCCCGCTCAGGTTATTCACAATCATCTGCGGCGTTTTTACGCCGCATTCATAGGCGTGCGGATAACCGCCTCCAAAGCGCGGATTGACCTCGGAAATATAATACGCATCCCCGATTTTGAAGATATCCATATCGATCTGCGCACGATACCCGCTCTCTTCAACAAAACGTGAAATCAGCGCAAACAGCGTTTCATCCTTAAAGGAGATCGCCTTATCCGTCTCTCCGGCCCGCATCACCAATTTGTTCTTCGTAAAGGCGGCAACGACATGGCCGGAAAGCATATCCGTGTAAACATCCGCGCCGATTTCCTGCCCGTTCAGGAACTCCTGAATGATCATGTCCGGCTGGTGCTGAAAGAGGAATGCTGCCGTTTCCATATCCTCCGCCTTGGAGATATGCAGACTTGCACTGCCAAAGCGCGGCTTCACAAAAACCGGGAACGTCACCTCACCATCAGCCAGCGCCTGTTGAAATGCCGAAAACTGCACATAGGTTTTCGCGCAGCGGTAGCCGTGCTCCGTCAGCCAGTTATACATCGCCCATTTGTCCAGTGCCATCTCGCACAGCTCATAGGACGAACCAATGACCGTCGTACCAACGGCTTCAAAATCCTTCTTGTGCTGCGCCAGAAGCGACAGTTCCGGGTCAATCAATGACAAAACGCCATCGATACGTTCATTTTTGCAAATCGTTATGATCTCATCAATATAACCGGGTTCGGTCATTCGAGGGACGATATAGAAAGAATCTGCATCATAAAGCGCAGGTGCATACGGGCTGCAATCCGTTGCGATTACTTTCCCCTGAGCGCCAACAGCATCTTTAAAATATTGAACGATCTTGTTTCTCGTTCCACAGCTCAAAATCAAAATACGCATAATAATCACTCCGCTTTTTCGCAAACACAGCTTCTGATCTTTGCAAGGTTTCCTTCTCCACTTTGGGTGTTGACCTGCACACCCGACCTGTTCAGCACCTTACCAACGGTACGAAACAGGATTTTGATATCCTCGCAGAAGCTTATGTGCTGCACATACTCCAAATCATATGCGAACTTCTGTTCCCATGTCAGCGTGTTTCTTCCGTTTACCTGAGCCAAACCAGTTAAGCCAGGGCGCACATCGTGCCGATGGCGCTCATCTTCTGAGTAATAAGGTAAATATTCGACCAGCAGCGGTCTTGGCCCCACAATGCTCATCTTTCCGCGGAAGATGTCCCACAGCTCCGGCAGCTCGTCGATGCTCAGCGCGCGCAGCTTCTTTCCGAAGCCCGTCAACCGCTCCTTGTCCGGCAGCAGCGCGCCGGTTTCATCCCGCGCGTCACTCATGCTGCGGAACTTGTGAAGCCTGAAGATCTTCTCATCCTTTCCCGGACGCTCCTGACAGAAGATCACAGGGCTGCCCAGCTTCACGCGCACAAGAATCGCCGTCACCAGTAGCAGCGGCGACAGAACGATCAGCGCACACCCGGACAGCACAATGTCCAGCAGGCGCTTGATGTATTTTTCATAAAGCCCAGCCTTATGCCGCATCAGAACATCCCCCGAATGGCATCGCACACGCGGTCCACATCGTCCATGCTCATCTTCGTGTCGCTGGGCAGGCATACGCCGCGCGCAAAGAGATCGTCGCCCACCGGCGCATCGCTGACGCTGACTAAGGGGCAGCCTGCGAAGACCGGCTGCAAATGCATGGGCTTCCAGAGGTAGCGCCCCTCGATGCCAGCCTCGTTCAGCTTTGCCAGCATCTCACCGGGCGTCACGCCGCAACTTGCCTCCAGCAGAGCGACGGACAGCCAGCGGTTCGGCTCGGCGCAGTCCAGCTTCGGCTGCATGGTCAGCGGCAGACCTTTCAGATTTTCAGAGTAGCGGGCGAAGATCGCCTGCTTCTGCTTCACGCGCAGCGGCAGCACCTTCATCTGTCCGCGCCCAATGCCCGCGCAGATGTTGCTCATGCGGTAGTTGTAGCCGATTTCCTCGTGCTGGTACCACGGCGCGTTCTCGCGCGCCTGCGTGGAGAGCTTCAATGCGTGCTTCGCCTCATCCTCCGTCCGGCACAGCAGCATCCCGCCGCCAGAGGTGGTGATGATCTTATTGCCATTGAAGGAAAGAGCGCCGAAGTCACCAAAGGTGCCGCACTTCTGCCCATTGTATGTAGAACCCAACGCCTCTGCTGCGTCCTCGATCAAGGGAACATCATGCTCGCGGCAAATAGCGGTAATTTCGTCCAGCTTCGCGGGGTTGCCGTACAGGTGAACGACGACCACCGCCTTGGGCGTGCCGTGCAGCGCAAAGGCACGGCGCAGAGCGGCAGGGTCCATGTTCCACGTCTCCCGCTCGGAGTCGATGAACACCAGCTTCGCGCCGCAGTAAGCCACGGGATTGGCGGAGGCGGAAAAGGTCAGGCTCTGGCAAAAGACCGTGTCGCCTGTCTTCACGCCTGCGAGAATCATGGCAAGATGCAGCGCCGCCGTACCGGCAGAGAGGGCGACAGGATAGCCCTTACCCATAAATTCACCCATGGCTTTTTCAAATTTGTTGACGTTTTCGCCCAGCGGCGCGATCCAGTTCTTCTGAAACGCATCGTGGATGTATTCCAGTTCATAGCCCTCGTCCGACATGTGCGGGCTGGCCAGCAAAAGTCGTTTATCCATGTTCTTCTCCTATGTTTTTCGTCCACCGGATGCCCAAATATGCTTCGGTCGGGCGTATTCGCTTCAAAAGCGCGACAAATCTGCGCCATTTCTTTTTGCCGCTGTGACGTGCAGAAATGCGCAAGTTCATCGATCCATGTATATTGCCGTCTCCCACCCGAAAAACGTTGGGATTACACCATTTTTATTGCTTAATTATACTACATATGGATAAAAAACGCAATGCCTGACACGCGCGAAAAAAGTGGAGCGCTTTTTCTTGTCAGATCATTTTCCGGTTGCACATCCTCGATTCACATGGTACAATGTTATTCGATAAGTGAAACGCAAAGTCTGTTACAAATGGTAACGCAACAAGGAGAGTATGACTTGCGCAGAACGGGGGATCAGATGAAAGAACCGGAAAACAACGCGATCCAGCTTTTTGAGGATCAGAAGATCCGCGTGGCGTGGGATGCAGAGCGGGAGGAATGGTACTTCTCCATCGTGGATGTGGTCGGCGTTTTGACAGACAGTCCCGACTACAACACCGGGCGAAAATACTGGAACAAGCTGAAACAGCGTCTGAAAGAAGAAGGCAGTGAACTGGTGACAAACTGTCACCAGTTGAAAATGCGGCACGGTTGCCGGAATGGGCAGAGCACGCAGAGAAGACCACAAATGGGAAATGAATCCAAGCTCAGCTACCGAGAAATTCTCGGAAACTGCCGTCCACGGGCAGCATACATCTCCGAATTTGATCGGCAGATGGCAAAATACTTAAAGGGCGGTGAGCCAAATTGATCGAACGCTTTGACATCGCGGGCTATGCCCGCATTTCCGTGGATGATGAGCAGGATCAGAAGAATATCTCCATCGAGAACCAGAAAGCCATCATCGAGGACTATGTAAAGACACACTTCCCCGGCAGCACGCTGACGTTTTTTGAAGACCGCGACCGCTCCGGCTACACGTTCGAGCAGCGCGAGGGCTATCAGGAAATGCGCCGGGGGCTGATGCGCCACAAGTACGACATTCTCATCATCAAGGACTTTTCCCGCTTTTCCCGCCGCAACTCGCGCGGGCTTGTGGAGCTGGAAGACCTGCGCGACGCGGGCGTGCGCATCATCTCCATCGGCGACTGCGTGGACTTCCCCAATGACGACGACTGGCTGAAAATCCAGTTCCAGTTCCTCGTGAACGAAATGCCTGTCACGGACACCTCCCGCAAGGTGCGCAGCGTTGTGAAGCGGCGG
>ENA-OPCV01001435-OPCV01001435.1-human-gut-metagenome-genome-assembly--contig:-NODE-1435-length-17557-cov-6.650840_pt1 | contig 17557 bp, 15 predicted proteins | sample MGYA00241257_ERZ501494 | MGnify/ENA primary metagenome ERZ501494 (study PRJEB25962, sample SAMEA2042618) | human gut metagenome | biome: human gut; feature: human-associated habitat; material: faeces...
GGAAGCCGCCAACAAAGGTGCAGGCAGCGAAGCGTCCCTGCCAGTAACTTTGCGCTCCCGCAGGAGCGCCCCCCAAGCCGCTCTTTCCAACATCTATGCTGTGTCGCGCCAAATGGGCGCGACCGACCAACCGCGCTGCCCACGTCCCTCCGATAATCACCATCCCATGCTCGCAGATTTCCAAATGCTGAATTTTTGAGGAAACCCCTTGCTTTTTGCCGCAGAGTATGATATACTGTCAAGGCTTGATGTGTGCATACTCCAACAAGGAGGTGGATTTCCATGGGTAAGTTTTGCGAGATCTGCGAAAAGGGTACGCTGAACGGCAACAACGTCAGCCACTCCAACCGTAAGACCCACCGTACCTGGGCGCCCAACGTGCAGAGTGTCCGCGTGGTGGTCAACGGTTCTGCGAAGCGTATGAACGTCTGCACCCGCTGCCTGCGCAGCGGCAATGTGATGCGTGCGCTCCCCAAGACCCACGAGGAAGCGTAATCGTCCGCAAGGGTGATTCCGTCACTTCTCAAGTAGAGTTTGCATCAATTTCCTCCGTCTGTTGTGCGACAGGCGGGGGATTTTTTGCATGGGGAAAATCCTCCTTGAGGGTAAAAGGCAATGATGTTTGCGGCTTTGTGGGTTTAAGCAAGTTGATTTTTGTGTTGCAGAGGGTTTCGCCTCTGCGGAGGCGACCAGAGGGCAGTGAGAACAGACGAAGTCTGTGGTCGCCCTCTGGATTGCTTCGGATGCACATTTTCATAGTTGATTTTTTGTGTTGCTGGGGGATTCCGCTCCTGCGGGAGCGGGAGTTACTGCGCAGGGACGCTTCGCTGCCTGCGACCAAGGTGCCATGCTTGACTTTTCTCTTTGAGTAGGTTTAACGGTGTAACAGTTGGGGCGTTGCCCCAAGCCCCACAAGGGACGCTGTCCCTTGACCCTGCAAGGGGGATCCCCCCTTGACCCCTCCGCGCGATTGAGTTGACTTCACTACCATAATTCTTCCGCGTGTTTATCCTTTTTTCTTTTCCCCTATTCTCCCTCCCCCTGTTCGCCTTTACAAGCGAACAGAAATCTGCTATCATGAGGGGGAAATGCAATCCTTGTCGGGAGGTGCTTCCTATGAATGTTGACCAGCTGGCGGAATCCCTCCGCAGTGACCCTATGTTTATGCAAAATGTTGTCCGTTGGGATGTCCTTCCGGCGCGTCCGGCGGTGTATGAGCCGTTCCCAGATTCTCTTGATCCGCGGCTGCTTCCTGTGCTGGAAAAACGCGGGGTGCATCAGCTGTATCGCCATCAGGCGCACGCAATCCGCGAGGTGCTGGCAGGGCGGGATGTTGTGGTTGTTACGCCGACAGCTTCCGGCAAAACGATGTGCTATAACCTGCCGGTGCTGTCTGCCATTTTGCAGAATGATGACGCACGGGCATTGTACCTCTTCCCGACGAAAGCGCTCTCTGCTGATCAGGTCAGCGAACTGTATGAGCTGATCGAGGCGATGGGCGTTGATATCAAGACGTATACCTATGACGGCGATACGCCCGGCGCGGCGCGAAAGGCGGTTCGACAGGCGGGGCATATCGTCGTGACGAACCCGGATATGCTGCACAGCGGGATTCTGCCGCACCATACGAAGTGGGTCAAGCTGTTTGAGAACCTGCGGTATATCGTGATTGATGAAATTCATACCTATCGCGGCGTGTTTGGGTCGAATTTGGCGAACGTGCTGCGGCGGCTGCTGCGCTTGTGCGATTTCTACGGCAGTCATCCGCAGTTCATCCTGTGCAGCGCGACGATTGCGAACCCGAAGGAACTGGCGGAAACGCTGACGGGGCGCGAGGTCAGCCTGGTGGATGATAACGGCGCGCCGATGGGCGTGCGGCACTTCGTGTTCTACAATCCGCCGGTGGTCAATCGGCAGCTGGGCATCCGCAAGGGCGTGCTGCAGGAGACGCGGCGGATTGCGGGGCTGCTGCTGCAAAACGGGATTCAAGCGATTACGTTCGCGCGGTCGCGGCTGGCGGTTGAGGTGCTGACGAAGTACCTGAAGGACATGGTGCGCGACCCGCTGGGGAACGCTGGGCGGGTGCGCGGTTATCGCGGCGGGTATCTGCCGACGGAGCGGCGCGAAATTGAACGCGGGCTTCGCGCAGGCCGGGTGGACGCGGTGGTGTCCACGAACGCGCTGGAGCTGGGCATCGACATTGGCGCGCTGGATGCGTGCGTGCTGTGCGGCTATCCGGGAACAATCGCGAGCGCGTGGCAGCAGGCGGGGCGCGCTGGGCGGCGCAAGGGGACGTCCATCGTGTTCTACGTTGCGTCGTCGGCGGCGCTTGACCAGTACATCGTGTCCCACCCGGATTATCTGATGAAGCGCTCGCCGGAGAACGCGCTGCTGAATCCGGATAATTTGTATATTCTGCTCAACCACTTCAAGTGCGCGGCGTTTGAACTGCCGTTTGAGGACGGCGAGGGCTTGGGGAATGCGCCCGGAGCGCCGGAGCTGCTGGAATACCTTGATGAGGCGGGGATTCTGCGGCATGTCGGCGGGCGGTATCACTGGTCGGCGGAGGATTTTCCGGCAAGCGAGATTTCCCTGCGGTCGGCGCGGGCGGAGGAGAATTTCGTCATCATCGACACGACCGATCCGGCGAACCACCGCGTCATCGGCGAAATGGACCGTTACACCGTGCCGATGCTGCTGCACGAAAACGCGATTTACATGCACGAGGCACAGCAGTATCAGGTGGAAAAGCTGGATTTCGACGCCTGCAAAGCGTTCATCCGCCGCGTGGACGTGGGGTACTACACCGATGCGGACTTGAACGTGACGCTCTCCCTGCTGGACAAGGAAAAAGAGGAAGAGCAGGACGGCGGGCTGACGGCGCTGGGCGAAATCCGCGTATCGACCTTGGTGACGATGTTCAAGAAGATTAAATTCGATACGCACGAAACCTTGGGGTTCGGGCATGTGCGGCTGCCGGAGACGGAAATGCACACAACCGCCATGTGGTGGACGCTGCCGGATGCGCTGGCGGCACGGTTTGAGAGCGACACGCTGAAAAATGGCATGATGGGCGTGGCGAATCTACTGCGGATTGTTGCGCCGCTGTCGCTGATGTGCGCGCCGCAGGACATTGCAATCGTCTATCAGGTGAAAAGCCCGCTGACGGACAAGCCGACGCTGCTGCTGTATGACAACATCCCCGGCGGCATCGGGCTGGCGCAGAAGGCGTATGCCATGCGAAAGCTCCTGCTGGAGCAGGCGCTGCAAGTTGTGCGGGACTGCCCGTGCCGTCAGGGCTGTCCGGGGTGCGTCGGGCCGGTGGGCGAAATCGGCGAGGACGGCAAAGCGACCGCCATCGCCCTTTTGGAGGCGCTGACGGAATGAATCTGCGAGACAAGCTCAAGGCGATTGAAAAGCCGAAATCACCCCCGAAAGCGCCGGAAAAGCAGTTCACGGACTGCTACCACGGGCGGGAAATGCGCGATATCGCCGAATTTCCCGGCGCGTTTGACCTTGATCTGTCCGCCCTTCGCCTGATGACGCAGGAAACGCTGCCGGACGACCTCGACCCGCGGAACATCCTCTATCTGGACACCGAAACCACCGGGTTTATGGGCGCGGGGACTGTCGCGTTCGAGGTCGGCATGGGCTGCCTGACGGATTCGGGATTCCAGATTCATCAGCTGGTGATGCGCGATTATCCGGAGGAAAAGTTTCTGTTGCAATCCATTGCGGATACGCTGATGGGCTACGACGCGATCTGCACCTTCAATGGACGGACATTCGACGTGCCGCTGCTGCGCGATCGCTTCCTGATGAACCGTATGGATGATTCGTGCCTTGACAAGCCGCACATTGACCTATTGCACATTGCGCGGCGGGTGTTCAAACTGCGCCTGCAGCGGTGCAATCTGGGCAAGCTGGAAGAAGCGGTGCTGGGTATTCCGCGCTTTGATGATTTGCCGGGCGCGCAGGTGCCGCAGCGCTTCTTCGACTACCTCAAGACGGGAAAGTTTGACCTGCTGACGGATGTGCTGGAACACAACGCGCAGGACGTGGCGAGCCTCTGCGTGCTGCTGACGGCGATGGTGGAAATGTACCGCGCGCCGGAAAACGTGCGGCACGACGAGGATGTGTTCTCAATGGGCGTGGCGCTGGAACGCTTTCAGCATGTGCCGGAAGCGCGGAAGTGCTATCAGCTGACGAGCGGCAATCTTCATGCGCAGGGGCAGGAGCGTCTTGCGCAGAGCTACCGCCGGGGCGGCGAGCGAGACGAGGCGGTAAAGGTCTGGCTGGGAATGATTGCGCGGCACGAGGGCGGAACGAAGCCCTACATCGAGCTGGCGAAGCACTACGAGCATTACGAGCGGGACTACGAGTCCGCGCTGGACATGACGCGGCGGGCGATGGCGCTGTCCGCCGAGCCGTCATTATTCGATCCGCCCTCTGTACAAGAGGAGCAAAATGCGCTACAATATCGGTATGACCGCCTGAAAAAGAAGGCAGCCAAAAACCGCTGAAGGAGAAACGACAATGGGATTCATGGCGACCATCAAGGCGCAGCAGGCCATGCGCGCGCACGGAAAAGGCGATCTGGAACAGGCAAAGAAGCTCTATGAGGAAGCTATTGACAAGGGACTGATGTCTGCGCGCCCGATGCTGGGCTATGCGATTCTGCTGATTCGCGAGGGCAGCTACGACAAGGCGATGCCCCTGCTCATCAAGGCGCAGAAGTGTCCTGACCTCACGCCCGACCAGAAGAGTCAGCTTTTTGTGGATTATGCGGCGTGCCTGATGAAGAAGGGCGAGCTGGACAAGGCGATTCACCTGCTGGAAAAGCAGCACAACCGCGCGCCGATTGGCTTGACCTATCAGACGCTGGGATATATGTACGTCGAGAAGTATTCGGGCGCAAAGCCGGTTGCGGAAGCCGAGCCGGAGAAAGCCGCCGAAGCGCCGGAAATGCCCGACACGGAAGCATCCACCGAAGCAGCGGAAGAGCAGCCGAAGGTCAAAACGCAGGAGGACATTGACCGCGAATGGCAGGAGGGCATCGACAAAATGTTCGCCTTCATTCAGGAGTCGGTGGACTATGACGACGAAGACCCGGTGTGCCTGGACAACTTGGGTCAGGCGTATTACCGCGTGACGGGCGAGAAGGACAAGGCGAAGGAATGGTTCGAAAAGGCGCACGCGGAGAAGGATTCGCAGATTGACACGCTGTGGTTCCTGTCGCGCTATGATTTGGAAGCGGACGACAAGGCAGCGGCGATTGCAAAGCTGGAAAAGGCGCTGGACGGGCGCTTCTCCCCGCTGAATTTCTGCACGAAGGATATGGTGCGGGAAGAAGTGGAGAGACTGAAAAAGTAAAGCGAAATCCCTGCATAAACACGCGAAAACATTATGCAGATGTCGCCAACTGAATCGCGCGAAAGGGTCAAGGGAGGAACTCCCTTGCAGAGGCAGAGCCTCTGGGAGTATATGATGTCAGCGGAGGGGGTGTATATCCTCTCCGCCAAGACCTGTTTTGGAGGAATCACCATGGAAAAGGAAACGCTGATTGTCGTTGGGCTGGGGAATCCGGGTACGCAGTACGCCCATACCCGCCATAACGCGGGGTTCGATACGCTGGAAATGCTCTGCCGCAAGTGGGGCGTGACGCTCAATAAGAGCAAGTGCAAGGGACTGCTGACCGAAACGACCGTGGACGGCAAGCGCGTCGTCCTCTGCGCCCCGCAGACGTTCATGAACCTGTCCGGCGAGTGCGTCAGCGAACTGCTTAATTGGTATAAAGTGCCGCTGGAAAATCTGCTTATCATTTATGATGATATTGATTTGCCCGCCAGCCGCCTGCGCGTCCGCAAATCCGGCAGTGCCGGGACGCATAACGGAATGCGCTCCATCATCGCCCATACGCCGGGGCAGAATTTCCCGCGCGTGCGGGTCGGCGTGGGCGCAAAGCCTGATGGCTGGGACTTGGCGGACTGGGTATTGAGCAAGTACACCATCCGCGAAGAGCAAATCGCCATGCAGCAGGCGTTCGAGCGCGCGGCGGACTGCGTGGAGGACTGGGTCAAAAACGGTATTGACCATGCCATGCAGGAATACAATAAGACCGTGTAAGCACAGGCGTATTTTTCGTACCACGACTCATCCCAAGGAGCGCATATGAATCAGGCATTATTATCCGGCATTGCGTCGAAAGCGTATGACAAGCTGCTGAAAGCAGCGGAAAGCAAACAGCCCATCGCCGTGACGGGGCTGCCGGACACAATGGCGGCGTATATCGCGTCAAAACTCTGCGCCGATACGGGCAAAAAGGTGCTGCTGATTTCCGGCAACGACCTCAAGGCGGCGCACGACGCCGAGGACGGTCAGCAGCTGCTGGAATCGGGCGTGGCGTGTCTGCCGGGCGGCGAAATTGACCTTACGCGCGGCGCGTCGAGCCACGAAAGCGCGTGGCGGCGGCTGGAAGCGCTGGCAAGGGCGCAGGAGGGGGATATCCGCCTGCTCTGCACGAGTATGGACGCCGCCTTGCAGCGCATGGGCAGCGCCGACCGCTTCCGCGAAGAGACGATTCGCCTTGCTCCCGGCGACCGAATCGACCTGAATGACCTCATTCGCCGCCTGACCGCCATGGGCTACGAGCGCGTCAGCATGGTGGAGGGCAAGGGGCAGTGCGCCCTGCGCGGCGGCATCATCGACGTGTACCCGCCGGCGTGCAGTCAGAGTTTGCGCATTGAGTTCTTCGACGACGAGGTGGACTCCATCCGCGAATTTGACTGCATCAGCCAGCGCAGCCTTGATTCGGTGGAGAAATGCACGCTCACGCCCGCGACGGAGGTATTGCTTCCACCGGTGGATGCGGAAAAGGCAGCGCGGCGGATGCGGGACGCCATCGAGCGGCAGGGGGGCGACCTGACGCCCGCAAGTTCGACGCTCTTTTCGGATTTGCCGCCGCTGCCGGAGGATGATGCGGACGCGCCGGACTTCTTCGATAAGAACATCACCCCGAAGATTCGCGAAAAGCAGCAGACTGCCGCGCGCAAGGCGGAACTCGAACGCCGCCGCGCCCAACTGATGGCGGACGCGGACATGCTGGCGGAGGGGCTGCCGTTCAAGCGCATTCGGGCGTGGCTGACCGTGCTGACGGACGATACTTACACGGTGCTGGACTGGTTCGAGCCGGAAATCGTCGTGCTGAGCGACCCGAATCTGCTCAGGAAGCGCGCGGAGGAACGCCGGGCGGGCTTCGCGGAGGATCTCGAAGGCGCGATGAGCCGCGACGAAGCCGTCAAGGAGCAGGAAACCCTGCTGATGGACTGGGATGAGCTGCTGCGGCATGTGCAGGGGTATGCGACGGTCGCGGTGACGGAGTTTCTGGAGGGCATGGCAGGCGTGGCGGTCAAGGATGCCGCTGACCTTGGCGTGCAGCGCGTGGCAGGGTATTCGTCGCAGATTCGCCCACTGGCGGAGGACTGTGACGGCTGGCTGCGCGAGGGCTACCGCGTGGCGGTGCTGTGCGGCGGCGTGGCGCGCGGTCAGCGTCTGGCGGCGGCGCTGGAAGAACACGATGTCGCCGCGTCGTTCGCGGAGAAAATCGACAAGCTGCCGGAAGAATGTGTGCAGGTGCTGCCCGGCACGCTGACGCACGGCTTCATCTGGGAGGAAGCGCGCCTGATTGTCGTCAGCGACACGGACGTGTACGGCACGGGCTACCGCAAGGCGAAGAAGCGGCAGGCGGCGGGCGAGAAGATAGCCGCGTTCACTGACCTGAAGCCCGGCGACTTTGTGGTGCATGAGGAACATGGCGTCGGCATTTATCTTGGCACAGCGCAGATGAAAAACGGCGGCACGCGCCGGGATTATCTGCAAATCCAGTACCAGGGGAGCGACAAGCTCTATGTGCCGATTGAGGCGCTCAGCCGCGTGCAGCGCTACATCGGCAATCCGGCGAATCCCCCGAAGCTGAACAAGCTCGGCGGCGGCGACTGGCAGAAGCAGAAGGCGAAGGTCAAAGAGGGCCTGAAAAAGATGGCGTTTGACCTTGTGAAACTCTACGCGCGGCGGTCGCAGGAGACGGGCTTTGCGTTCAGCGCGGATACGCCGTGGCAGCGCGAGTTTGAGGACATGTTCCCCTACGAGCTGACCCCTGACCAAGAACAAAGCGTGAAGGAAATTACGGCGGACATGGAATCGCCGCGCAACATGGACAGGCTGCTGTGCGGCGACGTGGGCTATGGCAAGACGGAGGTCAGCCTGCGCGCGGCGTTCAAGGCGCTGATGGACTCCAAGCAGGTTGCGATTCTGGCGCCGACGACGATTCTGGCGCAGCAGCACTACAACACGGTCTTGAAGCGCTTCAAGGGCTTCCCGGTCAAGGTGGACGTGCTGAGCCGCTTCCGCACGGCGAAGGAAACCAAGGACGTTCTGCGCCGCGTGAAGGAGGGCGAAATCGACATCCTTGTCGGTACGCACCGCATTCTGGGCAAAGACGTGCAGTTCAAGAACCTCGGTCTGCTGATTGTGGACGAGGAGCAGCGATTTGGCGTGCAGCACAAGGAAATCATCAAGAATATGAAGCATCAGGTGGATGTGCTGACACTCTCCGCTACGCCGATTCCGCGCACGCTGCACATGTCGATGGTCGGCATCCGCGATATGTCTGTGCTGGAAACGCCGCCGGAGGAACGACTGCCGGTGCAGACGCGCGTGATTGACTACAACGACGGCGTGATTCGCGACGCGATTCTGCGCGAGGTGTCGCGCGGGGGACAGGTGTACTTCCTCTATAACTCTGTGCAGACCATCGGTGCGTTCTATGAACGATTGAAGCAGCTTGTGCCGGAAGCGCGCATCGGCGTGGCGCACGGGCAGATGCGCGAACACGGCTTGGAGGACGTGATGATGGACTTCTACGGCGGCAGCTACGACGTGCTGCTCTGCACGACCATCATCGAAAGCGGCTTGGACGTGCCGACGGCGAATACGCTGATTGTCTTTGACGCGGACCGTTTCGGGCTGAGCCAGCTTTATCAGCTGCGCGGGCGCGTCGGGCGGAGCAACCGGCAGGCGTATGCGTACTTCACCATCCGCCCGGAACGCAGCTTGTCTGAGACGGCGGAGAAGCGCCTCGAAGCCATCCGGGAGTTCACGGAGTTCGGCGCTGGCTTCCGTATCGCCATGCGCGATCTCGAAATCCGCGGCGCGGGCAATATTCTGGGGCCGGAACAGCACGGGCATCTGGCGACCGTCGGCTACGACATGTACTGCAAACTGATGGAGGAGACGCTTCAGGAGGCACGCGCGGAGCAGGAAGGTCTGCCGCCCGCGAAGCCGCACCTCGAAACACGTGTGGACATCAAGGTGGATGCGTATCTGCCGGACGACTATGTACACGACGACCGGCAGCGGATGGAAATGTACAAGCGGATTGCGAGCCTGACGACGCAGGCAGACCGCGAGGACATCACCGACGAGCTGCTTGACCGCTTCGGCGAAGTGCCGCCGGTGGTGGAGACGCTGCTGGACGTGGCGCAGGTGCGCGTGCTGGCGAATCAGCTTGGTGTGTCGCTGGTGACCTACAAGCGCGGCGGCTTCCTCGTGATGAAGCTGAACGCAGAGTACATGCCCGATCAGGCGGCGTTCATTCCCGCGATGGCGATGACGGACAAGCGCCTGATGCCCTCGACCACCGCGCCGGATGTGCTGCTGCTGGTTGACCCGACGCTTGGCGAATACGCGATGCTGTCCGAAGCGGTGAAGGTGCTGGGAAAGCTCAATGAGAATATCGAGACGATGCTGAAAAAGCAGAAAAAAGAAGCCAAACCGACCGCACAGAACAGCGGCAACCCAAAAGGAAAGTGATGAGCAATGCCGCAGGAAACCTTCCTGACCGCCGCAAATCCCCCCGCGCCGCTGGCGGAGCGCCTTCGCCCGCAGAACCTCGATGAGTTTGCCGGACAGGAGCACTTGATCGGCAAGGGCAAAGTCCTGCGCCGCATGATTGAGGGCGATTTGGTGTCCTCCATGATTTTCTGGGGGCCGCCGGGCGTGGGGAAAACCACGCTCGCGCAGATTATCGCCCATCAAACCAAGAGCCATTTCATCAACTTCTCCGCCGTCACCAGCGGCATCAAGGAAATCCGGCAGGTGATGGAGCAGGCGGAAAGCGACCGGCATTTCGGCGTCCGCACGATTGTGTTCGTGGACGAAATCCACCGCTTTAATAAGGCGCAGCAGGATGCTTTCCTGCCCTACGTCGAGAAGGGGAGCATTATCCTCATCGGCGCGACGACCGAAAACCCGTCCTTTGAAGTCAACAGCGCCCTGCTGTCGCGCTGCCGCGTGTTCGTGCTGCACGCGCTGACGGAGGAGAACGTCATGACGCTGCTGCACCACGCCTTGCAGGACGAACGCGGCTTCGGCGGGCAGAAAATCGACATGGCGGAGGATTTGCTGCGCGCAATCGCGGTTTTCGCCAACGGCGACGCGCGAACCGCCCTATCGACGCTCGAAATGGTCATCCTCAATGCCGATTTGGATGAGAACGGTCAGGCGCATGTGACCCCGGAGACGGTCGCGCAGTGTACGTCGCGGCGGTCGCTGCTCTACGACAAGAAGGGCGACGGGCACTATGACCTCATCAGCGCACTGCACAAGTCCATGCGCAATTCCGACCCGGACGCGGCGGTGTACTGGCTGGCGCGGATGCTGGAAGGCGGCGAAGACCCGCTGTATATCGCGCGGCGCGTCGTGCGGTTCGCGAGCGAGGACATCGGGCTGGCGGATTCGCGCGCGCTGGAAACGGCGGTTGCGGCGTATCAGGCGTGTCACTTTCTGGGGATGCCGGAATGCACGGTGCATCTGACGCAGGCGGTGGTGTACATGGCGATGGCGCCGAAATCGAACGCGCTGTATGTGGCGTATGAGACGGCGAAAAAGGATGCGCAGGAGCAAATCGCAGAGCCTGTGCCGCTGCAAATCCGGAATGCGGAAACCAGCTTGATGAAGAACCTCGGCTATGGCAAGGGCTATGTGTACGCGCATGACACGCAGGAGAAGCTGTCCGCGATGACGTGCCTGCCGGATTCGCTGCAGGGGAAGCGCTACTATCAGCCGACGGAGCAGGGGAACGAGGGGCGGTATAAGCAGCGGCTGGAAGAAATTTTGAAGTGGAAAGAGGAACATAGGGGAAAGTAAGCGGAAAATCCCAAAAAAACAAAAACGCCTTGCAGGAGCATCACACGCTGCAAGGCTCTTTTGTATGGAGCGACTGGAAGCACACACCCAATCACAGTCCCTTTTTGAGGAGAATTATCTCTTCTGTTCGGGATTCTTCCACAAATCCGTGTTTCAGAAAAAGGCTGACAGCCGGGTTGTCGATGGCAATATCATCATACAGAACGGAAACGCCGTTGCTTTTCGCCGCGGAACACAGCAAATCCAATGCTTCGCCGCCATAGCCTCTTCTTCTGTATTTCGCATAAATCATGACGTTGGCTATTTCCTGCTGCATTTCGGCATCATAGTGATAGGCAATTTCGCCAACAAACTGACCATCTTCGTTTTTGAGATACCTGTAATACCGCTTGCCATCAGGGTCAGCAATCCAGCAATCGTACCAGCCACGCCATTTATCTTCCCCAAAGGGAATTGTCCCGCCCCATGCGTGATTGTAAGACATGGTATCTTCATCCGCCAGCATCATTTGCCGAAACCACAAGTCCTCATATTTTGGCTCATACAGCGTCAGCATATTGACCTCCTGATGATGACTGTATTTCCAGATGGAAGGGCAAGAAAAAATCCGAACCCGCTTCCAATTGGAAAGTCAGATTCGGATTCTTCATGTCGTGCCGGAAGTGGGACTTGAACCCACACGACATCGCTGCCAACGGATTTTGAGTCCGTCGCGTCTGCCATTCCGCCATTCCGGCAAGCACAAAATAGTATAGCATAAAATCGGCGGTTTTGCAAGCGGTTTTCCGCGGCGGAGGAAAATTTTCGGTTCTTCACGGAAAGTTGGGGAAGCAAACAAGGGCTTAGGCGAAGCACCAAAAAGCTGCACGCGGAAGGAGCATGAAAGTGCGACCAACTCAATCGCGAAAAGGGATCAAGGGGGGGACTTCGTCCCTTTTCGTCTGCCCCTTGCAGGGTCAAGGGACAGCGTCCCTTGTGGGGTTTGGGGCAACGCCCCAACTGTTCCACGGGCGACCAGTATGCCAAACGCGCTCAACAAAGGTGCAGGCAGCGAAGCGTCCCTGCCAGTAACTTTGCGCGTCCGCAGACGCGCCCCCAAGCTGCTCTTTCCCCAAGATTCCGTGAAGAACCAAATTTTCGGGTGCAGCGGGCAAAGAAAAGGACTGTCCCGTTTTGCAGGACAGTCCGTAGGAATTACTTCCGCAGGGTGATGACGATGTGGCGCTTGGGTTCTTCGCCCTCGGAGTGGGTGTCCACCAGCTCGTTGGGCTGGAGCGCGGAGTGAATCACGCGGCGCTCGTAGGGGTTCATGGGCTCCAGAGAAACCTTGCGGCCCGTCTTGACGGCGCGGTTCGCCATGCGGTTCGCCAGACGAATCAGCGTGTCTTCGCGCTTGGCGCGGTAGTTCTCCGTGTCCAGCGTGACGCGGGTGTAGTGATCCTGCCCCTTGTTGATGCGCAGGCTTGTCAGGTATTGCAGGGCGTCGAGCGTCTCGCCGCGGCGGCCAATCAGGATGCCCAGCGTGTCGCCCGTCATCTGCGCGAAGATGTTGTTCTCCGCGTCCGTGCCCATCGCGACGGTCACGTCAACGCCCATCAGGTGGGTCAGCTCCTTGAGGAAGCTCTGCGCCTGACCGACGGGGGAGGCGGGGTCAATCTGCTCGTCGGGAATCATGGTGACGACGGGCTTTTCCAGCGGGGCAGCGGGAGCCTTCGGGGGAAGGGGCTTGCGCTCCGGCTTCGGGGCGGATTCGCCCTCTGCCTTGGGCTGACGCGGCTTGTCCTTCTTCGGGCGGTCATTGCGCTTGCGCTGCACGGGCGCGGGACGCTCGGCGGCATCAGCAGCAGGGGCGGCATCCGTCACAGCGGGAGCAGCTTCCACAGCGGGTGCTTCCACCGGGGCTTCGACCTTCGCCTCCACCTTCACCTCGGCGGGCTTTTCCTGCGCCGGCTTGGGCTGTGCGGGCTTCGGCTGCGGCTTGGGCTTGGGCTGGGGCTTGGGCTGCACCGGCTTGGGCTGCACCGGCTTGGGCTGCGGCTTCGGTTGGGCAGCGGGCTTGGGCGCTTCCACCTTCACGGAGGACAGCAAATCCGCCAGCGGATCGTCTTCTTCGACTTCCTCTTCCACCTCATGGAGCGTCAGGCGGAGCTTGCAGGGCTTCGAGCCGAAGAGCCCGAACAGCCCTTTGCTGCCTTCTTCCAGCGTTTCCACGGTGACATCGGAGATGGTGGCATGCAGGGCGTTCAAGCCGTTCTGCAGGGCCTCTTCATAGTTTTTGCCAGTAGCTTCGTAGGTTTTCATGATTGCTCTCCTATCACTTCAACGAACAGGTATTACTTCAGCGAACCGGTATTCTTGTTGGGGTTGGCGGCTTCGAGGGCTTCCTTGCGGTCAAGGTACATGTTGATGCCCTTGGTCTGCACGATGGCAATCACGTTCGAGGCGACCCAGTAGAGGGCAAAAATCGCGTTGTAGTTGAAGCACAGAATCAGCGTGAAGATGGGGAAGAAGTAGTTCATGAACTTCATGCTGTTCTGCGCCTGCTGGGCCTGCGCGTCATCCGCGGCGGGGGTCTGCGCCGTGCCGGTGAGCTTTGTCATCAGGAACTGACCGCCGGCGGCGAGAATCGGCAGGATGAAATAGCCGTTGTAGTTCACGAAAATGTGGATGTTGAACAGCGGAATGGCCAAGTCGCTGTAGTACTTGACGTGCTCCATATAAGCGGGCAGCTGTTCCATGGTAGTGTAGATGGTCTGAATCGTTGTGTTCAGCGCATCGCCGGCAAAGGATTCCGCCGTCAGCGCAAGGCCCTTATCCGCCAGCAGAGCGAGCGTCTCCTGCGGCAGCTTGTTGAACACGGCAAGCCATTCGTTTGTGGCGATTTGACGCAGAGAATCAAGATTCGGCCAGGCCGCCGCGAAGGGGGAGTCCGGCATCCACACGTTCTTGACCCACAGCCACGAATCCAGCGCCGGATTGCCCGAGGCGATGATGTCGAACGCCTGCTGTGCCAGATGCTCGTTGGCGACCATTCTCATGGCGGTGAACATCGCGAAGAGGATCGGGAGGCTGATCAGCATCGGCAGGCAGGAGGACAGGGGATTGACGCGCTGCTCACGGTAGAGCTCCTGCAGCTTTTTGTTCATCTTGTCCGGGTCTTTTTCGTACTTCTTCTGGAGTTTTGCCTGCATGGGGGCAATCTTCTGCATCTTGCGCATCCCGACACGGCTCTTGTAGTCGAACGGCATGACAATCAGACGCACCAGCAGCGTGAACAGCACGACCGCCCAGCCGTAGTTGCCCACGAAGCTGTAAATCCATTCCAGTATGGTCTTCAGAAATTCGTTGATGCCCATGAGTTCATTCCTTTCTTAATGTGGTACAGGGGTCTTCGGGTACGGGATCATAGCCGCCTTTGGAGAACGGATTGCAGCGCAGGACGCGCCATGCCGCCAGCCGCGCACCCTTGACAGCCCCGTAGCGCTCGATGGCGGTTTGCGCGTACTGGCTGCAAGTGGGCGTATAGCGGCAGCGCGGGCCGCCCTTATAGGGGCTGATGGCGCTGCGGTAGAACTGAATCCCCCAGAGCAAGGCGCGTTTCATAGCGCGTTTGGGCTTTTCGGCTGTGTTGGAAGAGCACCGTGCTTTTTCAGCAGGTAGCGCACATCCTTCTGCAGCGAGGAAAAGCTGGCAGCAGCGGCTGAGGGTCTGGCGACGACGACGTACAGGCCGCTTTTCACATCCCCCAGATAGGGCCGGAAGCATTCGCGCAGGCGGCGCTTGACCTTATTGCGGGTCACAGCGTTGCCAACCTTCTTGCTGACGGAAAAGCCGACCTTCATGCCCCGACCTTTGGCGACGAGCATGACCAAATCCCGACAAGCGGCGCTCCGTCCACGGTGGTAGACATATTGGAACGCCTTGTTTTTTTGCAGCCGATAGCGTCTTTCCATTGGGTTACAGTCCTCTGTTCTCGATTGAATGATGGGCGTATGATGCTGTTTCCGGATGCGAATGCGCAAGCAGATGGCGCAGGTGAATCCGGAAATAGTATGAACCCGAAGTAAAGGAAAAGCGCGCCCGGAAGCGTACCTCGCGGGTACATCGGGCGCGCTTCATCCACGAATGGAGCGCGGATTGTCATTGGACAATCCTGCTGTCCTGTGGCGTCTGGCACATTCAGCGTCTCTGAATAAGCCTGAAAGAAAATTCTCTCAATCAGACGGTCAGGGACTTGCGGCCGCGACGACGACGGGCGGAGAGCACGCGGCGACCGTTCTTGGTGGCCATACGCGCGCGGAAGCCGTGCACTTTGCTGCGCTGACGCTTCTTGGGCTGGTAGGTACGGAACATGTTCAACACTCCTTACAAATCAAATTTCGTAACCGGAGGACAGACATCCGCCGGGGTGCTACAATACAGCCTTTACAGTATATCGGATTTTCTTCGCTTTGTCAAGGCTTTGCCGGGGACTTTTTCAGCTTTCGCGCCTTTTGGGAGCGGGATTTTTTGCCCGTCGTTTGGGCGAAATGGGATTGCTTCTTCAGAATCTCCACCATTTCGGCGGGGGTGACGATGAAATGCCGGACGGGGTAGTGCTTCTGATTGCCTGTGACGAGATAAGCACCGTCGTCCCGCTTCTCCATGGCGACTTCATAGAACACAAGGTCGTCCATGTCAATCAGGATTTCGCCCGTCGGTTTTGGCTGCACCTCGATGCCGAACTGACGGATAGCATCCACCACTGTCCGCACGGTTTCCACCTGCAAATGGAACTTTTTCCGACACAGCACTTCCTCATACTCTGCCAGAATATCGGGATGATACAGCGGGACGATGGCGCCCGTCAGCATGGCGCGAAACACCTGTCGCGGCGGGGAATCTGGGTTCTTCGTAATCAAGGCGGACACGATGACGTTCGTATCCACGACGGCATAGCACTTCACTGCTTAACCGCCTTCCGAGCGGCGCGAACCGCTGCGATTTCTGCGTTGATTTCGTCCTGGGTCATGTCCGGCGCACCAGACGCCTGCTGGAACAGTGCGTCCAAAGCATCCAGTGCTTCCGGGCGGGTGATGGTTTCTTTGGGCAGCCTCGTAGTGAACGGCAGTCCGCGCTCCAGCTTGCTGCGGACGAGGAACATCCGAATCGCCGTGGGCAAATCCAGCCCCAGCATTTCGTAGATTTCCGAAACTTCCTCCTTCAGCTTTTTATCGACACGCACCTGAACCAATACTTGCTCTGCCATAAGAGTACCTCCTGAATTGCATTGATAGTCAATACAATGATATGCTTTCTGCATCTATATTATACAGCATTCTAATGCAAATTGCAAGAGGGCGAATTTCGCTCCTGGGCAGCTTGACACGGCAAATCATGGCGCGTGAACGAAAGCAGACATCATCAGCAGACAGAGAAAACGTATTTTTTGCGGAAAAGTGGCGGAAAGTGCGAAATTTCCGCTTTACAAGCACGGGAAAGTGTGCTATACTGTCCGGCGGTAATCAAAGCAATCCTTTAATCCCAGCACGAGAGGCTGGAAAGGCACGCAGCGAACCGACAGAAACAGAGCTGCCTGCGCCCGACCGCGCGGTCAGACTGAATATGCGAAACATTGCGCCTTTTCCTGCGGCATCCGACGGGAAAGGCGCTTTCTTTTTGGCAAAATGCCGCTGATTTCCCCGCGTGCTTCGGGGAAAATCAGCAGAGGAAAAAAGAGGAGGATTCCGACGATGATGAACATGCAGGCAGGCATTCCGAAAGCCCAGCTGATGGCGGGCGACGCGATGAACCGCGCCCTGACGCGCATGGCGCACGAGATGATGGAGCAGCTGATGCCGCTGGAAAACGTGGTGCTGGTGGGCATCCGCCGCCGCGGGGTGCCACTGGCGCAGCGCTTGTCGGACATCATCGAGAAGTACGAGCATGTACGCATTCCGGTGGGCGAAGTGGATATTGCCATGTATCGCGACGACCGCGATCCGGCGCAGCTGAACGTTGAGGTGCAGGAAAAGCACCTGCCGGTGGACGTGACGGGCAAGGTGGTTGTGCTGGTGGACGATGTGCTGCACACGGGACGCACGGTTCGCGCCGCCATGGACGCGATTCTTGACCAAGGCCGTGCCGCGCGCATCTGCCTGGCGGTGCTGATTGACCGCGGTCATCGCGAGCTGCCCATCCGCGCGGACTTCGTCGGCAAGAACGTCCCGACCTCGAACAACGAGCAGATTGGCGTTCAGATGGAAGAAATCGACGGCGGCGACGGCGTTGCCCTCTACGACGGGCGGATGAATAGGTGACCCAAGGGGCGCTGCCCCTTGACCCCGCAAGGGAGTTCCTCCCTTGACCCTTT
>ENA-OPCV01001442-OPCV01001442.1-human-gut-metagenome-genome-assembly--contig:-NODE-1442-length-17495-cov-2.866456_pt1 | contig 17495 bp, 13 predicted proteins | sample MGYA00241257_ERZ501494 | MGnify/ENA primary metagenome ERZ501494 (study PRJEB25962, sample SAMEA2042618) | human gut metagenome | biome: human gut; feature: human-associated habitat; material: faeces...
ATGTAAATTTCTTTTCAAAGTAAGCGTCAAGATCTTCTATTTTAATTCTCTCCTGCTCCATTGTGTCACGGTCACGTACTGTAACTGCTCCGTCTTCCTCGGAATCGAAGTCGTATGTTACACAGAATGGTGTTCCGATCTCGTCCTGACGGCGATAACGTTTTCCGATATTTCCACGGTCATCGAACTCGCAGTTGTATTTCTTAGCAAGCTGTGCATATACTTTCTCTGCGCCTTCGTTGAGTTTCTTGGAAAGTGGAAGTATACCTATCTTCACTGGTGCAAGTGCCGGATGGAAGTGAAGAACAGTTCTTGTATCCGGCTTATCTTCTGTTCCAATGTTCTCTTCATCATAAGCTGCACACAGGAATGCAAGAACTACACGGTCTGCTCCAAGTGACGGCTCAATAACATATGGTGTATATTTTTCTTTCTTCTCGTCATCAAAATAAGTAAGATCCTGTTTTGATACATTCATATGCTGTGTCAGATCATAATCTGTACGATCTGCGATTCCCCACAGTTCTCCCCAGCCAAATGGGAACAGGAACTCGATATCCGTAGTTGCTTTACTGTAGAATGAAAGCTCCTCTTTATCATGGTCACGATAACGTACTTCTTCGTCTTTCAGTCCCAGTGTGTGTAACCAGTCAAGACAGAACTTCTTCCAGTAAGCGAACCACTCAAGATCTGTATCAGGCTCACAGAAGAACTCTAACTCCATCTGTTCGAACTCTCTTGTACGGAATGTAAAGTTACCTGGTGTAATCTCATTTCTGAATGATTTACCAATCTGTCCGATTCCAAATGGAATCTTCTTTCTTGATGTACGCTGTACGTTCTTAAAGTTTACAAAGATTCCCTGTGCTGTCTCTGGTCTTAAATATACTGTATTCTTTGCATCTTCTGTAACTCCCTGGAATGTCTTGAACATTAGGTTGAACTCACGGATCTCTGTGAAATCATGTTTACCGCAAGTCGGACATGGAACATTATTCTCTTTAATAAAATTCTCCATCTGCTCATGGCTCCAGCCGTCGATGCTGTCTCCAATCTCAATACCATGCTCGTGAGCGTAATCTTCAATAATTTTATCAGCTCTGAAACGCTCATGGCATTCTTTACAATCCATAAGAGGGTCGCTGAATCCGCCAAGATGACCACTTGCAATCCATGTTTGTGGATTCATAAGGATCGCACAATCTACGCCGACATTATATGGTGATTCCTGAATGAACTTCTGCCACCATGCTTTTTTTACATTGTTCTTAAGCTCAACTCCGAGATTTCCATAATCCCATGTATTTGCAAGTCCTCCGTAAATCTCAGACCCCGGATACACGAATCCTCTGGATTTTGCTAAAGCTACAATTTTGTCCATTGTTTTTTCTACCATATTCCCTTCTCCTTCTCCTCTGATATTGTTAATAATTATACAGTTAATATTATCTATTTTCAAGTCTATTTCCCATATATTTACTTTGTATTTCTATAAATTTCTATAAATCAAACTATTGTCTCTAATATTTCCAATGATTTAAAGTTTCTTCCCACGTATACATTCAGATAATTGCGGATCAGATTCTCCAGTTCCAAAAGCACTTCTTCTTTCACTGCAAATGTATATAACTTCTCTACTTTTGAGCTGATAATATACTGAAGCGTATATAAAGTAGATGTCCCTACCATCACCGCGTCCGGCGCATGAATCTCACATTTTCTACAGACCAGACCGCCTTTTCTGACGCTGAACTTCATATTTTCTTCCCAGCTTCCACAACTGACACATTCAAACACCTGTGGACCTTCTCCATTGATACAAACCGCCTTTAACTCATAAATGCACCGAATCAGCCGATTTGGTATATGTACATTTGTAAGGGCGCGCAATGTCTGATACAAAAGTTTTAAGAGTTCTGTCTCATCGTTGGCTTCCCTTGCATAGTACCCTGCAAAATCCAGAAAATAAAAACCATAGTAAGCACCTTCCACGTCTGTCCGAAGTTCAGAAAAATAATTGGAAATAGAGGCCGACATCAATGTATATGATGTCCGCCCCTCATAGACTACAAATTCTCCAAATGAAAATGGGCTTGTCACCCCAAGGAGGGAACTATTGGTTCTTCTGGCTCCTCTTGCAAATGCTGCAATTTTCCCACGTTCTTTTGTAAGCAGTACAACACGTCTGTCATAATCGCCCACCGGAGTTGCCGAAAGCACCATGCCCGTCACGGTAATCTGATTCATAGGTCTTCTTCTGTGAACGCTCCATGACTCTGTAGCAGATCTTCATGCCACGGTAATAGAGATAGTCCACAATCCTTCCTGTCTTCATAAATTGCTTCCAGTACTTTTCTTCCATAAGGTCACCTCATCATAAGCTTGTTTTCATGTAAATGTTTTTCCTTATGATTAGATTCCCCCAAATACCACTCATTTTATTCTTCTTCCCGATATCCAAAATTTTTCATCAGAAATTCGCTGTCTCTCCAGTCCTTCTTTACCTTCACCCAAAGCTTCAGATTGACCTTACAATCCAACATTCTCTCAATCTCATAACGGGCAGTACTTCCAATTTTTTTCAGCATACTCCCCTGTTTTCCGATGATGATTCCCTTGTGTGAATCACGCTCACAGATGATCGTTGCATCAATATGCATAACTTTGTTCTGCATTTTCATACGGTCAATCGCAACCGCGATTCCATGCGGGATTTCATCTTGCAAACTGTGCAATGCTTTCTCACGGATCAATTCTGCCACAATCTGACGTTCCGGCTGATCTGTCACTGTGTCCTCATCATAAAACTGTGGTCCATATGGAAGATATTTCATAATGACGCGCAGAAGTTCATCCGTATTGTCACCACTTCTTGCAGATACCGGAACAATATCTGCAAAGTCATAAATATCTTTGTATGCAGCAATTGCCGGCAGAATCTCTTCTCTCTTCACAGAATCCACCTTATTGATGACGAGAATGACCGGTGTCTTGACTCTCTGAAGCTGCTTTGCAATATGCTGTTCACCCGCTCCGATAAATGTAGTTGGCTCCACAAGCCAAAGCACGACATCCACTTCATTCAATGTCTTCTCAGCCACATTTACCATGTACTCGCCGAGCTTGTTTTTCGCCTTGTGGATTCCTGGTGTATCAACAAATACAATCTGACCTTCATCCGTTGTCAGAACCGTCTGGATACGGTTACGTGTTGTCTGCGGTTTGTTAGATGTAATGGCAATCTTCTGCCCGATCAGGTAATTCATTAATGTAGATTTCCCCACATTCGGACGTCCAATCAATGTCACAAAACCAGACTTAAAATCATTCTTCATATGTTCTCCTCTCAATTAGGGACACCCCTAATCACTGATGGGGCGTAGTATTTTAATGAAATGCTACATCCCTGGTTAAAAACTTGTCACATCGCCAAATAATTCTTTATCTTCTTCTATTTTCTCTTCTCCACCAATGACGCACAACTGGTCTGCTGCCAGTACTGCTTTTGCCACCTTGGCAAGTGCCCGGATATCTTCCTGTGACGCATCCAGGATCTGTGCGCGTTCTTTCTTAATCATCTCGGCACTTACTTTGTTCATGTAGAGATTCATAGAACGTTCGCCTTTGGTCGCCGGTGTCATTGGCTGATCAATGTTGCTGATTGTTCCAATGATGTATTTTGTCATATCACGGTCACTGACAGTAAAGTTCTCCAGGTAATCTACCACGCCCTCATATACATCAATGGTACGTTTTAAATTCGGGTCACGGTAAGACACAAAATAACCTTCTCCGATGCGGTTGAAACTGCTCATGCAGCCGTAAGCTCCGCCTTTGACACGGATATTCTGCCACAGATAATCATAGCTTAAGATCACTTTGAGAATCTGCAGTGCTCCTGTATATTCTACGCCACGATCTATGAAGTTACCAGTGCGTGCTACATACTGAACTTTTGATGCAGTCTTAAATCCTTCATTCTTTTTCTCGCAATGAATGATACACGGTGTCTCTGTTACTTTCTCATGATTGAGCTTTCCGGCTAGTTCTGCGATTCTCGGCTCCATGCCCTCAAGACCTTCTCTTGCCGCTGTATAGCTGATCATCATATTGTCCGGACGGAAGATTTTCTTTGTCAGTGCGTACAATCTCTGCGATAACGCCTCTTTTTCCTCGTCAAAATGTTCCTCTATATAGGCAACTCGTTTGTAGAAGTCAATTCCGCTTGTCATATCTTTGAATTTAGCAGACGGTGATGCATAAGACAGTGCACGAAGTGCTGCGGTCGTATGTCCAGAAGACTGGAACTTCATAAGCAGCCTTGATTTCAGCATAGCGAGAATCTCCCGGATTCGTTTCGTATCATCTAGTTTTGATGCCGTAAGGATCTCTGCCATCATGGCAAATGTTTTCTCAAGTTGTGAGTATAATGCTTTTCCTTTGATCTCAAATGTCGCTTTGAATTCTTTTTCTTTCACACGTGTCACATTATTATACAGCTCCAGTGATGTACCGATTCCTCCGGTATTTACATTTATCTCATTGAATAACTCACTGTATTCATAGTTCTCTGTATCAATAATTCCAAGTACTGACTGCAGGATTCCAACATCCGCCAGTTCTTCTGCACTGACACCGGACAAATCGAACATAACGTTCACATATCCGATTCCATTTGTCTCAATCTCATGGTAAACAACCGGCACATCTGCCAGCTTCATTTCTTCATTAAAGAATGGGGCTATCTCTCTGGAAATGTCTTCTCTGCGCAGTACCGGGATTTTTTCCAGATTTTCTATCGCTTCCGGCTCAGACTGGTACTCTTCCAGCGCCTTCGTGTCTGCCACCAGTTTTTCAACCTCTGCTTCGCTTAATGACTCTTTATATTTCTGAAGCTTGTCCTGGAGCTGTGCATCCAGACGTGCTGTACGTCCCTGCTCCGGGCGGACCACTACGATTGCTCCGTGTGTATTGTCAAGCAGATACTTCTGGATCAGTTCTTCATAATATCCAGTTCCAACTTTGTTCTTTAAAAATTCAAATGTCTCTAACGCCTCAATATGGATAAACGGCTGGTTTTCATCATAAAGCCAGCTATCCATGACTTGGAGTCCATACATAAGTCCTTTTGGATAATTTCCAAAATCAGCTTCTCTGTATCGGAATTCGTTGTAGTTGATTCCTGCCAGCAGCGCTTTCTGGTTAATGCCATTCTTCACCTGGTCTCTAAGAACGTCTTCAATCACCTTCACAAACTCATCTTTCTGACTTTCCTCTGCATTTTTCGCAACGACAGAGAAAATAGGCTGATACACACCGTTGTCATAAGAACCCATAATGTCTTTTCCGATTCCGGCATCGGTAAGGGCCTTCTTAAGCGGTGCTCCCGGTGCAGATAACAGTGCGTAATCCAGGATTTCAAATGCCTGATAGAGTTCTCGGTCCAATGTTGTTCCAATGACCTTATTATAAGAAAGAAATGTATTCTCTTCTGTTGATTCATCGCTTGCTATAGAATATTCAAAAGTCTTCTCCTGTACCTCATCAAATGGCTTCTGCAAATGAATCTCTGAGTTTACGTCCTTTTTGTCATAGTGACACAGGTATTCCTCGTCAAGCCAGCGAAGTTTTTCCTCCATATCCATATCTCCGTACAGATAAATATAACTGTTGGACGGATGGTAATATGTTCTATGGAAATCAAGAAACTGCTCGTAAGTAAGCTGTGGAATCACCTCCGGATCTCCACCGGACTCATTTGCATAACAGTTATCCGGGAACAAGGTATTCAGAACAACCCGATCCAGAACTCCCTCCGGTGAGGAAAATGCTCCCTTCATCTCATTGTATACAACTCCATTGTAGGAAAGCTCGCCATCTTTTTCATCCAGCTTGTAGCTCCAGCCCTCCTGACGGAATGTCTTATCATGATTGTAAATATTCGGATACAAAACCGCATCCATATATACATGCATCAGATTCTGAAAATCCTTATCATTACAGCTTGCCACCGGATAAACAGTCTTATCCGGATACGTCATTGCATTTAAAAATGTATTCAAAGATCCCTTCACCAGCTCTACAAATGGATCCTTTGCCGGGAAATTCTTTGACCCGCAGAGTACGGAATGCTCCATAATATGCGGAACTCCTGTACTGTCTGACGGCGGTGTCCGAAATGCAATGCTGAACACTTTGTTATTGTCATCATTCTCAACAAGCAGAACTCTCGCACCACTTTTCTTATGCTTTAAAAGCTTTCCTTTCGCTTTAATACCCTTTAAATCTTCGTCTTTTAATACTTCATACGTCGTTAAGTCTTTTACACTCATAAACTTTCCGATGTTCTCCTTTCTCATACACTGAGGCTATTATATCACATTTTTCCATAAAATAAACTGTAAGCCCTTTGGAATACATGAGGATTTTTTATATAATAGGAAATGCAATTCCCTATTATATAAAAAAACATCTGCTCTTTAGAAATATCCTAAAAAACGGATCCATTTCTTAAGGCAAATGTTCTTTTAGTTCTTTTATTCTTCTTTTCCTGTAATTGCACGGATCACAAAAAGTGTTCCTGTCATCAGTATAATACCAATCGGCAGACAGATCCATGCGTTCTGTACAAATCCTGCAATGACATAAGTCACAAATGATACTGCTGCCACAGTCATAGCATATGGAAGCTGCGTCGATACGTGATTTACATGATTGCACTGCGCTCCGGCTGATGCCATGATCGTCGTATCAGAGATTGGCGAACAATGGTCACCGCATACCGCACCTGCCATGCAGGCTGAGATAGAGATGATCATCATCGTTTCATTTGTTCCCTGGAATACAGCAACTACGATTGGAATCAAAATTCCGAATGTTCCCCAGGAAGTTCCGGTCGCAAATGCAAGGAAACAACCCACCAGGAAAATAATTGCCGGGAGGAAATTCACAAGCCCTGTCGCAGCCGTCTCCATAATTCCTGCCACATACTCTGCTGCACCAAGACTGTCTGTCATAGCTTTCAGTGTCCATGCAAATGTCAGAATCAGGATTGCCGGCACCATAGCCTTGAATCCGTCTGGAATACATGCCATAGAATCTGTAAACTTCAGAACTCTTCTAAGTGCATAGAAAATAACCGTGATCACAAATGCGAAGAAGCTTCCAAGCATCAGTCCAACTGACGCATCACTGGCTGAAAATGCTTCTACAAAACTAACGCCACTGAAAAATCCTCCACTGTAAAGCATTCCGATAATACAGCAGCCAATCAGTACAAGAATTGGAAATACAAGATCAATCACGCCGCCTTTTTCTTCAACTACATCATCCTGTGCATCTGCGTACGGTCTGTCCGGTGTAGTATAGATATCTCCTCTTAATGCATTATCTTCATGGACACGCATTGAGCCATAGTCAATCTTTAACACAACAAGAAGAACCATGGTCAGGATTGTCAGAAGTGCGTAATAGTTAAATGGAATGGCACGGAGAAAAATGGAAAATCCGTCCTCTCCCTCTACGAATCCGGTAACTGCTGCCGCCCATGAGGAAATCGGTGCAATGATACATACCGGGGCTGCCGTAGCATCAATCAGGTAAGCTAACTTCGCTCTTGATACCTGATGCTTATCTGTGATTGGTCTCATAACACTTCCAACGGTCAGGCAGTTAAAGTAATCATCAATAAAAATCAAAACTCCAAGCACGATTGTCGCAAGCTGGGCTCCAATTCTTGTCTTAATGTGTACGCTCGCCCAACGGCCAAATGCAGCGGAACCTCCTGCTTTATTCATCATGCACACCATAATTCCGAGAATCACAAGGAATACTAAAATTCCCATATTATAGCTGTCTGTCAGAACCCCTACAATACCATCTTGAAATACATGAAGTACTGTATTCTCAAATGAAAATCCTGACCAGAAAAGTCCTCCGATCACAATTCCTACAAATAAAGAACTGTAAACTTCTTTTGTGATCAGCGCCAGCACGATCGCTACAACCGGTGGCACCAGCGCCCAAAAAGATGCATACATCTTTGGCACATACTCTGTTGTCTCTTCTGCTGCAAAAACTGTGACCGAACTCATAGTCAGCATCAGAAGACAAACTACAGCCCCCCAGGCTGCCAGTTTTCTCTTTTTCAACATAATCTCTACTCCTTTATGTAATTTAATATTTTCGGAATAAAGCTCTGCCTGGTTACATCTTTTCTACCACAGATCTTATATCTGTTTTTCATACCTGTCATGAAACATTTTCCCATTTTCATGTCAACTATAAATCTAAATAGAAAAACCGTGAATGCATCTGCGTCGTGCACTCACGGTATAATTCATCAGTCCAAATATCCCGTTCTTTCTCCTTACGGTCTATTCTTTATTATACTCTGATAGCGCTCCACCGATGTGACAGTTCGCAGCATATTCTGCCACGCCCCAGAAAATGTACTTGGGATGTTACATTTTCTTCGGCGGTCTCCCCTTTCATGTCCAGCAGCTTCCCAAGCTGTCGCCGATCATTACTGATGAATCCCGCACCTCTATCAAGCAAATTCTTTATTCACATAGTACCTTTTTATCACCTATGTTAAAAAAAGTCAATCCTTTTTCTTATACTTTTATCGTTATTTTTTATCATTTTTATTATTATTGTTTACTATACTTTCTCTACCCGGCATGGTACAGATTTAATAAGTACAAATCCTGTCATCGGATCTGCATAATCCAGACTACACAAATCATTGACATTTCCATTTTTCCAAGGTTCTGCCATATAGGCGCTTCCACCTCCATGTGGAATATGTATTGCATGTCTTGCAATGCCACGGATTTTCGCTTTAAATGTTCCGTCTGCGAATGGCGTTATTACTTTTACCATGTCGCCATCTTCGATACCAATTTCTTTTGCATCTTCCGCATTGATATCTACAAACGGATACGGTTCAATCTCAGCAATTTTATCTAGATTTGCCCCAAACACACCCATACGGTTATTGCTTCTTGCTCCACTTGTCATAGTAAATGGATATTCTTTACCAGCAAGTTCCGGAATTGAACGAACATCCTTATACTCTGGATATGGGACAAATCCATTTTCCTCCAGAATTGTAGAACAAATTTCTAGCTTTCCGGACGGTGTCGGGAATCCCGGTTTTCCATCTGCTCTTAACTCACCTGTCTCATATTTCTTATAATGCTTTTCTTTTTTCTGGTCTGCACTTGTCCCAAAATCTCCTGCATATGGCGCAGTTCCACTAAGAAGCCAGCTTCTAAGTTCTTCTTCTGTCTGTGGAAGTTTATCACCAAATCCAAGTTTTTTGGCAATTGCTCCCATAATTAACACATCGTTTTTAGATTCTCCGACTGGCTCAATCAGGGGTTCCACAATATGTGGTCCTTCTGGTCCTGGTACAGCTTTTGGCACTTCGAATAACGAACAGGCCGGAAAAACTACATCTGCATATCGGGCATCTTCTGTAAAGTAACGATCCAGAACAATCAGGCAATCTAATTTTTTATATGCTTCACGCCAACTTTTACTATCCGGGAATGACAATACCGGCGATCCTCCTAAAATCATAAGTCCACGGACCGGGTATGGCTCGTCTTCTAATACTGCTTTCGGAAAACGCGAAAACTGTCCCTGACCACTGAATTTATAAAATAACGGAAATTCATCTACTCCGATTGGTTTGTCATCTTCTGGTATTTCAAAAAGCTTCGGAGTCTCCAGTCCTTTTGCATTCAGATAGATTGCACCCGGCGCATCCAACTTCCCGGTAATTGCCCACAATACAAAGATTGCACGGTTATTTTGAATTGCACTGAGCTGATATTCCAGACCCGTATATGCAACAAGCGGAATCTTTGCAGTAGAGCAGAAAATATCTGTCAGCTTTTCAATATCTGTCACGGAAATGCCACACCATTTTGAAAGCTGCTCCATTGTCTGTGTATCCAGATAAGCTTTAAACTCTTCAAATCCTCTTGTATATTTCTCAATAAATTCATGGTCATAACGTCCACTGTCTATAATCAGTTTCAGCATCGCAAGGGCAAGTGCTCCATCGGAACCCGGCGTAATCGGAATCCACCAGTCTGCGATTTTTCCAAGTCCTTCCTGCCTTGGATCAATAACAATCAGTTTTGCTCCTCGCTTCTGAGCTTCCTTAATACGATGCAACATCACCTGCGGGCCATCGTCACTGGCAGAGTTTTTACCCCATGAGATAATATAATCACTTTCTTCAATCTCCTGCACCATCATTCTCGTATTCAGACCCATAAGTGTTCCAGGCGTCACTGTACTGGATGCCAGATTACAGATGGATGAACAATTCATATCATTGACAGAACCCATATTTATAAGGAATTTGCCTTTGCCACTTCCATCACCTTTGCCACAAAGTCTTGTTACAGGAAGCCCTAAAATACCTCGTCCATAGTAAGATGCCAGAGATCTGCCGCCATATGTATCTGCGGTTTTTTTCAGTAATTCCGCAGCTTTGTCAACAGCTTCTTCCCAACTGCACTCGCGGAATTTTCCTTCTCCACGCTCGCCAACTCTGATCAATGGACGTTTGATACGCTCCTCCCCATAAAGAATATCTGGTACCAATGCTCCTCTCGGACATAATCTTCCTTTCGGAGATTCTTTATCTGGTTCTGCTTTCACAATTTTCCCATTTTCAATGGTATAAACTACTGCACAGCCGCCCTGACACAAACCACAGGTTCCTTTTTTTACCATGATGCTTCCTCCCGTCTGTAAAATACGTACTATTTTATTTATAGTTTAACACTCCCTACAATAGTCCTCAAATTGTTAATCTCTATATATAAACTTCAGTTATAGATTAAAAGAGCGCTCACCTTACAATCGTATAATAAGGTGATGCGCTCTGCTTTCCTGTGAAACTTTCTGTCTGTTATTTTCTTTTTGCATATAACAATTAATGAACAATTACTTTTTTTCTATTTTCTTTTTATATTCGTAAGTCCCGATCATAATTCCTCCACAGATCAACATCAGACCTGTCAGAGTTTTTATATCTGCGCTGTCCCCGGTCTTGACCGTCATGCTTTTTTGTTTGGCTTCCGGTGCCTGATATCTGTTCACAAAAACAGGATCAACTTTCTCTCCTTTTGCATTGTATGCGACAATAAATGACTGTAGCGTATCTGTCTGTTCATTTCTCATAATATAGACTTCCAGAGAATACTCGGACTGGTCATATGTCCAATTTTTTCCATCACCAGCCACCTGACTGATCGTATATCTGTACACCCCTGGCTTTTCATACTGAATTTGAAATGCATCTTTCTTTGTTCCTGTTAGCTGAACTTTTGAAATCTTCGGCATCGGACTTTGTTCATCATTTTGTTTTAATAGAAACGAAAATATTTCGTTTTGTTGCGAGTTTCCAGTAATTTTTAATTTCACAGGAATATTGACCGTTATCTGCTCCTGTGTATTCTCTACCACTGTCACATGATTTGTTTCTACATCTGCCATCTGGTTTTCTTCTGCACTTGCCGCATGAATTTTCACTGAAGATAACATCGCTGTAGATATCAGTGCAAAAACTACCATTACCAGCCACATTTTACATTTTCCACACATACTTGCCTTCTCTTGTATATTTATCCCCTGCATTTTCTCATTCATTTTCCGTCTCCACATATACTTTTCCACTTCCTTCCTCCGAAGCACTGCTGTGCACAATCCTGCATATGAGAACATGTCTTGCATTTGTTCCGCTTGTAGAACAGGTCGACAGTGCTACCATCTGATCTTCCGTCGTAAGTTCTTCTCCTCTTGTATACTGCGCCTGTTCATAAATGCGTTTCAAAAGCTCCTGCCTTTCCGATACATTATCCCACTGGGTTCGATAAATATATTTGTCATATGCATCTACTGTAAGAAACGCAGCTGTTTCCAGGTATAGCGCCCGGTCCGGCAGATAAATTTTCCCAGTTGTATTTTTCTGGAAAAATGTTTCATCACTATATTTATCCAGATCACCGAACATTTTTCCTGCCTGCATATGATGCCCCATAAGTACCATATATGGATCTGTAAACTTCCGATTATTCTGCCAGTCCAAAAAGATACTTCCGGATATCTCCGGATTTCCAAGTGCATCCTTATCCAGATATTCAAAATTGTCCTCTCCCTGAACTATTGGATAATCGATTCCTGTATGATCCATAACAATCCATCCACATACATCCGGATTCATAGCCATAAGCTGACTGAAATTATAAGAAGGTCCTTCTGCCTCGTCTGGTTTATATTCCACCATCGTTTTCAGTGCATTTTCCGAGCCATCTAAGATGCTCCAGTTGTCCCACAGCGCATAACCGGCATAGGCGAAGCAGCATAAAAAAATAACTGCCGCCACGCCATTTACAACCATATCAATCCCTTTAGTCAGATAATACTCCGGCGTTCGTTCCATCCTTAGATTCTTTTACGACGGAAAAATACGAGGCATCCACCGAACGCTGCTGCAAATGCAAGAAGGACTGGGGCAAAATGAAGGATCACACCTGTCGGTGGAGTAACTGTGTCAATATTGGTGTAAGCAACTGTGTTTGTTGCATCCAGATTAATTATTCCATTTGCACTCTTACTTTCAACTGCATTTTCACCATTCACACTGACATTTGTTGTATCATACCCTTTTGAGTCAATTTCGTTTACAGTATAGTCTGCCCCTGCCGGAAGATTTTTAATTTCAAACGTCTCGCCGTGTTTCAGTGTAAATGTAGTTTTCTCTCCATTTGTCACTGTAACATCTGCTTTGTTTGTAGAATAAGTTCCATCAATTCCATTTACAATAACAGTAAAAGTGAATTCATCATTTTTATTTGCAGCACTTCCGGAAACAGTTTTTGTTATTTTTAAAGATTCTGCATCAGCTTCTGTATTTTCAAATCCTGCCCCTTCACTTTTCTGATTGGTTGCCACACTCGTTGTTGCAATGCCTGATACCTTTAAATTTCCTGTCTGGGATCCGTTATCTTCTGTCTCCCATACAACCTGAACATCTAACAAATAAGACTGATCAGAATAGGCAATATTGGGATTGTGTCCCGGATTCTCTCTTAACATGAAGTGATATAACCCCGGAGCTGTAAATCTAATTCCGTCGAATAACTCATCATAAGACAATGTTTCACTGGAACTTGCTCCGCCTGCTGCCTTTGTCTTCCATGCTGATGTAATCTGCGCCGTCTTTGTGGCATTATTCTGTGTCATTTCACTTCCATTAAATGTCGGTGTGCTCGAAGCATTGGTTCCGATTGCATCAGAACCTGTGTACTCTAATGCAAAATCAAATGTTTCTGAATCATTGAGTAATCCATTTTCTGCAACTGACCAGGTCTTGGTAATCTGCCTTCCAGGTCCAGAATATCCATTAACACTAATTCCCTGTGTTTGCGAATTCGCTGCAAATGCAGTTAATGACATGCCCATAATCATTGCTGTGGACAGCATAGATGCCACCAGTTTTTTAGTAAACTTTTTCATACCTTACATTCCTTTCCATGTTCTAAAGCAACTTTTTTATTTCTTTTTTGATTATATATTTCTTCTTCGGATCACAGTGATAACAAGTCCCCGGATCTCGTTTTTCGATACTGCTCCCAGTGTCCTGCTGTCTCTGGACACACTGTGATCATCACTTAAAATATAATATTGCTGACTTTTAAGCGTTACTTTTCCTGTACCATTTTCATTTCCCGGGTTATACATATCTTCCTGCTTTATATCTGCCTGTGTATAACCATTTATGACAAGCTGTCCGTCCTTCGTAATTTCCACTGTCTCACCAGGCATCGCCGCAATTCTTCCGACCATCTCTACTCCTCGCTTTTCATATACGACTACATCACCTCCCGTATATGAGTCCTGCAGGCGGTAGTATAATAACAGATCTTTGTCACCGATTGCCGGTTTCATATCGCTTCCATACTCAAATGTCACTCCGAACACACACCTGAACAGAAGCACAAGAAAGACCGCAAGAAATGCTGCTTTTCTAAGATCACTGCCACGAAGCTTCCGAAGTATCGTTCGCTGCCTTCTTTGCCGGATTACCTCTTCCGTACTGCCTGCCCGGTTAGATTGTATACTCTGCTCCATGTTTCTCCTTTAATTGCATGCGAAACTTTTCTTCCTGGATAAAAAAGACTCTACGATACATTTCGTCCAGAATCAGAAGCTTATCCCACACTTCCTGTTCATCAACCAATCCAAATATTCTGTGAAATTGCATAGTTTCAATAACATGTGCAATATCCTTTACCGATGATGCATGCCTGGCTTTCCGAAGCCACTCTTCATTTTTCCTCTTATTCTTATTCTCCTTTTTGTTCTGTCTCATACATTTCTCTTTCTTCTGGCATATACATATCCCAATGCCAGCACTGCGATACAAAGAATCAGCACATATGGAAATGTCATCATGGCAATCCCTGTCACCGGCTGCTGCTCCATCTGATTTGTAAATGCAGCTGTAACATTCGTATTGTCAATATTAAGCAGGACGCCATTCTCCTGGTCATATCTCTCATCAGCACCATTTACAGTAACAGAAGCCCAGTAATCTCCACTTTCTTCTTTGATCCTAACGTCTCCAGATGTGATTTGTTGTATCGTAGCTGACTCACCATTTTTCAGAACAACGCTGGCATTTCCTGACTGGTCAAATGTAATCTTTGAAGCATGTGCCTCGGAACAATCCTGTGTTCCATTATAAATTACATCAAATGTCTTTCCTGCCAATTTGGATGCAGTCAGTACAAATGCGAAATGTTCTGACGGATTTGCCGCATTGCCTTTTACAGTCTTGGATATGGTCAGATTGACCGGTGTCACATCTTCTACTTTAATCTTCATCCGGCTCAGATAATAGGTATTCCTCGAAACAGTCCGGTAAGAAAACTTGTTATTTGTCGGATCCACATGATAAATACCTGCATAATCTTTATCTGCCCCATCTGTCTTTGGCGTGATAGTCACCCGCCATATCCGTCCATCTTTGTCGTAGTTCAGAACAATCCGGTCTTTTTCCTCTGTCAGATACTGATAATTCGTTCCACCAAGTGCTTCTTCCACTTTCGTTTTAAAATCTGCATAAGTAACACCTGGAAGCTTTTGTTCATTGGAAGAGATTGCAAATAATGCCTGATCATTCTGGTCATATAACTCCACTACATAAACCGGTGGGTCTTTCTTCAGAATTCCGTCAATATGCCAGCCATCATTCTCCCGTTTCAGGACATAACCTACAAACATATTGCTTCCAAATACATTTTCAAACTTCTTCTGATCCGTACTGCTCATAGCCTGCAGAATTGCCTGCTCCCAGAGATTCGTGGCATTTTGCACCCGGTTCGCAGCATCTGCGTTATCTCCTGGATTCCAAGATTTATCACTGTCAATGGAATAATAAATATATTTCCCATAATCTGACATCACTACTTTTGCTTTTACAGGCTGTCTATTAATCTTATCCAGATCCACCGTAACTGTAAAATACGGAGTATTGTTACCCGATGGTCCAAATTCATCCATACCAAAATCCTGGTTAATATCTTTTGGTATCGCATTACTATATCTCAGATATATTTTTGCAGTAATCTTACCTGTAGCGGGATAATTATCTGCAAGTACTGCAATATCCTGGTCATCCTGCATCGTATTGTCAATCTGATTTTCATCTATTGTAGTAGCATTTTCCTGATCTGGCATCGCCTCCTCTACAGCCTGTACAGAACTACTGTCTTCCTGTGCATCTGCCGCCAATACCTTCATCTGTGACGGCATCAGAAGGCAGAGCCCGAGGAGTAATGAAATCAAACATCTTCTTCCTCTTTTTTTCATGTCTGTAACTCCCTTTCTGTTTTTCAAAACTTTGTTTTTTCAGCCTGCCTATATATATCCTATGAAGAAAGTTTCCAGATTATTCCTAAAATGGCATAATATTGTATTAAAGAGAAAATGAAAATGTCTTGTTGCATAGAAAATACATTACTCTACTAAAAAACTGTATGCATAATCCAAAATAAACAGATTATACATACAGTTAGTTTTTTGCTTCTTTTTGATTTTATGATACGAGTCCCTCCTCGTACAGTCCCTTACATAATTTCCCTTTTTGTGCTCCTCTTCCATATCTCCTCGCTGCATAAATATACGCTTCAATATTTTCACGAGATGTTCCAATTGGAACCTGACATCCGATTGCAAGACTGAATCCACATGGACTGTCACTTCCCTTAATCAGACATTCCTGTACTGACTGTATTACATCATCTATTGTCCCGTTCTTCATCACTTCAACTGGTGGAACATTTCCAGATATTTTTACTTTGTCACCAATTGCTGCTTTCAATTCTGCCAGGTCTTCACAATTATCCACACTGAAAGACGGATATCCGACTTCAACAATATCATTCCAGATTTTTTTCGTATGACCGCAAATATGTACTCCCGGAATAGTCCCGGTCAATTCTTTAATGCCATTCAACTGTTTTTGTATGTACGGCTTTGAAAATCTTTGAAATAACTTCGGACTCAATAAATTTGTACTGGTTGCTGGATCTGCCATAGACACAACTACTTTTCCGAAAACTTTTTGATTATATTCTATCCATTTTAAATTACAGTCAACACAAAAATCCAATAACCGATCTGCATTTTCCGGATCTTTTACTAAATCTCTCAGAAAACTGGAAGCATCTCTGATTGCAATTGCAGTAGTCATCGGTCCGGCACCACCTGTAATTACTATTGCCTTTCCATCCATTCTCTCCACTACTTTTTTTGCCATCTCTATTTTCCCTTGCAGGAATTCGTTATTCTCCGGATCAAATTTTAAGTCATCCAGCATATTATAGTCTTTTAAAATAAAATCTGTCAGATAATCAAAATCATTTTCCGGATAAACAGCCGTTGATTCAACTGCTTCTCCTATTCCACGAAGTCCCAACCCAGTATTCGCATACATTCCACTACCACAAAAATCTTTTTTTGCCCGTTCTGCCACATCAAATTGTACATCCAATGATTCTCTGTACTGCTTTTGTGTATAACCATATATAGAAGCATATGTATCCCCACCTGCTACAGAAAATGGAATTCGATCCACAACCTGTCCCATTGCATACCCTTTCATACGTTCCATGTTGTTCATCGTATCTGGATATTTTTGAATTTCTTCTTTTAACTCTTCATAAGTCATAATTTTTCCAATCCTTTCGCCTTCTACTTCTGGAAACAACCATTTCCTGCTATACAGTTACAAAAAAACGGCACGAAAAAAACAGCTGATAAGCTGTTCTTTCCCCACCGAAAGTTCATTGTTATTCCATATAGCAGGTCTCCTGACTTTGCATCAACCATTATTTTCCCTTCCCCGAAACATTCCGAGTGGTTTATTAAAATAATGTCCGCTTATACAGTAGAGTGAGCTGTTC
>ENA-OPCV01001444-OPCV01001444.1-human-gut-metagenome-genome-assembly--contig:-NODE-1444-length-17488-cov-1.753284_pt1 | contig 17488 bp, 20 predicted proteins | sample MGYA00241257_ERZ501494 | MGnify/ENA primary metagenome ERZ501494 (study PRJEB25962, sample SAMEA2042618) | human gut metagenome | biome: human gut; feature: human-associated habitat; material: faeces...
CTATTGTTTTTTCCTTCATAAACTTTTACCCCATTATTATTTTTGCTTTAACAGTTTTTTTAAATATTGTGCCAAGGCGGTATCTGTGCAATATACATAACACCCCTTCATGCCTCTCGTCATAAGTGTCCGGTATGTATTTTTTATAATTTCATCTGCCACCTGATCAGCTTTTTCTTTATCTTTCTTCGCCAGTGTTTTTATTCCTTTTAATGAATTATCAGTTCTTGCACGTTTTGTGTAGTCGGTGATCACTTTACCATTTTCAAATCGCATATCGTCACCAATGATAACACCTACATAATCGAATTCTAGCCCTTGCGATGTATGAATACATCCGGCTTCATGAATGGACTCTTCACTGATTGCAAAAGCATCTCCGCCATCGAGATTCCAGCTTATAGAATAATCTCCAATTTCGATGTCATGATAATTTGTATTATTTCTGGTAGCCTTCGGCCAATTCCAACAATAACCTGCTAGAATTCTTGCTCTATTTCTGGCACGATTCTTTTCCATCTCTGCAGGTGTATTACAGATACGAATATCGTAATCAATTCCGTCAAGATCATAATTGGCTGTATCACGGATTTCCAACGCCTGATCTAACCATGCCAGGTATCCGTCAGAACCATTACAGCGGAACTGAGAAACAAGCTGCATTTTAATAACTTCTGATTTTTCCAAGGCCGCCCACTTTTCTATTTCCGCAACACTTCCAATATCTGACAGTGTGACCCTCTGACTTTCATCAATAAAAAACACACTACAAGCAGCGGCATGAATAATTTCTTTTATCTGGTTCTCTCCCATATTTTGGAACATACCGGATTTTTCATTAAGCCGGTGGGCTTCATCAGCCAGTAATGTTCCGACTGAATTTCTTGGTGCTTCGGTATAACTTCCGGAACCTTTAAAGAGATTATCTACACTATTTTTCCTCATGTGTCCCTTTAACTTGAACTGATAGACTGTTCTAGGTGCAGCATTTTTCGAAACATATTGAACAAATTGCATGCGATTCGTGAGTTCAGCCAGTAGATTAATTGCAACGACTGTTTTTCCGGTTCCAGGACCACCTTCAACAATAATCGTTCTTTTCTTACCATCTTTTTGACATTGACAGGAATAATCAAGAATACTTTCATATACAACCTTCTGTTCATCCAACATTACGAATTCTTGATTTCCTTTAAGCATATTTACAAGCGCGTCTTGAAGTTGTTTAGAAGGTTTAATTTTTCCATGTTCAATTTTCAGTAATGTATCCTCTTTGTCACCTGTTATAATTTGCTTTTTGATAAATGTACGAAGAGATTCTCTTTGCCCGTAAGTAAATGCAGGTGTTTCTTCCATAATATCCTGATATTGTTCTTTATCCAATGGATCATTTTCGCTTCTTGGATAATTATGAAGATACGCACAGGGATGAAGACCGATTTCGTTGTCTTGAACATATTCGTTATAATCCCTGATTAACGCTGCGTAAGACCATGCTTGATAACATGGATGTACAACTCTTCGGTTCGCTCCACCCGTATATGTTTCAACAATTGCATCCTGACCATCTATAGATGCTAATTTCTCCCATTGTTTCAATTCAACAATAACAACATTTCCTTTTCCATTCCATCCATAACCGGAAATAAGAAAATCTACCCGTTTTGAAGTCTGGGGAATATTATATTCAATCGCCACACCTGCATCCTTTGGAATATCGGAATCATTCAATGTAATATACATTTCTTTTAATGAATTCCGCCAGGCATTCAGCTCACTTAGTCCTGTCGTTCGGTTCATCTTTAATTTTATATTTTCATATAATTTTGTTTCCAAACGATCATTCTCTGTATCAATCATAAAATCACTTTTTGTACCTGCATAAATAAGCATGTATTCACCCCACACATCATATTGTTTTGTTCAATTTCAATACATAACCCTAAAGTAATCCAAATACGCTTTATACTTGTCCTGCGATGTCAGACAGGTATCGGTCAAATAACCTACACTTTTCTAACGCTAAATCAAGTTAATCCTTTGTGTTCGTCAAATTTTCCATCTTAAACACATAATAACCTTCATAGTAATAACTGTGATCGATACCCTTCATATAAATTTCTCGATCATTTACATTGTCCGTAAGTGCATTTTTCAGAAGAAACTTTATTTCGATATCTTTGATCGGACTTCGCTCCATGGCAAGCAGATAATCCTCTTTATCCACCTTGCTCCAGTCAACCACATAGCCTATTTCTTTTTTCAACATCAAGTCAAGCCATATTCTTGTACTTCTCCCATTTCCCTCTCGGAACGGATGAGCCACGTTCATTTCAACATATTTTTCAACAATTTCATCAAAAGTTGACTGTGGCATTTTGTCTATACTCTGTAATGCTGTTTCCAAATACATTAGCGGAGCAAATCTAAAATTTCCTTTTGAAATATTAACCTTTCGTAATTTACCGGCAAAATCATAAATCTCATCAAAAAGACATTGATGGATCATCGCAAGACTTTTATAAGTCCCCGGTTCTAATGTCTCAAAAAAGCCACTTTCAAACATTTCAAGCGCTTTTTGCTTACTGATTTTTTCTTCCATTCTTGCTAATTCTGTAGAATCTGTAATACCTAATTTATTTTCAAGCATAGTTTCCCTCACATTCTTCATGCGATCACTTTTCCAGTCACAAATCTATTTTTATAAGTATACCATAATATCGGCAATAAATCTATTTTATTATGAAATATTCAACTTTTATTTTGCCGTATTTAATAGTTCTTCCTTCCTATTAACATAAAAAATGGCAAAGTGCTTATCGACAACATTTCACCGTTGGATGTTGGTAAATAAAATATCCTATAAATACGATTGGTGTGAAAATTCCCCTCATCCTGTTTTTATTTCTCAAAAACTATGATACAATCATTAGAAATAGTCGCCAAAATCCAAGGAGGAACACAGCGTGGAGAAAAAACGGATTCGAGACTTTGGAATTGTACCCGGAAGAGTGAAAACAGGAAAAAGAAATACAATCACGGATGTACCCGGTGTACTGGTAGGACATTGTACTGTGAACATGGAAGAAAATCATACCGGTGTGACCGTGATCGTCCCTGGACCGGACAATGCATTTACACATCACTATACGGCGGCAGCCTATGTCCACAATGGATTTGGAAAAAGCGCCGGTCTGGTACAGTTAGAAGAACTTGGAGCCCTTGAAACACCGATTGCCCTTACAAATACGTTAAATGTCGGAAAGGTGTGGGATGCGCTTGTCGGTATCGTGATCGAACAGTGCCAGAACGATGGGTTGGAACCCATGAGCATCAATCCTGTCGTTGGCGAGTGCAATGATTGCCGGATTAACCAGATCCAGAAACGTGCAGTTGGTGAAAAAGAAGTACGACAGGCTTTTGCGGCTGCTGCTGAAGAGTTCGAAGAAGGGGATGTAGGCGCCGGTACCGGTACCATCTGCTACGGTATGAAAGGTGGAATCGGATCTGCATCCCGCGTGATCTGTATTGGTGAAAAGGAATACACCATCGGCGTTCTGGTTCAGTCAAACTTTGGTGCGACCGAAGATTTTATACTGAACGGAGAAGCTGTTGGTCCAAAAATTTTGGAATGGAAGCAAGAAAAGAATGATATGGCTGCCTCCGAAGAAGACAAAGGTTCCATCATGAGCATTCTGGCTACTGATCTCCCATTAACAAGCCGTCAGCTCAAACGGATTTTGAAAAGAACAGGGGTTGGCATTGCACGAACCGGCGGTTATACAGGACATGGAAGCGGAGAAGTCATGATCGGCTTTACAACCGCAAACCGGATTCCGTCCGGTTGTGAAGAAGAACTGCTTCATCTATCAGCAATTCCGGAGCATGTGATCAACCGGGCTTTTCTCGCTGCAGCAGAAGCTGAACAGGAAGCAATCTTAAATTCCATGACGGCTGCAAAACAGACACGTGGAAGAAAGGGCGAGTTGTATTACAGCCTTGCAGAATACCTTAACGATAGGGAGCCAGAATGAATAGTCTGATGATATGCGACATTTTTATGCGCCAATAAGCGGCTGGTCAAAAGCAAACAGAACTTCGTTCAGTTCAAACACATTGTAATTCCCATTTACCAGGAAATACTCCACAATCACATCAAACTTACTGCTGTGAGAAAGGGCAAACCCTGCTCTGCTAATAAAGTCTTTTGTTTCATCAACATCTAGTTCCAGTGCAAAGGCGAAGGCCAGTGCAGTTGTCTTAGATGGCCTATAATCCATATTGTTTCGGATTTTCGAGAACAGCTTTCTATCCACATTTGCCTTTTTGTAGATTTCAGAGTCCTTCTTTCCGGTACGGTCAATCAGTTGTAGGAGTGTTTCAGAAAAGCCTGCATCCAGATCTTTAAGCAGCTGCCCCCAATCATCAGAATCAATAGGTATAGCTGCTCCTACAGACATATCAAAGCATTCCTGTTCTCTTATACGCCTTGTTTCAAGACGAGAACCATACAGACTCTCCGTTCCATATTCATCAAGCGTTTTGCTGCGGATATAGTTTTCGTCAATGTAACTGCTAACGGATTTGAACAGTTTTTCCGAAAGGGCGAATGCTTCTTTGCCAAACACAACCAGATAAACCTGCATTTCATTTTCCAGCAGGAAAGTACTGATCTCACGAACCGCTATTTGCAGAGCGAGAGGTTTCGGAAATCCGTAATTGCCTGTAGCTATCAAAGGAAATGCAATAGATTCGCACTCATGCTCCTTAGCCAATGTCAGGGAGTTCCTATAGCACGAAGATAAAATCTGCTCCTCTCTGTGACTACCATCCTTCCAAACAGGTCCTACGGTATGGATAACATACCTGGCATCCAAATCAAATCCTGGGGTAATAGCTGCATCACCAAAATCAATACAGCCGATTTCCTGCCTTGCCACCAACAACTCGTGTCCGGCTTTTTTATGTATTCCGCTGTCGACGCCAGAGCCGATGACAGGATTGGGATTTGCAGTATTTACCACCGCATCTACCTGCATATTTACAATATCATTTCGTACTATTTCAAAAGGCATAGTTGACCTCCCTGTTCAGATTCTGTTTTACTGTCATAAACACAGATTATCGCTCCAATCTAAGATAGAGTATACTTCTTTAGCGGAACAATATCAATGATAACGGAATAATACAGCGTGAATAATGAATTCTGATTCTGCATTTTGGACAGATTCTTCAAATTGTCTGTTTTAGGACAATTCAGACAATCTGGATATATGATAAATGCCACCTAAGTCTTATTATAATAATAACGAATAGAGATTCTCGAGAGGAGGAAAAAGATATGTCAGATTATAGTGAAATCGAGAAAAAAGCAGGTACGAAGGTAGTAGAGGTTCATCCAAAGGCTGATACAGAAGGTGTTTATACTGTACTGTTTGAAAACAACCTTGAAGAAGAGTGGATATTTAAGGATGGTCACTGGGAGTTCGTTGCATAATGTTTAGCTTAATAGAAAAATTCCTGCTTACATAGAGAGCAAAAAGCCTCTATATAAGCAGGAATTTTTTCTATGTTATATATTGATATGGACAAAATCTTCAAATAGGCATATTCTATAAATGTGTGGTACGAAAGAAGATGCATCAGGAGGAATTGTCTATGTCTATGTTAACGATGAAAACAATCATGCAAACCTTTAGCGAGATGATCGAAGAAATGCCCTTTGACAAGATTACTGTGCTGGCTCTTGTTAAAAGGTGTGAAATCAACCATAACACTTTCTACTATCACTTTCAAGATTTATATGAGTTGCTTGATAAATGGATACAGTATGAAATAGATAAACTGGTCAAAACACTAGAAGATCCAACAGATTTAAAAGCCGAAATGAAAGCGGTATTTCAAGCATGTAAGGAATACCCTAAGATTATAAATCATATTCTCTCTTCGCTATCCAAAGAACAACTAGAATACCACTTCTTTATTAAAACAGAGGATTCAATCAGCAAATATATCAAAAAGCAGTTGGAAGATGCAGGAAAATATCTTTCAGACGAACAAATCCAATCTACGGCCGAATTCTGCAGATTCGCATTAGCCGGATATTTCCTTAAATTTAATTACATGCAGCCTAAACCTGACGTAGATGAATATGTTAATCACTTCGAGTGGATATTCGATGATCTTGTCCACTGGACACTTGAATCGCGAGAATAGTTGTTTTCTTTTTGATAACTATAAGCTACGGAATACGCAACGTTTTCTCGGCTCAAATCATATTCTGTTATCTAATAAGAGCTGATAATTTTTTGCCACACAGTACTCCCAATATGCAACTACAACAACTTAATAATACATACACTCCTCCAGCTGTATATTGATTATCATCAAACAAATTGTATGCTTCTAAAGAAAATGTTGAAAAGGTGGTAAAACCACCACATACCCCTGTTTTCCAAAACAATATCGTGTTTTCCGATACCTCATTCTTACCGCTTGCAATACCCACAACAAATCCTATCAGAAGCGCTCCCATAATATTTGTCGCCAACGTCAGAAACGGAAATCCGCTTTTAACAGGTATAAGGCTTATCGCATATCGGGCCATTACTCCCACAGCTCCACCCAGGGCTACAACTAAGAATTCCATTTGTTTCACATCCTCCTCATATAATTAAGTCTTTTTGTTAAAATCACAGGCTTTTCAGCCCTTTAAAATTTCGTTTTAGGTAACTATAGCACCTTCTCTCTTCACATGCAAATCCATCAGACCTATGGTATAATAAGTGCAATAATTTCACACAAAAGGAGTATCTATATGAGTAACATTGAAATAAACAGAAAAAATATCGCCGATATGCTTTTGGGTCTGTATGAAAAAGAACCCTTCTCTATGAATACAAATGTTGAAGAACTCGAATGCAATGTCTGGGGTGGCTATTATGAAATGGATATGACCACGGCTCAGATATCCTTCAATGACAATAACTCTCTTACTGCCTATGGCAATTTCATCACCGAATTCATCAGCGGCTGGACAGAACTTCTCTCCAGAAAAGACTCTATATCCGAAGAACTTTTTCAGGAAGAATTCGCTGCCTGGAAAACCGAGATTTTCGAAAAAGCCGAACAACTCGATACCATGGAGCGGATTCGAAATGCAAAGAATGCGGAGACTATCTAAAATCTCCGCAAATATTTACCATTTTTCCAAATACCTTTCTTTTTCCCACCCGTATGAAAATAGTACACGCCTTTCCCTTCAAATGTACCATTCATAAAAGCGCCTTCATAATGATCTCCATTCGTATAATTCAGCACACCCTGACCTTCCGGCTTGCCATGCCGAAATTCTCCCTGATATTTATCACCGGAAGCATACTGTAACACACCCTTGCCATGCGGTACACCGCGTATCATCTCACCTTTGTAAACAGCACCATCACTATATGTAAAAGAAGAATGTCCACTTTCCGTATTCTTACTCAGAGCTGCATACCATTCTGCTTCCGTGATATGCATTGTTTCCTGAAGAAATGCTTTCGCCATATCTGTCAATTCTTTCTGCCAGCCAATCACGTAAGCTGTCACATCATCCACATACAGCACATTGGAACACATAATACTTCCGCCCAGGTATCGTCTGACTTTTTCCTTTACAAAATCCGTATAATACAAATCACAGGCACCATATAAATGACAGATCTCATGGATAAATGTATTGCATTTTTCTCCATAAAAGACTGTGGCATATTCTTCGCCCTCTCCCAGCGCAACCTGCCTCGAGGCAAAAGACCTCTCCTCATATCGGAATAGAAAAATCACAGCTACATCATCAAATCGTTTTTTATTTTTAAAGTGATTACGCAATTCTGTTATTGATGTATACTTCGTATTCTGCATCACCTGTTTCACCCAGGCATTCGACATACCAAGATCTACATGCACATCGCTCTTACTGCGAAATACAAAATTCCGGATATTCAATGTCACATTTTTCTTGCCCGCTTCCTGCATCAGCCAGGATGAGGTCTGGCGAATCGTATTGACCACCGCATTTTCATCCGCAGCACTCCACCGCCCTGCCTGTTCATCCACAAGAATATAGCAAAATGCCACATTCCCCCTTAACTCCTTATTAATTCCTTTGTTTTTCCCTTTTAAAAATATACTATTATCCAACTATCTTATACTCCGCTTCGAATATTTCTAGTACCATTTATAATTGTAACACTTTTTAAGTTACATTTATAAAATAGTTCTTTCCCTTATCACTTTTTCATATGCCGCCAGTACATCTGCGCTGAACAACACAAACCTCACAAATTCTATCTTGCCAGGATGTTCTCTGATAAACTCCTTCTGTATCGACCGCAACAACTGCCGCCTTATCTATCGGATAACCGTAAACACCTGTTGAAATAGCAGGAAATGCGATTGTCTTAATTCCATGATCTACCGCACATTGCAGCGAATTGCGATACGCATTTGCTAACAGCTCCGGCTCACCATCATTACCTCCATACCAGATCGGTCCAACTGTATGGATTACATATTTACAAGGCAGTTTATATGCCTTGGTAATCTTGGCTTCCCCTGTATCACAACCATGTAAGGTACGACATTCTGCCAGAAGTTCCGGACCAGCTGCCCGATGAATCGCACCATCCACGCCGCCACCGCCAAGCAAACTGTTATTCGCTGCATTCACGATTGCTTCCACATCATCAACTTTTGTAATATCTCCCTGTACTGTCTGTATACAACAATTCATACACAATACCTCCTTGCATTCATCATAACGCCTTATCCTATTATAGCAAAAGCCGCAGCTTCCGCCACGGCCTTTATTCATCTTATTGCCTGCATTACAGCCATGAGGATCTTCCCCGGTCAATTAGCTTAACACCTTAACCTGTTTCATGGATTTCAGCATATCTCTATACCTGAAGAAAAGTTGTCCATTCACACATAACCATTCAAGAACAAAATCATTAACAATTCACAATTCAAAGTTTAAACAAAATCCAAAACAATTAACAGCTCTTATACTATCCATCCTAATAGAATTTGCATATTCTTCACGTAACTTAACCCTGTTACAGGGAAACTAAGTTCGGAATTTTCGTAATGCAGGCAATGTGATTATGCTATCTCGATAAATGTGGTTGCATTGGACACTTTGATCTGCGTATCCAGTTCTGTGAGCAGAATATTCCGCTTCTCTTCCAACATGTCGACCTTCTTCTTTACATCCAAAGGATCCACAAGTTCAGTCGTATTCTCCTTCATATATGCATCAACCACGCCTAACGGCTTGTCATCCTTTGCTTTCGCATCGCGCCCTAAAATGCTCAGGCACATACTCTCAGCCGTGGACTGAAGCTGTCCGTTCTTCATATCACAAAATTGAACCCGTTCAGAATATTCATTATTCAATTTGTTCTTCAGTCTTCCTTCAAAGTCCGCCTCTCCATCATAAGCATCCATTCCACGAAGTCTGCTTCTGAGTGAAATAGCTCCTGCAACCGTGAATGTTCCATAGGAAGTATTAACTTCTGTCTTCGCATTGGACTCCACAATAGCAGCGTCGATCAATTGAAAGCGCCTGATCAGATCGTTGATCTGCTGGTATGCAGCTTCTGCTTCCTTTGCATACTCTGCTTTATCAATTCTCTTTGCATATACCTTATCCTCATTCGGCTTAATCGTATCTACAAAGCTGGCCTTCGCAATCTTATCATTAATCTTCTTCACTAACAAATCTCTCTCATCTAAAGCCTGTGTTACTAACATCTTCTCGCTCATAAAAAATCCTCCCTCACAATCATCTCTATCTGCTTCATAGACATCATTGTAAGGGAGAATGTCTCACTTGTCATTGAACTTGTAGTATAAAAGCATTTGCCGTACTCTCTCCGACAAATTTATGCTGCTTTATTAAGTCTTTCGTAATAAGCACTAATACGTTCACATTGTGAATCAGACTTATACGCAAAAACATTGTCCCTATTCCCACACACCAAATCATCTATCGGCATCTGAAACAGTTCACTGAGTGCATACAGATTATCAATCGTCGGCATGCTAAGTCCATTCAGCCAATGATAGACACTCTGAACACTTCCGAGTTCCAGATACTGCTGGACATCTTTTACAGATAATCCACGCTCATCCATAATTCTTCGCAATCTGATTCCGGTTCTTTTTCTGTCAATAATTGGAAACATAGCTCGCCCTCCTATTTTCAAAGTATTCTATACGTTTTCTGTATGTCTGCACTTCGGAAATCCTGTACATCCCCAGAATTCACCAAACCTGCCATTCCGTCTCTGCATAGGCAAATGACATTTCGGACAAATCCTGGTATTATTTTGCACCTTCAACTGCTTACCTGCAAGCTCTTTTCCCAAATATTCAAATATTTTCTGATTCATCCTGCAATCGGCAAGCGCTCTGTGCGCACCCTCCGTAGAAATTCCATAATGTTCCGCAAGATCGGATAATCTCCGATGCTTCCAATCCGGAAAGACTTTCCTGGCAAGTCGGAGCGTATCTATGTAATCATTGGAAATGGTCTTCCCCAGATAACGTTCACAATCTCGATATATAAACGGCATATCAAAACTGCAAATATTGTGCCCGACCAGAGTATCATTCTCTATGAAATTCACGAAATATTCCAACACACGGTCAAAATGAGGTGCATTTCTCACCATCTGATTCGTGATATTATTCACCATACTTGCCGCATACGGAATCGATTTACCCGGATTAACCAGATGGCTGAATTCATCTACTACCCTGCCATTTCTGACCTTCACCGCCGAAATCTCAATCACCTCATCCGTATTACGCGAAATGCCTGTAGTCTCCAGATCAAACAACACATAATCAGGTGTGTAATTATATAACTGCTTTCCTTTTGTATTTCCTAACATCCGTATTTTCTACCTTACATAATAAACGTAATTATCTTTTCTTGGCGCAGGCGCATTGGCTGGTGCAGCTACGTATCCAATAGCACAATGTCCGATGCCTTCATAATTGCCTTCAATGCCAAGATCAGCAAGAATCTTCTTACCAAATTCTGACTCGAATTCTTCCTTCGCTCTGTGGATCCAAATGCTGCCAAGTCCAAGACTCGTTGCAGCATTCATAAGATTACCCATCACGAGTGAACCGTCATACTTATATGTCGGAATATCCTTATTCGCAAGAACAACCAGAATCACCGGTGCTCCATAAAATGGATCTGTATCCGCTCCCATAATCTTCGCATTCTCTGCCGAGAACTGATCTCTTAACTCCTTATTCGTTACCGCAATAATAATAGAACTCTGTCTTCCCATGCCAGATGGTGCGTAAGTTCCAGCTTTGATAACAGCCTGGATATCCTCTTCAGATACCATTTTATCGCTGTCAAAATTTCTACAGCTTCTTCTAGATTCTAAGATTTTTAATGTGTCGTTCATTTATCTATACCTCGTTTCTAATAAATCTTATTCTTTTTTCCACTGTTCAGCAATTTTTAATACCTATTGTATATAACTTTCTTCCGAAATGACTACCGCGACAAAAACTGCTTTAATATGAATTTACAAATTCATTTATTTTCGTCGAATTAGTGGATGAAGCATTATAACTGGTATCTTCCAAAAATGAATTAGACAATAACTTTTGTAATTTTTCCAATTGTGTATCAAAATCTTTTTCGCAATTGTGATCAATGTACTCTTTTTTATAAATAGCTGGAAGAATTAAGGCCATAGATGTTTGAAATTTATAACTTTTACTCGATATACCATATATCTCCTTTGAAAAAGGATAAGAAGTATATGTTGTACATTTTTTTATCCACTCATTAAATTCAGTAAAAAGACTCTTCATCTTCTGCAAATTTGTGTTAGCCTTCTCTGGATCATTCTCATAATCTTCTGCCTTTATTTTCATATACTCATTGGCATAAACTGTAGAATCCTTAAAAGATGTATTTATTCCAAATTCCAATACCCATAAAATAGTAAATATCCCTTCTTGTACTTTTTTCTTTAAATACCTATCTTTCGTAACATTATATGCATTTTTTAACTCTATATCTTGACCATCCATTAATGATTTTGCAAATTCATTCACATAATCATTAAACGGAGAACTATAAACCGCATTTCTAATTTCTTGCTGTGTTAAAGCTTTAGTTCCTTTATTGTATCTATTAAATACCTCCAGTTCAAACTTTTTCCCCGGGAAATTTCTGAACACATATGCTGGTAATTTGTGACTAATCAAATCTTCCTGTGCCTCAATTGGTAGCTGAGTAAAATACTTTCCATTATATTCTTCCAAAAGAGGTAAGTTATTCAAAGCATATTGTCCTTTTCTAAATCTGTAAAATGCCTTAAGACGATGCTGTCCATCTACTACATCTAATACTTGTACACCTCTGTATCGTGTACTCGACAAAAAAACCGGTGGAATAGGTATGCCTACTAAAATCGATTCAATTAATGAACTTTCATCCTCTATTGTAGCCCTATACTCTCTTTGATAAAATGGTTGCAAAATAATAGAATCATTATATTCTAATCTTTCTTCTACTGTAAGTTCTCCTATTCCTTGTTTATTTTGTAATTCATATCCTTTATCTATTGCTTCGACTATTGTTTTGATTGACTGATCTAATGTCTGCGGTTTGACAATAAATTTACTTCTACTACTCATCTTCATCTTCCTCCTTCATATATTCAATTACATCATTCTTCAAAATAATATCCTTAGATATAGAAGATAATTCTGGATATAAACTACTAAATCTCATTCCTAATAAATATAAATTTTTCATTATTCTTTTTGTGTCTTTATATGGTATAACTACTTTTTTTAATATTTCGTTAGCTATATCTAAATCTTCCAACGCTACTGCACCATGTTGAAAATATACAAAGACGCCATTTTGTGCCGATATTCTATTATTCTTCTTTGTACAACTTATTACTACTGGATACTCTTTATCTTCCATTCGCTCGTTTCTAGATACAGATATATTAATAATTTCTGTTCTATTCATGGAATATTCATTTAATTTTTTTGGATTCAAAAACCACACAACCGCTTTTTTATCCGTATCATTTTCACTAAATGCTTTTTCCATAGCAAACATTAAAGAAATAATGTGAGAATATGTAAAATCTAACAACTGTGTTGGCACCCCAAAATGTTGTGCATATACCATCCATTCATATTCATTTTTTAATTCTTGTCCCTGAGGCATATAAATAGCCGAATTAATCTTATAATCTTCCAAAAAGCAATTAACTTTAGATTTAGAGTATAACCGTTTATTATCCTCATCAAATCTCAATGCTGTCGGTAATAACTTTTTATCTACTGATTGCCCTCTAGACAAACAAAAATCTAATGGTATTGTTTCCAATACATCAACATATTCTTGCATTGAATGCACAATAATTTCATCCATATATTTTCCTCTTTTGCAAACTACTTTTCATATATTCTATCACAATTTTACCTTTTATAAATAAAGTATTTTTCAATCACATTTTAGCGATTTTCATAAAAGATGTCTCTTTAATATATAATTATTTTATTTCACACTTCTTCCAAATGCATTAACAACATCTTCACTATCTCTTCCAGAAATAGTTTTTCCCGTTGCCTTTTCTATAGCATCTAAAAGCATCTTTGCTCTATTAATGATATGTTCTTGAAAATCATCACTTCTACATGCATTAACATCTAACCAATGCGTCTCTAAATATGAATCCAAAGCATCTGCTGCAACTTGTCCTTTTAATACAATCTTTGCAAGATAGACACTCGGAGCCACACCACCAATTTCTCTATTAGTTGAATATGTAATCGGTGTTTTATTAACTACAGAATTCCATTTAGCTTTATCATATCCTTGTTTCTCGCAATAATCTCTTGGAAAAACATGATGAATATCTATATTTTCTGCCTTATAAGCAGTAAAATCCATTTCCCGTCCTGATATAAAATCTTGACAATGATTCTTGAGAATAAGAGCCATTATTCCTTTATAAGCAGCCGATAATCTTGACTGTAACGAAAGCAACCTTCTTGGATTAAAATATGAATCCTGTACTGTCTTCGGAAATTTATTGTCATCCTTTAGCCAATCCATGACACCTACAACATCAAGAACATATCTTGTTTCATTAGCTCCGCCATACATCTCACCAAACACACCACACCAATACCATTGTTTAATCTTATTCTTGATATTAGTCACCTTAATTTGGTTATTTTCTGCAAGAATTGTACATAATACTGCAAGCGGAATGAACTGTGTTGTATATGGTAAATCTTTACTTGAAAAAATTCTTTCTTCCTCTAAAATTTTTTCTGCCTCAACAAATCCATCCGATAAATCATCAGCATACTTTTTGTATTCATCCAATGTAAGATTTAATACATCTTTCTTTTTGCAACTTACTGTACCGCCTTTCTTATACGTTGACAATAACGTACACGCTGTTAAAAAGTCTGTTGCCGAAATTACATTTAACAAATCTCCGCTAAAATATTTTTCTTTCCTAGTTTCCCAGTCTTTCCTAAGTTCAAAATCATCCATAGCAAAAATAGCTGTAATAAGTTCAAATACAGTAAGTGATACTCCTCCTGTATTTACATTTTCAAACACTTGGCATACCGCTTCTTTTGGAGTATTTTTATCCAGGAGAATAACTGGCATCTTATATTGCATTGTCGGCATAACAATAATATTATTAAACTTGGTAAATTCCTGAATAATCAAAGAATCATATTTATAATACGCATAATACTCATTCTGCCAGCTCTGCATTTTTACATAGTCAAGAATAATATTAAGCGGAAACATCTTCTGCTCATATTCTTTATCTGGTGATGATAAATCAAGTTCAATATCTCTACCAAAATTTGAAGTAACTATTCGTGTCTCTGGTATGGAAATGATGGCCTCCACCCTGTCTATATCTGTATTTAATGCTTTTTCAATATCAATATAATAAAATCTTTTGATATCCTTTCCCTTTTCTGTTCTTGTATGAACCGGCTTCCTATTGTAAAGAGCAGAATATATTGATGTTATACGTTGTTGACCATCAAGAATTAATTCAGATGGAATAATATTTTCTACCGGAACGCCTTCAACCACTCTATATTTAAATCTAACATTCACATTTCCATATTCAAGAAACATTGCTGCACCGACCGGATAATTGTTAGTAATACTTGCAATCAACGCTTTTATTCTATTATCATCCCAAACCCATCCACGCTGAAAATCCGGCAATTGTGCATTTCCACAATCAACATCTTTCATTAAATCTGTTATTTGCCTATCGTTAGTTTGCATACATTTCCTCCCACTTTGCTACTTATCCAATCTCATTATTTCTACTATAACTATTATCTAACCTCTCTCAACAGAATCCTCTTCCTAAACGCACCTCTTTTCTCAGCTTTATCACATCTTACCTTTTCAAGTTCTTCAATCGAATACCCTCTCGCTTCTGCTGCCGCATATATCACTTCCACAAGATCCGCTAATTCCTCTATATTTTGTTCTTTATGATATTCTGCTAATTCTTCATCCAACTTTGCATCGATCATCTCCAAATAATCATCATCTGACAGATTTTCTATTTTACATTTCTTACCAGCTGCTTCAATAATTTCCGGAATTCTATCTCTTACAAGTTTGTTATATATTTTTATCATAAATCCACTCCCTAAATCCTGACATTTGAGCAGATTCATACACTGGTTTCACAACATGCTCTAATCTCTCTATAAATGAATTCTTGTCCAAACCTTCTGCATACAATTGATTTCGAATCTGCTGATTATTCAAATGATATGGTGCTATCTTTTGAAATTCTCTTGCCAATGTTTCATTTTGATTTTTTAATTCATATGCCCTATATTCAATTTCTCCTAACGAATTAAAATATAATTCCCACAATGGTAAAGAATTACTTTTGCTGCTATTTATCGATTTTGTTGTTGGATGTAAATTCCAAAGCTCATCATGTGCTACATACTGCCATGGTACAAAATGATCCACTGAAATTTTCTCATCTTTAAGTAATATATCTCCATATATATCCCTTAGAGATGGATCGATTTGTATTATTAGTTTCCAATACTTCCTTACCCGTTCAATATCTCGTGAAATAGGGGCTTCTATTTTATCTGCTATTCCTGGAACACTTGGATTCTTATTTTGAAGATACTGAATTAATTTCAACTGTGTCCAACCTTTTAAAATCTCTTTATGTTTTAAAAGATATTCCGCCCATACTTCATCCACTTCAATTATCGTCCGAAGTCCTGATATTCTTGCGAAATAATATATAAGTCTTTTTTGTCTGTTAATCTCACTTATCAAAATTTTCTTTGAACCATTCCACATACTTCTAGCAATATTGATTTCATCGTAAAATGGAACTTGCAATCTATATGGAACATTTAATGTCAGATCCGACTTATACTTTATAATTCTTTTGTCTTCTACCTCTTGAAGGAATTCCAGAATTTTTTCTCGCTTTTCTGCTGGTGCAAATCCATATTTCTCATGAATATACTTCACTACTTCCTCTAGATTATCAGTAATCCCAAGTGGTCCTAATCTAAGATGATATTCCGTTACCATATACCATGCATCAGCAATCATTTCATTAATAAGCTCATCAAATGTAAATCTACTACGAACTCCATCCATTTTTCGAAGAATTGCTTGAAACCAGAAAAACTTATAACAATTAGTAGTGTTCTCGAACAATTTGCTTAAATAACCAATATTAAGTTCTTCTGAATAAGGTAACTGCATTTCCACTCACTCCCTTAAAATCCGCTTACATCGCTCTTCCAATCTTCTCAATCAACGTCACATCCGCTGGCAACCATTCCACCTCATCCAACTTCTCTTTCGTCAGCCATCTCGCAGCTTCATGTTCTTTTAATACCAAATCGCCATTTACTATCTCACACCAGAAACAATCCATTGAAAGGTGAAATGTCGGATAGTCATATTCGATAGTATCAATTAACTCCCCAACAGATATCTCTGTATCAAGCTCCTCCATAATCTCACGCTTTAATGCTTCCTGCGGTGCTTCTCCTTCTTCTATTTTTCCACCCGGAAATTCCCAACCATCTTTAAATTCTCCATATCCACGCTGGGTTGCAAAAATAATTGGCTCTCCATTTTCATTAACAGCTTTTATTACTGCTGCGACTACTCTAACTCTTCTCATAAGTTCCTTGTTGAAACGTAAATATGCATCTTCTTTAGTAATTTCAGACATTTAATCCCATTTCATAATGTATATCAATTTAAGGTTCCAATATCCTCAACTTTAATATAGTTTAAGATAGCAGGCGCAGCATCCCATCCCCTTAAATAACTTATTTCAGAATTATACACACATTTTTCTATTTTTCCCTTTAGTTCTTCAATATC
>ENA-OPCV01001453-OPCV01001453.1-human-gut-metagenome-genome-assembly--contig:-NODE-1453-length-17413-cov-2.407363_pt1 | contig 17413 bp, 11 predicted proteins | sample MGYA00241257_ERZ501494 | MGnify/ENA primary metagenome ERZ501494 (study PRJEB25962, sample SAMEA2042618) | human gut metagenome | biome: human gut; feature: human-associated habitat; material: faeces...
CCTTATCACCTCCTGTTCTCCGGGCTGGGTGAAGTTCTGTGAGAACCGTTACCCGGAATTTCGGGAAAATATTTCCACCTGCCGTTCTCCGCAGGCAATGTTCGGAGCATTGCTGAAGGAAGAAGCCCGGATGAAAGCGGCAGAAGCGGAAAAAGAAGGACGAAGCCTCCGCAAGACGGTTGTGATCTCGATTATGCCATGTACGGCAAAAAAAGCAGAGATCAAAAGACCGGAGCATTTTACAGAAGGGCAGCAGGATGTAGATTATGTACTGACCACGACAGAAGTGACCCGTATGATCAAAGAAGCGGGAATAGATCTGTCGCAGATCGAACCGGAGGCACTGGATATGCCGTTTGGTCTGTCTTCGGGGGCAGCAGCGATCTTTGGAGTAACGGGTGGTGTGACCGAGGCAGTTCTGAGACGTCTGGTACACAGCAGCAGGATGGAAGATCTGCAGGACATCAGCTTTACGGGAATCCGCGGGATTGAAGGAATCAAAGAAGCCTCCATCCAGCTTGAGGACAGAACGGTGAAAATTGCAGTGGTGAATGGTCTTCGCTGTGCAGAAACACTGCTGGAGAGGATCAAAGCCGGTGAAGTCCAATATGATTTCGTAGAAGTGATGGCATGTAAAAGAGGCTGTATTGCCGGTGGTGGACAGCCGGTGCCGATCGGACCGAGGACGAAACAGGCCCGGCTGGATGGAATGTATAAGATCGACAGCATGGCACAGATCAAGAGATCCGATGAAAATCCGATCATTGCAGAGGTTTATGAGGGAATCCTGAAGGGCAAGGAACATAAATTGCTGCATAATAGATAAAAAATCGCCTTATATCAGATGCACAGCAACTGGTATAGGGCGATTTCTGAATTATGTCGGATTATCGGTTATCAAGATAATCTTTTACAAGAAAGAGACTGGAAATCCAGGGTTATTTCAACACCAGTTTTAGTACCTCAGTCACTTTTTTCACCGGAATGATTTCCAGCTTATTTTTAACCTCATCGGCAACGTCATCGAGATCCTGTTCATTGTCAGCAGGAATCAGAACCTTTGTGATTCCTGCACGCTGGGCGGCCATAAGCTTTTCAGGAAGTCCGCCGATCGGCATGACACCGCCACGCAGGGAAACTTCTCCGGTCATGGCATATTCCGGGCTGACTTTCTTCCCCGTGAGAAGTGATGCAAGTGCTGTTGTCAGCGTGATTCCGGCTGATGGACCGTCTTTTGGAACCGCACCGGCAGGAACATGGATATGGAGGTCGTGGTCATCAAGCACTTTGCTTTCCTTTGGATAAAGTGATTTTACAAGACTCAGTGCAATCTGAATGGACTCCTTCATTACATCTCCAAGCTGACCGGTAATAATCATCTTGCTTTTGCCCGGAATCAGTTTACTTTCTATAAATAAAATTTCTCCGCCCGCTCTGGTCCATGCAAGTCCGGTGACAACTCCCGGTTCAGGGGAAGAGAGTTTCCGCTCATGGTGGAGCTGCTTTTTCCCAAGATATTTTTCGAGATTTGTCTTAGTGACTGTCAGTGTTGTTCCCTCATTTTTAACAAGTTGGACGGCAGCCGTCCGGCAAAGAGTATTGATCAGTTTTTTCAGGTCACGGACACCGGACTCCATTGTGTATTCATCAATAATCCTGCGAATCGCTCCGTCGGTTACTTTCAATGCATTTTTCTTAATTCCCATGGCATCGAGAGCCTTTGGAAGAAGATGTCTGCGGGCAATCTGATATTTTTCTACTGCAGTGTAACCGGAGAAATTAATAACCTCCATACGGTTGAGCAGTGGTTCAGGAATCGTATCCAGTGAGTTTGCAGTGCAGACAAAAAGTACATTGGACAGATCGTAAGGCACATTCATATAGTGGTCAGTGAAAGTGCTGTTCTGTTCAGGATCAAGAACCTCCAGAAGGGCACTGGCAGGGTCTCCGCCGTAATCTTTGGCAAGTTTGTCAACCTCATCCAGTACAATGACCGGATTGGAGACACCGCTTCGCTTGATTCCTTCCATGATCCGTCCGGGCATAGCACCGATATAAGTACGTCTGTGGCCACGGATTTCCGCCTCATCACGGATACCACCAAGACTGATCCTTACATATTCTCTTCCGAGAGCCCGTGCAATACTTTGTCCGATACTGGTCTTCCCGGTTCCAGGAGCACCGACAAATAAAAGGATCGAGCCATATTGCTTCCGGTTGAGAGCCATAACGGCGAGTTGCTGGATGATGCGTTCTTTGACTTTTTTCAGACCATAGTGATCTTCGTCCAGAATCTCTTCTGCTTCCTGTAGATTAATCTCGGTCTGTTCCTCTGTCTTCCAGGAAAGGGAAGTCACAAAATCCAGATAATCGTACAGCATACCGTATTCGTGGCTGTCTTTTCCTTCCTGTTTCATTCGATTCAGAACTTTCTCCGCCTCTTTTCGGGCTTCCTCGTTCATACCGGACTGTGCGATCTTCGTCTCAAACTTCCGCACATCCGAGATATTTTCCGGATGCATCTCATCGAGCTGCTGCTGCAACAGTTCGATCTGTTTTTTAATGGCAGATTCCCGGTACACCTGTTCATGAATCTCTTTCTGGGCTTCCTCGGCTTCTTCTCCCACCTGGAAGACCTCCATAAATTCATAAACAGCTTCCTCAATCTTTTTGCACCGTTCTCTCTTCGAATCTGTCTCTATGATACCATATTTTTCTTCCCATGTGATATTAAAATAAGATGAAAGCGCACATCCGATCTCTTCCACATTCTTCCAGTGCAGAATCACGCCACGCGCCCAAACGCCCCACGGAAATCCTTTGATAAACCGAAGAATATCCTGTTTCATTTTCTCAAACAGAGCCTTCGCCTCTTCCTTCGGGAAATCGTCCACATCCGGAAGGATCGAAGCATCCGCCGTGATCACGCCGTCTTTCTTCAGCTCGATATCAGAGATCTGTACACGCTCTCTCACTTTCACGCGCACATTTCCCTCGTCATCCACGCTGTCGATCGCGCCGATCACACCGATCGGATAAAAATCATCCGGTGTCATCTGTTCCTTCTCTTCTTTTTCCATTACAAATAATATATCTTCTCCAACAGACTCTGCAGTTATCTCTCCACTGGGAAACACATCTTTTTTAAAGAAAAATGTCACACCTGGCAGTAACAACAGGTCAGAAATGGGCAATGTAATCATGATGTTTCCTCCTTGTTCTTCTTTTGTTAGCACTCATTCTTTACGAGTGCTGATTTTCATATTTTATTCTATCACGTTCTGTTGAAAATGCAAGTAAAATTCGTGAAAACCTTTCAAACTGCTATGTTATATAAACTCACATGCAGGCATGGATTTTGGTTCATTGTTCACGCAAAAAAAGAAAAGCAACCAGAACTCTAGATTCTGATCACTTTTCTTTTTTATCACAATATATATCATCTGGTCATTACATGAATCCTTCTGACGATACATCTACTGTGTTTCTACCTATTATAATATTACCTGCTGAACCGTTAGATACTTTCAAAGTACCTGTATCACAATCAGGTAAACCGGCGAATCGCAAGAATGGTCTTGCAGTTTGCGCTTCTGTCATGGGTAATTCCCCATTTACTTCCTTTTGCTTCCACGATTCCACCGTTACCGTCGTAGATTGCTACATGTCCGGAATAGCAGATGACATCACCTGCTTTTGCTTCGGACAGACTGGATACTGCCTTTCCAAGACTTCTCCATCCTGCGGATGTTGTATATCCACCACTGTATGCTCCGGTATTTTTCAGAACCTGATATACAAAGTGAGAACAGTCAATACCATTGGTCAAAGAATTTCCACCCCATACATATGGGTTGCCAACAAACTGATCGGCATAAGCTACGATAGCACTTCCGGATACTCCGCTGCTGCTTGTGGAACTGCTGGTGCTGCTGGAGCTTGCTGTACTGTTACTGCTGTTTGAACTGCTGGTTGTACTGTTACTACTGCTTGAACTGCTGTTACTTGTTGTACTGTTATTTCTGTTGGAGCTGCTATTACTGTTGCCGGAACTGCTCTGTGAAGTTGAACTGCTGCTGGAAGAAGAACTTGCTGCGCTTGCTGCTGCCTGCTGACGGGCTGCTTCTTCTGCTGCCGCCTGCTGTCTTGCCGCTTCTTCCGCTGCTGCCTGACGGGCTGCCTCTTCTTCTGCCTGACGTTTTTCTTCTGCGATCTGATCCAGCTGTGCCTGCTGCTGGCTGATCAGGTTACTGATCTCAGCGGCCTGCTGCTGTGCCGTTGCAATCTGTGCTTCATAATCACTGCTGGTTGCTTTCTTCGCATCCATCTGCGCCTGTAAGTCTGACTGCTGACTCTGCAGATCTGCCTGCTGGCTTTCCAGAGATGCTTCCTGTGTTTCCAGATCGCTCTTCTGGGTTTCCAGATCTGCTTTCTGATTTTCCAGATCTGTCTTCAGATCAGACACCTGCTGTACTACTTCTTTAAAAGCTTCCAGCTGTTTTCTGTCATAGTCATGCATGCTCTGTGCATATTCCACTTTATTCAGAAGAGATGTGATACTGTCCGCACCGCTCAGCATATTCAGCCATGCTTCATTGCCACCGTTTTCATATATGTACTGGATACGTTTCTTCATATCTGCATACTGCTTGTCGCGATCTGCTTCCGCAGCCTCCAGCTGACTGGTGGTTGTCTCGATCTCTCCCTCTTTTTCTGTAATATCTGCTTCTTTTTGTGCAATTCCATCTTCTGTACTTGCAATGTCTGTCTTGGTAGCATCAATCTGGATCATCAGGTCTACCATATCTGCATCCATAGCATTGATTTCTGACTGGATCTGCTGCTGCTGTTCAGACAGAGATGCGATTGTCTCATTCGTCTGACTTAACTGGCTCTCTGCCTGCGCCTTCTGCTGTTTGATATCGGATTCCGTATCCGCAAAAACGGCAAATGACTGAGATACCATCATTACAAGTCCCAAAAACGCACATACTACTCTTTTTTTCATGTAAAACCTCTCTTTTTGTTGCCTTGTTACTTTGTTTTTTAATGACTTTGTAACAATTTCGTTACTTTTTACATACTAACACGTTCCCCCTGTAAATGCAAGAAGTATGTCTCAGAATTCGCAAAATGTTCACAGACTTTTCACATTTTCAGTGGATTTTGTTGATTTTTTCCTGGAATCTTCCGGTGTATCGCACTGCATATTTTTTCTTTTCCACATGCAAAAAGAGAACCGATCTTTTCTCTTCGGTTCTCTTTTTTAGAAAATTCCCTTTATTTACAGGATTTTTTGCACTTAATCAATCAGATTCTGCATACTCTTCAGTCCGATAACCAGAGTAGAAGTGTTATGCAGCAGTGCAGATGTCGTCGGCTGGATCATCCCGGTTACACCAAGTGCGATCAGTCCGGCATTGACCAAAATGATCGAACGGTAGTTCTTATGAATCCGTTTCATCAGACGGTTGCTCAGCATACGAAGCACCAGAATTTCTGCCAGATCGTCTGCGGCAACGGTGATATCCGCGATCTCACGCGCAATCTCTGCGCCCTCGCTGATGGCGATTCCAACGTCTGCGGCAGAAAGTGCCGGTGAATCGTTAATACCATCACCAATCATTATAACCTTACGTCCGGCAGCTTTTTCCTTCTCAACAAATGAAGCCTTATCTTCTGGGAGTACTTCTGAATAATATTCATCTACGCCAACCTTGCCTGCGATTGCCTTAGCTGTACGCTCACTATCTCCTGTCATCATTACAACCTTAGATATTCCAAGCTCTTTAAGTGAACTAATTACTTCCTTAGCCTCTGGTCTTACAGGGTCTTCTATACATATAACCGCCGCAAGCTTATCCTCAATTGCAAGATAAAGGTGTGAATATTCTTCTGGAAGATTATCAAACATTTCCTGTCTGCCTTCAGGCACAGTACAGCCTTCATCTTCAAATACAAAATGATAGCTTCCTATTATAGTCTTCTTATTATTTATAGTAGTTGATATACCATGTGCAACTATATACTCAACCTTTGTATGCATTTCTTCGTGGCGTAAGTTCTTCTTAGCTGCTGCATCAACAACTGCCTTGGCCATAGAATGTGGAAAATGTTCTTCCATACAGGCTGCCATACGAAGCATTTCATCTGCATCATTGCCTCCAAATGGAACAACTTCCGCAACAGTAGGCTCTGCCTTTGTCAGTGTTCCTGTCTTGTCAAATACAATAGTATCTGCTTCTGCGACAGCTTCCATGTACTTGCCGCCTTTGACAGTAACATTATGCTGGCTTGCTTCACGAATTGCAGATAATACAGAAATTGGCATAGCAAGTTTTAATGCACAGGAGAAATCAACCATAAGAACAGCAATTGCCTTTGTGGCATTTCTTGTCGCTAAGTAAACAAGTCCTGTTCCTGCAAGTGTGTATGGCACAAGCTTATCAGCTAAATGTTCTGCCTTACCTTCAAGACCAGACTTTAACTTCTGGGAATCTTCAATCATTGTAACAATCTTGTCATAACGTCCACTTCCGCCAACCGCTTTTACCTTAACAGTGATTTCACCTTCTTCTACAACAGTTCCTGCATAAACAGAAGTCTCCTCTGACTTTCTAACCGGCATAGACTCTCCAGTAAGGGATGCCTGGTTCACCATTGCTTCTCCAGCTAATACAGTTCCATCAAATGGAATGACGTTACCCATGTGTACAACAATGCTGTCCCCCTGTTTAATCTGGGAATATGGAACAAGAACTTCTCCGTCCTCGGTCTTAAGCCATACCTTTTCTACATTAAGTGACATGATTCTTGCAAGATCACCCACAGACTTCTTATGCGTCCAATCCTCTAACAATTCGCCAATTCCAAGAAGAAACATTACGGAACCGGCAGTATCGTAATTACCACGAAGAATAGAAACACCAATTGCAGTTGCATCAAGAACGGGTACCTCTAACTTACGCTGTGCAAGTGTCTGGAGTCCCTTCCAAATATAACCTAATGATTTTATTCCTGTATACACCGCACGAAATGGGGCTGGTAATAAAAACTTTCTTGCATAGTGTGCAGTAATCTGTCCAATCAGCTTCTCCTGAAATTCACGATTCAGCTCTCTTCCAGAATTCTCAATAAGACCATCCGGAACTTCTACCTTATCGTAAACGAACTTCTGCACTTCTTTAATAATATTCTGTCGTACGAAACCATCTTTATCTGCAGCATAACGGACAACTGCATCTGCTGTTCTCTCGTAAACCTTTGCAGATTCTACGCCTTCGATATTCTCCAGATAATATAATAAAATGTCTGCCTGTTCGCAGGACATCTGTTTCTTCTGGAATATATGGAGACGCATTCTTCCTTTTATCTCGTGTTTTATCTGAAACTTCAAAATATACACCTCTTTATTTATCTGTTAAAAAAAGAGACCGCCTCTGTCCTGCAGTCTCTTCTTTACTTTTAAAGCTACATCCATTTTAAATCAAATTCAAATTTTTGAATCTAACTTAATATCGACTTTAAATCAACATCGACAGTCAGCCTTACCACAATATGTTTTAATATAAATCAAATTATCAAAACTATTCTGCTGCTTCTGCCTCAGCTTCAACTTCTTCTGTTGTCTCTTCTTCTGCTGCTTCAGCTTCTTCTGCAAACTCCGCTGCCACTTTTGCTTCTGCACGTTCTTCATTAATCTGTTTTGCGCCTTCATAAATATCTTCAGCGTTCTCCTGAACAGTTGTAACTGTATTCATAACAGTCTCTTTTGCTCTTAAAACGGCTGCTGTACAGTTTGTATAAACTTTCTTAGCATCATCACTTGCTAAAACCTTGATACCTGCTGTTCCAAATAAAGTACCTGATGCAAATAAGCCCACTTTTTTCCAGTTAATTTTAGTTAAACATTCTAACATGTCCATGACCTCCTGATAATATTAATATTCTTATGTAAAAGTACAATCACTTTTCTTTTCACACAATAATAAGCCAACCGAGGGGGAAATTACAAGTAAAAAATCCAATAATGATATTTTTTCTCAATTATCCTCGCTTAGCGTTATGTATTCTCAATAAGTATTTAATTGTTGTCATATTTTTGCTTTAGACTTCATTATCTAGCTATCCAAAATATATGATATAAAAATGTACGCTACAATCAATAATCTCTATAACTTAATACTCAGGCTAATACCTATTCAAACTTTCTATCTCTTTTTTAACCTTTCAATTATCAATGTTGAAACATAGCTTTAAACCATAATCTTATTTGCCATATCTTTTCCAATGGCAACTCTGGAATCTTTTACATTCACAATCATATTGCCATTAATCTCAGAAACAACTGTAACGGTTCCGCCAACAACAAATCCTAATGTCTCTAAGAACTTCTTCGTCTCCTGTTTTCCACCAATCTTTTTAATTGTCATTGGTTCTCCCTGACTTGCCATCGTTAATGGTAACATAATAACCTCTTTCTTTTGTATGTTTGCTAAAACTTACTTTTATTTCACGCATTCTTATTTAGTTAGCATACCCTAATATCTATTAGAAGTCAATAATTTATTTGAGAATTTTTCTCAACAATTAGTAGTTTGGATAAACAGACGAACCCGAACAGATAAATAAGCTCTATTTATCTGTTCGGGTTCTGTGCTTTAGTAAATTAGCGCTTCAATACTTTTTTCAAATTTTTTACCGCTCTCGCACTTGTTTTGCTTTTCAGATCCTGGTAGTCAAAGAATGCAAAACCGTCACAACCTTTTTTTCTAGCATACTGTACCTGCTTTTTGAGAACATTTGCATCCGATCTCCACTCCCGGCGTTCGCTTGAACTTGCACCGGTATTATGGCCTGCGCGGTATACAGCAATTCCTATGTATACTTTTACTTTTTTGCTTTTTGCAGCTTTCATCCAACGCTTTGTCACTCTGTCAAACTTCGCATACGGATGTTTGAATCCCCAGTAAATCTGTGGACAAATATAATCTACATAATCATGGGAGTTTAACCATTTATTGATATCTACATAATAAGAATATTTGCTTGTTAAATTATCAATATTTCCTGCCGGGCTAATTCCAAATGTCACATTTGGCTTTGTTGCTTTTACTGCACTGTGAATCGCTTTCACTAAAGCATTAACCTGTTGTCTTCGAAAAGCAACAATGCCATTTTTATGTTTGCCCATAGTAGAAGCTTTGTATTCTTTTGCATCAAAAGCAGAGTTTACATTGGAAGAATTAAATGTTGGGTAAAAATAATCATCCATATGAATTCCATCAACATCATAATTCTGTACAATTTCTTTTACCCCGTTCACAATAAGTTCTCTTACCTGTGCCTTTGCTGGATTATAGTAAAGACTTCCCCGATAAGCAAGAACATTTCTGCGTGTCTTTTTGTTGTTATGCCACTTTCTTGCCAGATTTTTAGAAGATAAACGGCTATAATTGGTGGAACCTGCCGCTACACGGTAAGGATTAATCCACGCCTCGATTTTCATTCCGTTTGCATGGGCTACAGAAGTCATAATTTTTAATGGGTCAAATCCCGGATTCTTCCCCTGTTTACCTGAAATGCATTTGGACCACGGAAAATATTTGGACTTGTACATCGCATCTCCAAACGGGCGGACATGAACGATAATACAGTTCATTCCCAGACTTTTCCCCTTTTTCACTACCTTCGTAAAATACTTCTTAAATGTAGATGCATTTCTCTTTTTATACTTGGTACGATAGGCATCATAGTCATAATAAGAAAACCAGAATGCTTTATACTCATTTGCCTTTGACATCGTTTCCACTGTCTGTGCTGCCTGGCTTGCCGAATTTCCCGCAGCATTTACTGCTATGCTGCCAAAAGTATTTCCAAGTAAAAAGCAAGTCAGTAATACAACCAGAAAAAGTTTACCTTTTTTTAACATACTAAATCTTCATTCCTTTCCTCTGTGTATAACTCTGTAATATATCGTATATTTCTACCTCACAAGAAAACAACAGTCTCTTTTTAAAAGCGAGCTTTTCAGAAATAACTTTTTCTTGCTTACTGTAAAGCAATATATACATTTTAAAATAGAATTGTTCAAAGCTATACAAATTTCAATTACTACAAAATTATTACCAAATCAAAAATAGTTATAGCACATATTTTTGTCAGAATAAAGACTATTTCTACTCTTTCTCCCTGATTTTCTTAAACAACTGCACCCTGTTTCGAATACCAAGTTTTCGATAAATATTTAAAATATGCTTTTTTAACGTATTGATACTAATAGATAAGTAATCACAGATAAAGCTATTATCTTTTCCTTCCATTAACAGGTGCAGAATGTTATGTTCCTGTCTTGTAAGGCCAAATTTCTCTGTCGCTGCTGATACGGTAAGTTTTTCACCAAACTGTATACGGTTCTGTCTCTGCTGCCACAGACGATATGCCATATGCTCCTTTAACGTATCCACAAGAAATACTTCATCATGGTTAAAATCATCTTTTCCAATATTTCTATATAAGGTAACTACACCAAGAAACTGCTTATCCTTTGCTATAATCATCTGTAAGGAATAATGCCATCTGTTCGGCTTATATACTTTGTCATAATACTCCGTTTTTGTCCGCACCTCATCTGCCATAATATCCGTCTCTCTGTATACGATACTTTTTCCGCTATATAAAATTCCGCGCCCATAATCAATGGTATCATATACATCCGATAAATCCTCGTCACAATGATACATAACCGGTGCTGTAAGCTTATGCTCGCCGTCCGCTGCTGCCAGATAAAAATCCGCACTGTCAAAATCTACAAGCATTTTCATCTGCTCCAAAAACTTTTTTCTCATTCCATCAAAATCGGCTGTTGTATAAATCTCATAAATAATTGAATTCAAAATAAGCCAGTCATTTGTCTGTAAAGTATTCACACATATCACCTCTCTATGTATTACACTCATTAAAGCATATCAAGTATCTACTCCCAAAGAAGTATAAAAGAAAAAGAAGGTATACTTATTCTTACATAAATATACCTTCTTTGGCCACCCCTGTAAATATTTATTACTTCTTTATACTACTTTATTATATCCAAAATAAGAAGAAAATCAAGAGTAACTCGCACTTTATCCTCTTTTTACGACCTTTCTCGGAAGCCACAACAATTTGTTTCCAAGACGATATGCTTTAGACTGCTTAATATTGTCTATTTCTTTTTGTAGCTTTTTTTTCTCGCCCTCAAGTTTTTTCTTTTCTTCCTGCAGTTTCTTTTTGTCGCTCTGCAGAGTCTTTTTATCCTCTTTCAGTGCTTGCACATTTTCTCTTAACACTGCATTCTTCTCTCTTAAGATCTTACGGCGCACATTATTATTCTCGTTATTAACACGTCTTGTAATACTCTTTTGTACGAGGAAATCTGCCGGTTCTGTCTCATACATCTTCTGCATATCTTTATACATCCACACTGCATAAATATTCTCTTCTGTACATTCATCTAGTCCGAACTCATGAAAACCTTCTTCCACAAGCTTACGGTAAAGTTTCTCATAGGATTCAAAAGTTGTCTGAATATTCAATGCATGATAAAATCCGCTCAAGGCACGATTCAAAAAACTGAACCGGACAAGATTAAAGTCTGGATACTTCTCTATATGTTCTTTGGCATACAGCCATGAATCATAAGCACAAAATACTGTATCAGAAGCCTTGCCTGATAAACTCCCATCATTATTTACCCTGTAAGCAATGAGCACATCTTTCACATATGTGATTCTCTCCGCAAGAAATAATGCCATAATCGTAAAATACGTGTCATTCGCCTGTTTGATTGCCTGATATTGCAGCTTATTTTTTGTTATAAATTCTTTGAGATACAACTTATTCCACGGTACATTATTTGTTAAGTTAAAAATGTAATCTGGAACATCAAACTTATTAAACGTCTGCTTTCCCGGAAGAAGATCTTCTTTTAAATATGCATCAGAAGGGATATATTTTTCTTTCGCATTATCATACTTGCGAGCCTCACAGATACATATATCGGAGTTTTCCTGTTCCGCCTGTGCATACATAACCTCTAATGCATTATGCTCAAATAAATCATCTGCATCCCAGAAAATCACATACTTTCCATGTGCCTGTTTTAAACCATTATTTCTAGCAACCCCCGCGTACTGATTCTTCTGTCTGATCAGCTGAATTCTGGAATCTTTCTCCATCCATTCTTCAATAATCTTACAGGAATTATCTGTAGAACCATCATCCACACAAATAATCTCTATCTCTCGCAAAGTCTGACCTGTAATATCAGAAAGTGTGTTATCTAAAAATTCATCTACATTATAAACAGGGACTACGACTGATACTTTAATTGCTTCCATTGTTTCCTCCCTCTTTTCTTAATATCCATTTGATATTCATTTTAACATCTGCTCTGAAGCATGTTTAGAAAATGCTCTAATATTCATACAAACAAATATGACACTGCCAATGGTATCGACAGTGTCATACTTACATTGCTATTAAGATTATAAACCATAAGAAACTATACAACAAGAATAATTAAGAGAATTTAAGAATTTGTTTTCATTCTTTCTTAATTCAGCATTTCTATGTTATAAAGGGCGATTTTCCCCTTCTGTTTCAGATTCTTTTTCCTCACGCACTGTCAAATATATCAAAAGAGGAGTACACGCCATAAGAGGCAGAGCATATCTCAATAGTCCATTAACCGGGGAAGCAATACATATCAATATATTGATGGCTGGCCCAATTAATAATAATATATCCCTTGTTCTCTTTCTATAGATTAAATATCCTGCTAACAACAGTAAGATCCAAGTATAAAAACCAGGGTCAACAAGCTGAGAAAATCCCGGAACCTTCTTCCATATTTGAGCATATTCTGCAAGTACTGTTCTTATTTTTACCGGCGTAATGTAATGGATATCAAAATATCCTGTTGCCACAGGCGCTCCTTTAATATAAAACTGATAATCTCCTAAAACCTTTTCATTATAAAAAGGATAATAATAACTAAATGTATTATTTAATGTAGCTTCTATATATACCATTGGATGTTTTAAAAACATTTCAAACCACACTTTAAAATATTCATCTAATTTATCTTCAGAACCTTCTCTAAAAGTATTTTTTACAAAATCTGATATTTCTGGATTATAATTTTCTTTAATCCCATCATAAGATAAAATATCATTTATAGCTTTTTTCTCTTTCAAAGTAACTTCTTCTGGATATTCTTTTATATATCGAGCTGTCTGTTGAAATGGAATAGAAAGTACTTCTTTTACTGAGCCTTTTTCTACTCCTAGCTGCGGTGCCACATAACCTTCCAGTCCCTGATAGCATACCATAAGACATATCAGGAGGATAACATATCTGCTTCTTTCCTTCTGTACATATAATGTCAAACAAACCATTGACGGAATAACAATATAAACACCATTATTCCTGCTTAGGCACACCATCATTCCCACCAAGAACAAAATTACCATCTTTTTTATTTCAATGTTTTTTCCATGCTGTATACAAATATCAATATAAATAATAAAGAACAGCGCCAGCAATGCCGTGAAAATATTATCTTTAATTACAGCCTGTGCATAGCCGCCAAATGCCGGAACGACCGAAAAAAACACCAATGTTCCTATATACACTTTTTTCGATGCACCCCATTTTTTTAAACTATTACATACAGATGCATAACATAATATCTCTATAACCGTAAATATGGCTACTATCATAAATATGCCAAAGTTATCACTGATGTATCTTCCAATTCTCATAACAACTCCATAGATAAAAGTAATTACCCACGGATGATGGTTTGTCAAAGGATTAATTCCAAATGCCATATTTAACTGCCAATAACCATCATGCGGTACTGATCCTGGCAAATAACATAAGATATAAGGACTCCAGCATAGTAGCATACATAAAAAAGAAAAGGCAAAGTAATGTTCCTCTATCCATTTAATTTTTATTGACTTTTCCTTCTCCTCGCTCTTCTCATTTATATATACATATAAAAGTGTAATTGCCACATCAAATAATATATAAAATCCAAAAAAGACTATTACAGCAATACAAAATTGTTTTATATCTCCAAAAATAAATTTTATGTTTCCCGTCTGAGAAAAACTTTTTCCTATAAGCATACAGCAAGAAAAACACACTGCTAATATATGTGTTATCCATTTCCGTCCTGATATATATATGCTCCAGCTCTTTCTATATAAAATCATTAGTAAAATAACGATGACAAATGCCTGCTCTTTTTCACCGCTAAGTTCTGCAGCAAGTTTTGCCCAGCCGCCAATTATAACTGAAAACCGTCCTGAAATACACAAAGCTACCGCCGATAAAATCGCATACACTCCTGGTTTAATTTTGTCTCTCATACTACACTCCTGCATCATTCTTTATATACCTCTTTATTTTCCGTCTATTTTATTTCCAATCAGAAATACGAACTTTTTAAATAAAATAAATCGTTATTTCAATTTTTATATTTTTATGCTAATATTATACAATACTTTATATTATATAAGGTTTACTATACTATCTATTAATTTTATACGAGGTAATAACATGAAACGAAATCCATCTATTGAACTTTGCAGACTTCTAGCCTGCCTGATTGTAATCGGAGTACACACCAGTCTATCCGCTGCTGTAAACGAGCATAGTTGGGATACTTTCCGTCTTTTTCTAAATTGTCTGTTAGCTGATGGCGTAGCTATCTTTTTTATGATCACTGGTGCCTTCCTCTTCAATAATGACTATTGCAGATTATTAAAGAAAACCCTAAAACATATCATCATTCCGTTAATTATATTTAGCATTATTGGTTTCTATTGTTTTGACTGGCTATTTGATAAACAACCTCTTTCATTACATATTGCTGCCTCTAAATACATTGATACCTTTCGAACTCTTCTTTCCTGGCAAAATCCAATTAGCCACAGCGTTCACTTATGGTATCTTTATGTTTATATTTTAGTAATCCTTATCTATCCTTTGCTTAAGGCATTTGTAGATTATTTGGATGCTGATACAAATCGAACAAAGATTTTTTTAATAGGAACATTTATATTTTTAATCATGAATGATATTTCTTCGAATAGTCTCGGAGCATTTTCCCATCATTCAATAAATGCTCTAGTTCCCGCTTCTATTGAAATAATCTGGGGACATATTCTTTATAAATATCAGAAGATTTTTACCCGTAAACTTGCTATACCAGTTTCCATATTTTTGTTTTTCTCTCTGAATTACCTTAGGAGCCTCATTCAGCTTCACAGATATTCATTAGAAACACCAAATAACTATATTCTATTTTGGTATAGTTCTATTGGTATTATCTGTGCTTCTGCAATATTTATTTTTTGTTCCTCTGTCATCAAAGCACCTGTGCCTTCAAACATAATTCAAAAATTTATATGCTGGCTGGCCTCTTATACTTTCCCAGTATATTTAATCCATATCCCTATAAGAGATTTACTTGCAACATACAATGTACCTACTATGTTAAATCATTTTATGTTCTCCCATTTTTCCGAGTTCATTGCCGACATTTTATATAATAGTTCTATTGTCCTTATCATTTTTGTTATCTGTCTGATAATTTCTATTTTGTTTAGAAACATAAAAAAACTTCTAAACAAAGTTATCCACTGTTTCGCTTAGTGAAACAGTGGATAACTTTTATTTATTATACTTTTCCAAAACAAATCTTCCCAGAAAATGCTTCTCCAGCTGTTTCTTTTCCTGTTCTAACTGCTCTAAACGCTTTGATTTTTTTTCTAATTCTGCTTTTGTATCTTTTAAATGCTTTCGCAGTTTTTTAAGCTTTTCTCCGCGTTCTGTTTTTTCTTCATATGCCTTTTTCAGTTTGGCATTAATCTCTGATTTCTCAGCGTATGTTCTTTGTAGTTTTTCATTAATCTCTGATTTCTCAGCATATGTCTTTTTCAATTTCTCAGATACTTTTTTTCTGTCTACTTCCTCAATATTCATAAAGGAAGCCATTCCTATAAGAAAATATAAGGGACTATTTTTTTCTCCAAAAAGTTCATCTCTTTCACTTTCCGGCACTTTTAAATAATCTTTAAAAATATTGATATAGGTTCCTCTTATTCTTTTATAAATTGCCTCCTGCAATGCAGAATTCTGTTTTTCATCTTCTAATATCTGCATTAAACCGCTAACGACCTCCAAATAGGATTCAAAACGAATTTTTCTTTTTCCACCGGTCATTATCGAATTGCCTCTAACTCGTCTTAAGTATAAATTATCTCTGACACATCTTGCTCTGGCTGCTTTAATCATAGTTCTTACAGTATATAGATTATCCTCAAAATACCTTTCTTCCCCAAATTTGATATTATTATCTATCAGAAATTGCCGACGCACAAATTGTAAACAAACTGACATTTTAATATCGCCTTCATTCTCCATCTCAATGTACAGATTTTTACCATCATAAACACCATCATACTCTTTATGTCTATGATATAATGTAAGAAATTGAGGAAATGCTTCCTCAATTTCTTTTGATTCGTAAAAACTTTCTGCCTCAAAATACAGAATATCCAGACTATCTGCTTCTGCATATTGATACAATGTCTCCAGACAGTTTTCTTTAATCAAATCATCACCATCCAAATAGTAGATATACTTGCCCCGAGCACGCTGAACACCCTTATTTCTCTGGTACGCAACTCCGTGGTTTTCTCCCGTAAACACTTGAATATATGGATATAAACTCTGATATTTATTTAATATTTCTAAAGTTCCATCTGTTGAACCATCATTTAAACAAATAATCTCGTAATTCTTAAAACTCTGATTTAACACAGATTTTAATGTTTCTTCCACATATTGTCCTACATTATAACAAGGTATTATCACTGAAATTCCATACTCTTTTTTATCGGTACTCATCGCTGTCTCCTTTCTGTCTATCTACTCACAACGTCTATTCTTCATAATAAGCATTAAACTCATTTGATTTTATCTTAAGATATTTGGCATATTCTTTCTTATCATAAAATCTTTCTGCTGGAAGAGAATCAATTCCAAATTCAGCAAACCATTCATTCTTTAATTTATTAAATAAAACTTCTTTTTTCGCTCCCGTTATCGTATCTAAATGCCATAAACTAAAATGTAACGCATAGTTGATATAATCCTGCTCGAACTCCCAGAAGTTCCCATGTGCTGTCAAAGCATCTTTTAATGCATTCAAAGCCATGCGGAAGCACTCCCAGGATTTTTCTCTCGTATTAGACAAAGACTTTGGATTATTCCGACGCTGATGCGCTAAAATAACATCTTCAATCTCAATTCTTTTTGCAAACGCAATTGCTGAAAATACAAACAACATATCATTTGA
>ENA-OPCV01001457-OPCV01001457.1-human-gut-metagenome-genome-assembly--contig:-NODE-1457-length-17389-cov-2.620342_pt1 | contig 17389 bp, 18 predicted proteins | sample MGYA00241257_ERZ501494 | MGnify/ENA primary metagenome ERZ501494 (study PRJEB25962, sample SAMEA2042618) | human gut metagenome | biome: human gut; feature: human-associated habitat; material: faeces...
ACCTGTTTTTTGAAATTTTGCTTGGCTCTGAACAGTTACAAATCAAGAAAAAACAGATTGGAAGAGTGAAATGAAAAAGAAAACAGGATACTTTTTTCTCAAGTTTTTTATACGTGCAATCATAGGAATGGCGTTGATTTTTATAATAAACAAATATGTTCTTCCAGCAGATTCTTCAATTAATGTCGGTTTGAATCCGATGACCTTTTTGACATCCGGAACCCTTGGAATTCCTGGGGTTTGTCTTCTTTATAGCATTACATGGTATCAATTTTTGTAAGTTTTTTACAAAAACATTATATTTTTAATTTTGGTATGGACAAAACAGAAGTGCCCGTATATAATCTCACTTACCAACAGAAAATCATCTGTTGCAGCATCAGTGAATTGGGGAATTACTGATGTATCTTTTGCATCGAAGCGTTGGACCTTCGGTACAATTTCTTTATTCAGGCTGTATGATCGCAGCAAAGTTTCGAATTATGACAATTGAGCAAAGAGCAGTAAGAGAAACTGCTGAGAATTTTGTGATTTGTGATACACAAAAGAGTTATTCAGAAAATCTGTTCAGAAGATTATCTGAGAAATTATCCGGTTATTTTCAGTTTCATGTATTTCATGATATTGAGAATCTGAAAATAGCAGCCAAGAGTATGCAGGTAAATATTCTGCTGATCGGAGAAGAGTATGGAAAAGAAGACCGGGATGAGATTCCGGCAAGACAGAAGTATCTTCTGATCGGCGAGAAGATTCCGAACGAGAGAAGTCCCACAGAGATTCCATTCTTTCGGTATCAAAGTGTCAGCAGTATGCTGAAACTTTTACTTCAGGAAAATTCAGAAGTACAGACGCATCAAATCCAACTTGTCTCAGACAGATCGCAGACAGTGAAAGCAAATGTAAATGGTCTGATCGGGATCTATTCACCGGTTCATCGAATCGGGAAGACAAGGTTTGCCATGCGTATGGGACGAGTTCTTTCAGAATCGATTCCTACGTTGTATCTGAATCTGGAAGGGTATTCAGGATTAAATTATTACCTGCCGGAAGAATCTGGAATGAATCTTGGAGATCTGCTGTATTACATGAAGCAGGAAAGTATCAATCCGGTATGGAAGATCAGTACTTTGATCAGCCATATGAATGGGGTGGATTATATCGCACCGATCCGGGCAGAACAAGATTTCAGAGAAGTGACAAAAGAAGAATGGAATCAACTTTTGGATCTGATTCTGGAGAAGAGTATTTACAAAGTGATTATTCTTGATCTTGGAGATACGGTAGACGGTCTGTATGATCTGTTAGGAAGATGCAGTAAAGTTTATACGCCTTACATTGAGGAAGGTGCAGCAAAAGCAAAACTCAATCAGTATGAAGAGAATCTTAGATCAGCAGGATATGGCGAGATTCTTAAGAAGACGGTAAGACGCAGAATGGGAAAGCCAAGAAATCCTGTTGCTTTAGAAGCATCTGCAAGTAAAATTACAGAATTTCCGGACAGAGAAAGGAAGTCGTAAGGATGATTAGAAAAGAGCAGCTGTATGAACAGATCCTGGAACAAATCGATCTTACGAAGGAGACGGATGATGAAGAACTGCAGGAGCTAATCCGCACAGTATTGGATGAGGCAGCAGATGAAGAATATATTTCGTTGAGTGATAAGATCAGAATCGGGCGTGAGTTATTTAACTCTTTTCGTAAACTGGATGTTCTGCAGGAGCTTCTTGAAGATGATTCGATTACAGAGATTATGGTAAATGGAATCGACCATATCTTTTATGAGAAAGAAGGAAGAATTTTCCGGTTTAAGAAGTGTTTTTTGTCTCAGGAGAGATTACTGGATGTGATTCAACAGATTGTAGGTGAATCGAACCGTTATGTAAATGCGGCCTCTCCGATTGTGGATGCAAGGCTGAAGGATGGATCTCGAGTAAATGTTGTATTGAATCCGGTTGCTGTGAATGGACCAATCCTTACAATCCGAAAGTTTCCATCGGAAGCAATTACGATGGAACAGCTGATCCGTATAGGCAGCGTAACTGATGAAGCCGCTAACTTTTTGAAAAAGCTGGTAGCAGCAAAATATAATATTTTTGTCAGTGGTGGAACAGGAGCAGGAAAGACAACTTTCCTGAATGCGTTGTCGAACTATATACCAAAAGGAGAACGCCTGATTACGATCGAGGATAATGCAGAGTTACAGATTCAAGGAGTTCAGAACCTGGTGCGCTTAGAAGCACGCGGACCGAATGCAGAAGGAGAAGGGGCTGTAACCATCAGAGATTTGATTAAGTCAGCACTTCGTATGAGACCGGATCGAATTGTTGTAGGAGAAGTAAGAGGAGAAGAGACGGTAGATATGATCTCTTCAGCAATGTTGAATGGTCACAGTGGTTCAATGTCAACAGGACATGCCAATAATCCAACAGATATGTTACACAGACTGGAAACAATGATGCTGATGGGGATTGATCTTCCGTTACAGGCAATTCAAAGACAAGTTGCATCGGCACTTGATATTATCATTCATCTTGGAAGACTTCGAGATAAGACAAGAAAGGTTTTGCAGATTGTAGAAGTGGAAGGTTATGAAGATGGAAGGATCCAGACAAAGGTTCTTTATGAATTTAAGGAGGAGGGGATGAAGAATGGAAAGATACAGGGATGCCTTATGAAGAAAAATGAAATCACGAATAAAGAAAAACTCCTGGCTGCAGGATATCACACCATCTGAATATACTGTCGGAATCATAAAATGTACGGTGAGATTTCTTCTGATTTTGTATTTGTTTTATGAATCGATACTTCCGGCAATTCTCCTGTTCCCGTTATGGTTCTTATACATGAAGGAGTGGATGGAAGAGAAAGCAATCGGAAAAGAACAGGAATTCAGGAGGCAGTTCAGAGATAGTATCCAGACAATGGCAGGGGCACTTAAGGCAGGATATTCTGTAGAGAATGCAATCAGGGAAACAAATCGTGATCTGATCGGAATGTATGATGCGAATACAAGGATTCGAAAAGAATATGGTCAGATGGTAAGGAAGCTGGATCTGAATCTGTCAGTTGTAACCGTATTGAATGAATTTGCGGCTGAAGTAAAGCAGGAGGATGTGACGAATTTTATTACAGTTTATGCAGCAGCTAAGGTCAGTGGTGGGGATTCAATTGCGATTATCAGAGATGCGGCCAGAACAATCGGAGAGAAGATCGATACAGAACGTGAGATACAGACCATGCTGGCTGCGAAAAAGCTGGAATTTGAAATCATGAGCGTAATCCCATTTATAATGATTCTCTACATGAAGATGACATTTGGTGAATTCTTAAGTGTCCTGTATGGTACATGGACCGGATGTATCGTAATGAGCATTTGTCTTGTGCTTTATCTTGGAGCATACAGGTTTGGAAGGAGGATTCTACAGATTGAGATTTAACAAGAAGTGGAAAAAAGTACTTCAGCCTGACAAAGGAAAATATGGAATCTATAAAAAGGCCGGAATCGTTCTTTTATTGTCAATCGTAATGTTTAGTGCAGTGTATGTCACAGATAATCATCGTCAATTAGCACAGGATGAAAATGGAAACCGGATTTTGGAAAGAAAAGGACAGGGAGAAGGAAAAAAGACAGAAAAAATCCAGATGGAGACAGGCGAGTGGAAAGAGAAGATGAAGGTTCAGATTTCGGAAAAGAAGTATGCAGAAGAAGAGATTGGAGAACAGCTTTCTAAGGCGGCAGAAGAACTTCCGGCTCAGATCCTTGGTGAAAACAAAAGTCTGGATGAGGTCAGGTCAGACCTGAATCTTATTATGGAAATTCCACATACGGGAATCAGCGTGTCATGGGAACTTGATAACTACGAGGTTATGAACAGCAGAGGTGTTTTAAAGCAGGAGAAGCTGACGGAAGAAGGAACACTCGTCAAATTAACCGCTGTCCTTCGATATGATGAGGAAAAAATGTCCTGTGAATTTTATGCACACCTGTTTTCCACACCGTTGTCAAAGAAGGAAGGTGTTCTGAAAAAGATATCCCAGGAAGTAGAAAAAGCAGATCAGGAACAGCGGGAAAAGGATTATCTGATATTGCCAGATCAGGTAGATGGAAGAAAATTATCCTGGAAGCCAGTGAAAGAAATGAGAGCATTTGGAATTCTTTTACTTGGCGGAGTGATGATTGTATTCCAATTTACAGCAGAGAAACAAAAGCAGAAAGAAAAACGAAAGAAAGAAATCAGACAGATGCAGTTTGATTATCCGCAGTTGATCAATAAATTCAGTCTGTATATAGGGGCAGGAATGACAGTGAGAAGAGCCTGGATCCAAATTGTAAAAGAATATGACAAAGAGAAACACTATCTTGGAGAAAGAACAGTGTATGAAGAGATGAGATATACAATGAATGAACTGAAGAATGGAAGAACGGAATGTGAATGCTACGAGGCATTTGGAAGGAGGTGCGAGAGTCCGGTTTACCGAAAGTTCGGAATGCTTTTAAGTCAGAATTTAAGAAAAGGAACCAAGGGACTGACGAATCTGTTACAAAGAGAGGCGCAGGAAGCTTTTGAGGAACGAAAAAATATGGCAAAGAAACTTGGTGAAGAGGCAGGAACAAAGTTGATGATACCGTTGTTTCTTATGTTGGCAGTCGTGTTCGTGATCGTGACTGTCCCAGCGTTTTTGACGATTCAGATTTGAGAAAAAAAGAGAGAAAAGAAGGAGAGATACAAGATGAGAAAATTATTGATAAGAAAAAATAAAGATAAGAAATATGTTGCCGCGATCACAACAATTGAACTGGTTTTAATTCTGGTTATATTAATTGCGCTTCTGCTGATTTTTAAAGAACAGTTGATTAGTTTGATCACTACGATTTTTGAGAAAGTGACATCAGAAAGCTCCGGCATATAGCATGCGGTCCGTAAAAGGCGAAATTACTGTATTTTTAAGTTTATCATTTACTTTGTTACTTTCATTTATCTTTGGAATTCTAGAGTCTGCTGTGATTCAAGGATCAAAAAATCTCAGCAGAATTGACACAGATCGGGCAATCTATTCCGTTTTCGGAGAATATCATCAGGAACTTATGGAACAATATCATGTTTTTGGAATTGATCTTGGTTACAGGACAGGAAATTATGAAGAAGAAAATCTGATTCAGTGTTTGCATTATTACAATTCTGGTTCTACAGATCATCAAATCAAGGGAATCCAGTATTTGACAGATCAATCCGGACAGGCATTTCGAGAACAGGTGCTGGCTTATATGGAACAAAGGTATGGAATGGATCTGGTTAAAAAGTTTACCGGAACAACAGAAAAATGGGAACAGACAGAGACAGAAGAATCTGATATGGAGAAAAAAACAGATGAAATGACAGATGCAATGGAACGGGTGAATGACAGTCTTGACGCATCCGGCAGTCAAACGGAAGGAGAAGACGTGGAAGAAGGTCCAAGTCTGCCAGACGAGGAGAATCCGTTTCGTATTATGCAAAAGATAAAAAAAGAAGGGATTCTTTCTGTTGTGATTCCGAAAGGAAAAAGAGTATCTGAAAAGAGTGTTGATTTGTCGGGGCAGGCATCAAAGAGAACTTTGAAAAAAGGATATGGGACATTCCCAACAAGAAAAGGACTTGATCAGACAACGGAGAAACTTTTGTACAACGAATATCTTCTCAAAACATTCGGCTATGCATTTCGGCAGGATTCAGAACAATCAGAAGGAACGGATGAGAGTGGAGAGAAGGAATGGCAGTCTGATCGGTCAGATGCTTTAGCATACGAACTGGAATATATTCTACAAGGAAAAGGATCAGATAAAGAAAATCTGGAATCCGTGTTATTTCGTCTTTTTCTTCTGAGAATATCAGGAAATTATGGCTGTCTGGCAAAGGATATGGGACGAGTGGCAGAGGCAGAAGCACTGGCTGTGACAATATCTGCACTACTACTGATGCCTGAAGCGGTAGAAGCTTTGAAACAGATGATACTTGTTGCGTGGGCAGGAGGAGAAAGTGTTATGGATCTTCGTTGTCTTTTGGATGGAAGAAAAGTTCCACTGGTAAAAAGTGCAGATAAATGGGTTGTTTCTCTGTCACAGCTGCCACTTCTTCTGACAGATGGTGGAAGTGTAAGGGGAAATGATTCCGGAGAAGGAGTCGGATATTCCGATTATATCAGGATGTTTCTCTTTTTGAAATCGGTGCCGGAAATTACAATGCGGACTTTAGATTGTGTAGAAGAGTCATTCCATTCCAAACATATTTTATTTCAGGCAGATCAATGTGTGACTAAATTAGAAATACAGAATAAGATAATCGTTTATAAAAATCTAAGTTACCAATATCCGGTTTATTTCGGATATGAATGAAGCCAGAATTACCCCCGGTGCAGATGCCCTTTCAGACCTTCTTTTGTACACCCCAAAACGTACACTCAGAATCCTGCAATCCCTCTTGCAGGAAACCCACACACTTTAGAAAGGAAAAGCTGCGATGTCAAATAAACAGGTAAAAAATACCAGTCCAACAAGAGAAAGGGCATCTGCACCGGGGGTAAGAGCAAGTGTAACAATAGAAGCTGCATTTGCAGTTCCACTCTTTATGTTTGCAGTATTAAGTTTGATTTTTTTAATTGAAATCCAGAGTATACGAGGCTGTATCCATGCAGCAGGAAGTGATGCAGCTAAACAGGCAGCAGAGTCAACGGCTGTCCTTCCTGTATTGAATACAATTCAATTAAAATCAAATCTGGTGAATCTGATTGGAGAAGAAAGAATTGAGAGAAGTATTCTGAATGGTGGTACATCAGCTATCAGTTGCTGGAAGTCTTATTGGATTCCGGGAACAGAAGAGATAAATGTTGTTATCGAGTACAAGATAAAGATTCCGGTTCCATTACTGAAAAGTCCTTCGGTGAAGTTGAAAGATGAGTTTAAAGTCAGTGCATGGAATGGTTATCAAAAAGATAGAAAGGGAAATGAAGACGGACAGATTGTCTATATCACAGAAAAAGGAACAGTATGGCATTCAGATTATCAGTGCAGCTATCTTCAATTATCTATTCAATATGTTCAATACTCAGAATTACAAAATATGAGAAATGAAGGTGGAGGAAAATACCATAAGTGTGAGCAATGTGTTTATGGACAGGCAATGAATGGTGTATATATTACCAGTTATGGAAACCGGTATCACAACTCATTGAATTGCAGTTCTTTGAAGAGAACAATACGTGCAGTTCATAAAAGTGAAGTAGCAGGAAGAGGAGGATGTTCTAAATGTGCAAAATAATGAATGTATTCGGGCAAAATGGAAGGGAAAATCTATGGATGTTTTTTCAAGCTGTTATAGCAGTGTATCTGTTGATTTTGTCTGTGATAGATATTCGTTGGAAGAAAGTAAGTGTAAGAAGTCTTTTGATTTTGCTTGCGATTACAGTTTTATGTCAGGTACTATGCAGCAAAGGAGAACTCAGGATGATGGTAGCCGGCGGATTGTGTGGAGGAGTATTTCTCTTTTTAAGTTGGTTCACACAAGAGTCGTTTGGTTACGGAGATAGCATATTGATTCTGATCCTTGGAATTTTATATGGGGGATGGAATCTTCTTTGGATTCTGTTTGCTGCATTTCTGATTGCATCTGTTTACGGAGGGATTATGATCGCACGAAAGAAGTATACAAGAAAAAATTCATTTCCGTTTATTCCATTTCTGACAGTTGCTTATCTGGGAGGCATGATTGGTGGAGTTTACTGAAAAATATACGAAAAAATACGTGAAAGGAAGTACAGTGGTAGAGATGTCTTACCTTATTCCTTTTTGCTTAATTTTATTTTTTCTGCTCATCACGATTATTTTTTACTTTCATGATAAGGCAATTTTAAACGCAGCGGCAGCGGAAACGGCTGTGACAGGAGTTGAAATGGACAGGAAAAAGATAGAAGACGCAGATCTGGATGCTTTTTTCCGAGAAAGGACGAGTGGAAAATTGATTTTTCTGGAAAATGTAACAACCAGAGTTGATCTATCAGGGAAGAAAATAGAGGTAGAAGTTTTTGCATCAAAAGGACGAATGAAGATTCACCTGATACAACGTGCAACGAAGGTGAAACCAGAAGAAAAAGTCAGATGGAAAAAATAGATTTCTGTAAAGCTGAAAAAGTGAAGGGAGAAGAAAATCAGATGGAAGAAAAAAAGACAAATCAGCAGAGCAGAGTGGCAGAATCTGAAATCATAATAAACAGCGTACAACCGTATCGGGAGAATTATCAGATGCGGATGATTAAGAATAATCGGATTCCAGGATTATTGAGAGTAAGTGGATGTGGAATGGAAGGTGCAAGTAGATATTATTATCATACAGGACATTCACAGTCGTTGGAAACGTATTATAAAAATAAAGATATCAGAGCAGAAGAGATATTAAAACTGACAAGACAATTTCTCAGTGTTATGGAAAAAATGAAAGATTATATGTTAGAACCAAATTATCTGATGCTTTCAGAAAAATATATTTTTGAAAAGGATGAAAACTATTTTTTCTGTTTTTTCCCAGAGAATGAGAAGACCTGGCAGGTGTCTTATCATGAGCTGACGGAGTATTTTGTAAGGAAAGTTGATTATCAGGATCTGGAGAGTATTCAACTTGCCTGCATGCTTCACAAAGAAACGCTAAAAGAAACCTATGATATAGAAAGCATACTGCAGCAGTATGAGGAAGAAGCAAAAAACAGGAAAGAAAAGTCCAAAGAAGAGAAGATCAGAGAAGAAAGTAAGAGAGAAAAAGACAGAATAGAAATGGAAGAAAATCAAAACATTGAGGTACAGGAAAACAGCTATTATAACAAGGCGAGAGAGAATTATGCAGTGATGGAAGAAAAGAGATATGGTCCGATCAAGAAATTTGCAAAACGCTTTAAGTCTGGAAAATGGGGAGAATGGGAAGATCTGATAACAGAAGCCGATGACTATGAATGATATATAGGATGTGGTATAGTATACGCAGATTCAAAAACATATCATAGAAGTCAAAAGGGAGTCAGGAAGAATGAAAGAGAGACCAAAAGAAATAATGACGATCATGTTGATAGGGATCAATATTCTGGTGTTTATTGCTCTTACCATGATCGGACGGACAGAGAATGGTTATTTTATGTTGCAGCATGGAGCCATGTATGAACCGTATATTATAGAAAATCAGGAATATTATCGACTGTTTACCAGTCTTTTTCTGCATTTTGGAATCTCACATTTATTAAATAACATGGTGCTTTTGTGGGCTCTTGGATCGATTTTTGAAAAAGAGGCCGGTAAAATTCGATTTTTGTTCTGTTATTTTATCAGCGGAATAGGCGGTAATCTGCTGTCTTTATACTGGAATACCATGCACGACAGACAGATTGTATCTGCCGGAGCATCGGGAGCAATTTTCGGACTGATGGGAGGGTTGCTTTGGATTGTATTTGCAAACAGGGGAAGGCTCGGAACGCTGTCAGGAAGAGGCATGCTGATTATGGTTGTACTGAGTCTCTATTTTGGATTTACCAGTACAGGCGTAGATAATCTGGCTCACGTAGGAGGATTGATTTGCGGTTTCCTGACAGCGCTGCTAACCTATCGAAGAAAAAATCAAAAGATCCTAACGGTATCTGATATTAACGATATCTGATAGTTTACGCAGGAAGTGTGATCGATACGATTGTTCCATTGGTATGGTCAGATGTAATGTCGATCGTTCCATTATGTGCTTCAATGATTCTTTTGGAAACTGCGAGACCAAGGCCGGTACCGTTTTCTTTTGTTGTAAAGAATGGTTCATAAAGCTTATCAACAATTTCCGTTGGAATACCACAGCCGTTATCCTGGCATTGAATCAGAATTTTATCGTCAAGTTTCTTTGCACGAAACTGCAGACGTGGGGCATACTTACAATCGGCAAGAGCGTCTTTGGCATTTGTAAGTATGTTTAAGAAGACTTCCTCTAATTTGGTGCGATCACCATTGAATCTTTTTATATTCTTATCAATACTGGAAGTCATCTCAATCTTTGATTTCTCAAAGTTGAGAGACATGGCGAACAGAACAGCAGAGTTGCGAAGAACATGTCCAAGAGGAAAGGAAGCACGGTTTAACTGGTTTCCGTTGTTGAGTTCTGTCAGATCATCCAGTAAATCACACATATGTCTGGCGCCATCCATGCATTCTTCCCAGACACAGGAACCTTTAGCGGTTTCAGCATAAAGAGAGCTCATTAATTGCATAGAAGAATAAAGAACCGTCATAGGGTTGCGGATCTCATGCGCAATTGTAGCAACAGCAGCATCATGGTTCTTCAGAAGCTGGGTGATAATCTCTTTTGCATCTTTGTTTGTTTCCATCAGGTGGTTCATTTTTTCAAGATCGATATTTGTTAACATAATACTTACTCCTAATAGTTAGATTTTCTTGAGTTCGCTAAGAGTGTAGCACCACCGAAAACAGCATTCAATAAAAATCATTCGACTATTTTCGACCTTTTTCGACCTGGTGTCTGAAAAATGTATTCTCTTTTTCTGAAAAATGGTCTATACTACAGATAAAATAAAATGGAAAGAGGAAAGATCATGAGAGATGATAATTGTATTTTCTGTAAAATAGCAAATGGAGAGATTCCATCAGCAACATTATATGAGGATGAGGAGTTCAGAGTAATTCTGGATCTTGGACCGGCATCAAAAGGACATGCGCTGATCCTTCCGAAGAATCATTACCGCAATCTGTATGATATTGACGAGGCAACAGCTTCAAAAGCAATCTGTCTGGCGAAAAAGATGATTACAAAGATGACGGATGTACTTGGATGTGATGGTTATAATATCGTTCAGAACAACGAAGAGGCAGCTGGACAGACGGTATTCCATTTCCATATGCACTTAATCCCAAGATATAAGAATGACAATGTAGGTCTCGGATGGCATATGGGAGAACTTACAGAAGAAGATAAGAAAGAAATACTTGAAAAATTAAAGTAGTACTGGAGAAGATATGTTAACGGAAAATCGCGAATTCAATGAGATTTATGAACAATATAAAAATCTCATTCTAAAAGCGGCATACACTTATTCAGGCAGTTATAGTGAAGCGGAAGATATTACTCAAGACACTTTTCTGAAACTGTATATGGGATATGACAGCATGAAGAAGAAAAATATTTCTTCATGGCTGTTTACAACGGCAAAAAATGCGGCATTAAATTACAGGAAAAAGCATAGCCGGGAGATTTTCGAGATTGATGAGAATTGGGACAGTGAAGAGGATACCGAGAAATATGAAGCACAGGTAAAAAGTGCAGAGGAACAGTTTCTGGAAGATGAGCTTCAGAAACAAAGGTTAGAGCTTCATGAAAAGATTTTCACCAATTTGATGGAAAAGAATGAAAGATGGTACGATGCTATTGTCCTTGTATATTACATGGAGATGCCTCAGGCAAAAGCAGCAGAATTAATGGGCATTCGACTCGAAGTGCTTCATAGTCTTCTGCACAGAGCAAAGAAATGGATTAAGAAAAAGTACGGAACGGAGTACGAAGAAATGAACCGGGAAGACTAAGAGCAAAACCAAATGTTTACTGTTCAATGTACAAAGAAAAAGTGTATAAGGAACAGTGGTGCCGATAGTTTCCCGGTATCTTTTTGAATACTGTAGTTTTATGAAGACGGTTGCCAGTAGATGAACTACATTATTTTGTGGCAGCTTCCTCAATGAGGCCGATAATAGTAGCAATTGGATCCTGTTGCCTAGAATTGTGCATTGCATTTATGAACTGCTCACGGTTTTCGTACAGGTTATGAACTGCATCCAAAAGCGTTGCATTCGTAAGCTGTTCTTCCTCGATTACAAGACTGAATCCCTGACGTTCGAAAGAATGTGCGTTAAGAATCTGATCGCCACGACTTGCACGGGCAGAAAGCGGAATCAGAAGATTCGGTTTTCTAAGAGCAAGCAGTTCACAGATTGCATTCGCACCGGCACGTGAGATAACAACATCTGCAAGAGCAAAGAGATCACGCAGTTCGTTTTTGATATATTCAAACTGACAGTAGCCTTTGATTTCTTTCAGAGAATCATCAACCTTTCCTTTTCCGCAGAGATGGATGATCTGGAACTGTTTCAGCAGTTCAGGAAGGGCAGCACGTACAGCCTCGTTGACAGCTACAGCACCAAGACTTCCGCCGATTACGAGAATGACAGGTTTTTCATCTGTAAAGCCACACATCTTTCTGGCGGCATCCTTGTCACCAGTAAGAAGTTCCTGACGAATCGGAGAACCGGTAAGAACAGCTTTTCCTTCCGGAAGAGCATCTAACGTCTCCGGGAAGTTACAGCAGACTTTGACAGCAGATGGAATTGCCAGTTTATTTGCCAGGCCAGGTGTCATATCAGACTCATGAATAATGACCGGAACTTTGCATCGCTTTCCAGCAAGAACAACTGGAACCGAAACAAAGCCGCCTTTAGAAAAAATAACATCAGGCTTTAAGCTTTTGATTAACTTACGGGCTTCACCAAAGCCTTTGATCACACGGAATGGATCTGTGAAATTCTGCAGACTGAAATAACGGCGCAGCTTTCCAGAAGAAATTCCATGATATGGAATTCCAAAAGGTTCAATCAGTTCCTTTTCAATTCCATTGTAAGAACCTATGTATTGAATATCATAGCCTAATTCTCTAAGCTTTGGAATCAGGGCTATATTCGGAGTGACATGTCCGGCAGTACCGCCGCCGGTCAATATAATTCGCTTCATAAATTAACCTCCAGATTTAGTGTAGAGTGCTACTGTTCGAAGTAAATTGAGAACACTAGCCTTATAGCATCATATTACCCTTATTTGAAAAAATGTCAAGAAAAACGGGACACACAAACTGGAGAGAATAAGGTGAAGAAAATGAAAAAACTGAAAAAATTATCATTGGAAAATGAAATGAAAAAAGAAGCTGAACAGATTGAAAAGAAAGTCCGTGAGGACAAGTCACTGGATGACATTACAATGTCTGATGAGATGGAAAAAGAGCTTTTCAATAAGATTCAGGATTACGAATACGACAAGAGGCATAAAAAAGTCATCCGCAAAAAGAAGAAAAGCAAGCTTGTAATCGGAGTACTGGCAGCAGTGCTGATTCTGGTGTGCGGAAGTGTGATGACCAGTGTGGGGAGTAAGTCGTATTGGAAGACATTGTGGAATGATAGTAATGGAGATGAACAGAATAATGGTATAGACGTGGAGAATATGGAGTCAATAGAGACTGAGGATATTGATGAAGTTGGCGTTTATAAAGAAATTGCCAAAGTAATGGGAAATTATTTGGTTCGAATAGAATATAAGCCGGAAGATATGGCTTTGAAGAAATACAGTGTTGATCAGAATCAAAGAAGAGCCAATCTTTTTTATCAGAATGGAAAAGAAATAATACGTTATTCGATGTATATGAATTCGAAAGACTCTTCATTGGGACAAAAAGCAGTGGATAATTTAGTAGATGAGTATGAAGTTGAGAATAAGGGAAGACAGATTAGGGTAGAAGAATATGAGGTGAGAAAAACAAAAGAAAAAAGATATATAGCAGAATTTGAATATAAAGGTGTTCAATATCAGTTAAAAGGTATTATGGAAAAGGAAGAATTTGATAAAATTATAAAAAATTTATTTTTTATGTAAAAACGCGTAAGTTTTTTGTGACTTAGTTGTTTACTTATCAGAAGACGATAATAAAAAAGGGGGAGATAGTCTTATGATAAGAAAGAAGATAATGTCTATATTGGCAAGCACGATGGTATTTTGCTTTATGGTATGTGCGTCTGTGACGGGGGTTAAAGCTGATAATAGTAAGGCTGAGATGGTTGATGGGTCTTATCTGATATCAGCAGATTCATCAACAGGGTATACACCGAAGAGTGATGAACGTGGCGAACATCTGATGGATGGGGAATGCTCAATTACAAAAGCAGGAACCAAACGGATTTATACATATGGAGCAACGACAGCAAACCATACGGTTGATGCAATAGCTGTAATTGTATATGTGGATAGATATAATGAAAAAGATGGAAAATGGCATCAGATTGACGCTTATTCCAAGAAAATAGAAAATGATTATTATGTTGCTGCATCTAAGTCTATTCAAGTTGACCGGGGATATTATTACAGAGTACATGCAGATCACTTTGTAAGAATGGGAGAAGAACCAATTGAAGAAACATTTTCCTACACCAACGGCATCCTAGTCCCATAAGCATCTTTCTCCCGCACCAACGGCAGAAGATGCAGCCCGTGGGCTGGCCTAACAGCCGCTGCGCGGTGGTTCGCTCGGACACTCACAAATTAGATTCTAATAGATAAAAGTGAGAGCCTTGTTCCTTGATACACCACAATTAAATAAATGAGCACATAATCACCAAAAGCGGCTGTTAATCAGTCCATGGACTAGTAGGGCAGAAGGGAAGGATTGAATCAAGAGTAGCGATCCTTCCCTATTAGTTTGCCATTTTTTAAGTTATTTTCCTGTTGCTTCTTTCAGTGCCTGGGCAAGCTGGTCCGGGCAGGAAGTTTTTTTGAATCCACACTGGATTCCTTCCAGGCGTGAGATGGCCTCATCTACATCCATTCCTTCAACCAGGTGGGAAATTCCCTGCAGGTTACCGTTACATCCGCCAACGAAGGAAACATTATGAATCTTGTTATCTTCGATATCAAAGTGAATGCTCTGGGAACAGACACCTTTTGTTCTATAATCCATATCTAGATATCCTTTCTTTTGAAATTTTAGATCTTTTAGTTACCTTTTGAATTATAGCAAATCAAATATAAAAAAACAATTTTTCTTTTCACATCTTTCAGCATAATTTTCCTCAATACGACAATTTTGACTTTTGCTGTAGAAATCTGTAGAACGATTTATGCGGACAGAATATAAAATCAGGTTTATAATATCTACAAACGTAACGAAGGGGAGGCCCGAACAGTTGCGCAATATTTTTAAAACCAGGAGGGGTTGCTATGTTAAGAGAACTGGCAGTGAACACGAGAGTCATCTATTATCTGATGGCGCTTCTGGGCATGATCGGAGTGCTGGCAAAAGCAGTGAATCAGCAGACATTGAATCAGATGCTGAAGGCGGCAGGGAATATGTCCAAGAGTACACACCGACTGATAAAACTCGTAAGAGCAAAATACGAACATGCATGTATGGTGCATGACAGTGTAGAGAATACAAATGCATTTGTGGAGAAATATATTTATGAATATAGAGGATTTTTGTTTGGGATTCATACCTGGAGACAGATGGAATTGCTGACGGTGTGGTTTGTTGGAATTCTTGCAGCTCTTGGTGCATTCGAATGTTATATTACTTATGGATTTTCAGATGCGGCGTATCAATATATAGAAACAGGATTAGCGGAGATGGTACTCCTTTTTGTTATCAGTCATCTTTCGGACGAACAGTACAAGCTTAATGCTGTCAGGATGTATATGGTGGATTATCTTGAGAATAATTGTGCATTTCACGTAAAGAGACAGCGGACTACGGATAGAGAAGAATTGAATGTGATCGCTGCAGAGAATACCGGAAAGCAGGAGTGGGAAGAAAAGAAAGGGGAAAGAGAGATTCACAGAGAAGACAACGTACAGAATGGAAATAAAACAAAAGCAGAGAGGACGGAGCTGCCGATCAATATCGAGGGGGAACCAAGAACGGTAGAGCCGGCAAGGAATCCGGCAGGAAATTCAGAGAGAGACTTAGATAGAGATTCAGGAAGAAATGCAGAAAGAGAAGCGGCGATTCGTCAGATATTGGAAGAATTTTTAACATAACGAAAACTAAAATTTCTTGAGCAGCATTTGTAAATAAGGTATAATAAAAAGCAGTTGGTAGCCGCCGGTCATGGAATATCAGGAATGGCGGCAGGGAAAGAAAAACCAACTGCTTTTTTAGGGCTTATAAACAAGAAAAGAAAGTAACTGATTAAAACAGGTACAAAGAGTAATAGGAGGAGTTGCCATGTTAAGAATAGGAATGCTGACCAGTGGTGGAGACTGCCAGGCACTTAACGCAGCAATGCGCGGTGTTGTAAAAGGAATTTGCAACAAGCGCAAAGATGTAGAAATCTATGGATTTAAAGATGGATACAAAGGTCTGATCTATTCGGATTTCAATATGTTGACATCAAGGGATTTCTCGGGAATCCTGACACAGGGTGGAACAATTCTTGGTACATCCCGTCAGCCGTTCAAACTGATGCGTGTGCCGGATAAGGATGGAATAGACAAGGTGGAGGCAATGAAGCACACATATCATAAGCTTCATCTGGATTGTCTCGTTATTCTTGGAGGAAATGGAACTCATAAGACAGCAAATCTTCTTCGTGAGGAAGGACTCAATGTAGTGACACTGCCGAAGACGATCGATAACGATCTGTGGGGAACAGACATGACATTTGGATTCCAGAGTGCAGTTGATATCGCAACAGATACGATTGACAGAATCCATACGACAGCAACTTCCCACAGCCGTGTATTTATTATCGAGGTTATGGGTCACAAAGTAGGTCATGTAACTCTGCATGCCGGAATTGCAGGCGGAGCAGACATAATTCTTCTTCCGGAGATCCCATATGATATTAAAGCAATCAAGAATGTGATCGACAAACGTACACAGGCAGGTAAGAGATTTACAATCCTTGCTGTTGCAGAGGGTGCGATTTCCAAAGAAGATGCAAAACTGAAAAAGAAAGAATACAAAGAGAAGCTGGCAAACAGAAAATATCCTTCTATCGCTTACGAACTGGCAGAACAGATTGAAAAAGAGACAGACAAGGAAGTTCGTATCACAGTTCCTGGACATACACAGAGGGGTGGCACACCTTGTGCTTATGACCGTGTATTTGCAACAAGAGTCGGAGCGAAGGCAGCAGAATTGATCCTGAATGAAGAATACGGATATATGGTAGCCATGAGAAATGGTGAGACAGTGAAAGTTCCGTTGGAAGAGGTTGCAGGAAAGCTGAAATATGTTGATCCGAACTGTGGTCTGATCAAAGAAGCGAGAACAATCGGTATCAGCTTCGGAGACGAGGTGTAATTCATGTCATATACGGCGCTATACAGAAAGTTCCGTCCTTCTGAATTCGAAGATGTAAAAGGACAGGATCATATTGTTACAACGCTTCAGAACCAGATTAAGGCGAACAGGATCGGACATGCGTATCTGTTTTGCGGAACGCGAGGAACCGGTAAGACAACGGTTGCGAAAATATTTGCGAAGGCAGTAAACTGTGAGCACCCGGTAAATGGAAGTCCGTGCGGAGAGTGTGAGATGTGTAAATCTATCGCCGCCGGTACTTCGATGA
>ENA-OPCV01001471-OPCV01001471.1-human-gut-metagenome-genome-assembly--contig:-NODE-1471-length-17252-cov-2.167471_pt1 | contig 17252 bp, 15 predicted proteins | sample MGYA00241257_ERZ501494 | MGnify/ENA primary metagenome ERZ501494 (study PRJEB25962, sample SAMEA2042618) | human gut metagenome | biome: human gut; feature: human-associated habitat; material: faeces...
ATACTTCCCCGTATATCGGGTCAAGCTGTTCCATAAGAATCCCATGCATTAACGATGATATATTATAAGTAAGCTTTTCTTTTTGTTCGTATTCTATCCATAATTCTAATTTTGCAAGCATGTTATCTCCGTTTTATTAACTCTATTATTAACTGATTCATCGCATCATAAGAATCCCAGTAGCTTTCCTTTATTCCCACATTTAAAAGCTGTACATATTCTTTTAACATACTAAAAATCTTCTCTGGTGTATAGCCATTACTATATTGTTTAATCCATTCTTTTGTTACTGATACAATTTTGTGCGCAGCCATATTCCTGACGTTTTCTTCAAATTCTCTTAATTTTTTACTTAAATTTATGAGTTCTTCATTGTCCGAATATTCTTCAATACAAGGCAATAAATTAGAAGAATAGACTGGTGTAGATTTAAAATTCAAACCAAAGTTATTACGAAATACCTGCAGAAGACGAGGATTCATTTCTAATTTATTTATATCCCATTTTTCTACGCCCTGCCTGTTGGTCTTTACATACTGCCTGTTAAGGCCGCCACTTTCTTTTAACGCAATCTGAAATAAATCAACCAATACTGGTGTGATTCCTCTGATAAAATCAACATATTCTTCTTTCTGTACTTTTATCTGAAGATTAAGAATATGCTCAAAAATATTACAGACTTTCTCATCAGAAACAGGTAATATCTTTTTCTTCTCTTTGCCAAGTTCATTATCTATTCCTATAAAGTTTAACTGCGTCCGATGATGTGCCGATCTCAAATACTTCTGTGCCATTATCGGAAGCGGTTCGACTAATGTTTTTGCCTCCGACAATGCCGCACTGTAATCATAAGCCTCGATGTATCTGATGATGCTCTGCCTTTTTATCTCATCTAATAAATTATTTTTCTGCGATTCCTGGCAACGGTTTTTAAATAATTCTTCACTATTATCATCATTGCACTCCCAATACAACTCCACATCGTAATCGTCATGACTCTCTAAATGTGGATTAATCTTCCTTACTGGTGTGCTGACCTGAATCGTCTTCATCTTGCCTTCTGATAAAACTCCCAGAATCTGAAGAGAACTTTTCATCGCCGGAGTCCCCGATGATACATTAAGATATAATTTACATTCTCTATGCTTCATTAAGATATCTTGCAAAATCTCCTGATACTCATCAATAAACGAATCAAAAATCTGAACTTCTTCCAAGTCTTCCCGCTCTATAACCACTACCTTAAAAGAATGTCCTAACTTCTCACCCAGCTTCTTTATACAATATCGGTATCTGTCATTCTGCCTGTGAAATCCCAGCATCTCCTTCGACATATATAAATACACAATATCCGGTTTATACACACGACATATATGTAGCATAGCCCCATCCCTGCAATTAGAAATTGGATCCGTTCCCCCTATCGGAGAAAATAATATTCTATCCATCTTATTCTCCTTCTAACCAATAAAAACACTTTTATATTATATTTTCGACAATTTTTATATTATATATAATAATTTATTTGTGCTATTTTCTCAATACCTTTTCTTTATTTTTCTTATTTTTAAATTTTGTTGAACAAAAAACAAAAAGAATGAGAGCGATTCGTATGATTCGCAGCTCATCCCTTCTGATAATTATCTATCTTCCTTCGTTATTTTCCAAATCTTTTTTCAAATCTAATACATAATCTACAGGAACTTCACAAGTCTTCGCTATTATTTCCGGTGGAATATTCAGTGTGAACATATTGCGTATATTTTTTATGCGTTCTTCTTCTCTCCCCCTTTCCACACCGACTTTTATCAAACCATTATCATAACTTTTCTGGTCAAATTCAGTCAATAACATAACACTCACCTCGTTTTTCCATCGGTACAAAGAAGGCAAAAATAATCTCTTTGTCTCGGCCGTAATCAAAGACAGAAAACTCCAAAGAACCTATCCTCCTATCTGTGGCCTCGGAGCAAGTGTTGGATGCGAGCGCATAAGCCTTTTAGGTAGACAGTTGAAAAAATAAAACTGTTTATCTGAAAGGGGGCATACCATTTTCGTCAGCTTACGATAAACTAACGTGACTTATTTCGTCTCTTTATAAATTCTTCTCTTTTAATGCTACAGCCTGTTTGATCAGTTCCACCGTTCCATCAATACCTAAGATACTACTATCAATGCAAAGATCATAACTCTTCAAGTCTCCCCACTTCTTAGAAGTGTAGTAATTATAGTAGCTTGCGCGCTGCTTATCTGTCTTGATAGCTACGTCTTTGACTTTGGCTTCAGGAACTTCGTACTGTTCCTGGATACGGGACTTTTTGAAAGCCATTGGTGCGTGGATGAATACATTCAGCTTATTGTCATAGTCTTTTAATGCATAGTCTGCACAGCGGCCTACGATAATACATGGACCTTCATCTGCTACCTTTTTGATGGCATCAAAGGAGGCAAGGAATACCTTCTGGTTGAGAGGCATATCAAAGGAGGCTGCGTTATAGCCTAATGCGTATGGATCCATTACGAGGGAGTAGAGAAAACTTGTGGTTGGTTTCTCATCGAAGTTTTCAAACATCTCCTCGCAGATACCGCTTTCTTTGGCTGCCACTTTTAAAAGTTCTTTATCATAAAATGGTATGTTATAATATTCAGCAAGCTTCTTACCGATTTCTTTTCCGCCGCTTCCGTACTGTCTTCCGATTGTGATTATTGTGTTCATAAGACCACTCCTTTTGTCATTCTTTTCAGGATATGCATAAGCCTTTGCTTTTGCATTTAGTTTTATTATACACTAGTTTTCAGACAATTTCCACAAAAATATTTTGATTTTATTGTGAAATTTATTTATTTTATGCATGATAAGCTGTCAAATCCAATGGACAACAGACACAATTCATCCCCTACCTTAGCCAAAATGGGATTTAAAAGAGGCGAATAAAAAATCAGTAACGGACACCATTCATTTTTCTACCTTAGAGCGTATTTGAAAAATGTTCTAGATAGAACTCTTCTTGCTGGAAGTGGACAAAAAAGACCAAAGATATGTCTTTACTCATCCCTAAGCGGATATAGAAACTTATCTTTGATCTTTTTGTTTTTTAATAATTGATCTTAAAAAATAATTTGTTACAATAGTCCTTCAAATCACATATATCAATGAGACAGCACATTAGTAACATACTGCTTTCCAAATTCAATATCCTGAAAAAGCTGTGCCTGCAATGCCTCTACAGAAGAAAAACGAGTTTCTTTTCTGTGATAATGCAGAAGTTCTACGACCATTTCTTCGCCATAAACATCTTTATTGAAATCAAAGATATTGGTCTCGACTGTTTTTTCGCTGGTATTGTTGACGGTTGGCTTGGTTCCGATGTTGGTAATGCCGTAGTAAACTTCGTCTTTCCAGTGGATTTTAGAAACATACACACCATTTGGCGGCAGTAGTTTAAAGGACGGAACTTGCTGGTTGATAGTTGGAACCTGTATAGTTCGTCCAAGTGCATTTCCGTGAAGGATTTCCCCGGAAACACTGTAGTTTCTGCCTAAGAGAGCTTTGGCTTCTTCCATTGCTCCTTTTTCAAGAGAAGCACGAATTCTGGTACTGCTAATATCCTTTCCATTTAATTGTAACTTTTCGACTACAATAAGGTGATATCCGCATTCTTCTTCTAGCTTTTCTAAGTCTGTAATACTACCGGAGCGGTTCTTACCGAAATGGAAGTCTGTTCCGACAACAATTACTTTTGCCCCCACTTTTTCTACGAGGACTTCCCTGATAAATCTGTCAGGGGTTAATGCAGCAAATTCTTTTGTGAAAGGATGCTCAATCAATATGTCGATTCCTCGTTTTTCAAGAATTTCCCGGCGTTCTTTTTTTGTATAGATTTGTTTATATTCTGTATCACCAGTAAGGGTCAGTCTGGTTGGACGGTCAAAGGTAAATACAACGCTTCGCAGTCCGTGAAGCTCCTGTTTTTTTACTTCGTCCATTAGAAGCTGGTGTCCCCGGTGAATCCCTTCAAACTTTCCAAGTGCAACTGCGGTGTCTTTGAAATGAAAGTCTGAGCTTGTTATATATTCCATTTTTTTCCTCCGAAACCGCTAACTTGCGGTATGGATTTTATATTTTATATCATTCTTATAGTGACCTACAAAAACAACTTATAAGGTTTTAACATCTTCTTTTCCTGAAGCTGATAAATTCCTATAAAGTTTTTCTGATTGTCATAAACACGGAATCTGTTACCAACAGTATAACTGCTATACTGTTTTCCGTCTTTGCCTGACTTTTCTTTCTTACCAAGATCCTCTGTATCCGCTTCTTCCATTTTCATTTGTTCATTAGATGACAAGTCCTCATATAGTTGCCAGTTACTAATCGATGAATTTTCATCCAAAGCACACAAAGAAAGAGAAATCGGATTCCCATTATAGAGAAGTTTTTCTCCTTCTTTTTTCACAAAAAAAGCTGGCAGATGCAAAAATACTTCATCGACTGGTACGATATGTTCCAGTAATGTATCAGCATCGCGCATGTCTTCTACTTCTGAAAGGGTGAATCCATCCTCTATCTTAAAAGAAGATACTCTGGTACGGACAAGTCCTGCCATACAACCGCCGCATCCTGCCTTTTCTCCAATGTCACGACAAAGGCTGCGGATATAGGTTCCTTTTGAGCATGTTACTTCAAAGGTGACGTAAGGCAAATCTATTTTTTTAATAATGATAGAAGAAAGGGTGACTGGACATGGCTTTCTTTCAATAACGATTCCCTGTCTTGCAAGTTCGTAGAGTTTCTTTCCGTTTACCTTTTTAGCGGAATACATCGGTGGAATCTGATCGTAACTTCCCTGGAAAGAAAGGATAATATCTCTTATCTCTTCTTCCGTGACCGTTACCTCTCGTTCTTTTAATGTCTGTCCGCTTGTATCTTCGGTATCGGTTTCTCTTCCAAGCAAAAGAACAGCTTCATACGTTTTATCCCAATCTCCGATAATGTCACAAAGCTTGGTTGCCTTTCCAAGACACACTGGAAGTACTCCGGTCGCATCCGGATCAAGGGTTCCGGTATGTCCGATTTTTTTCTGATGTACAATGCCGCGAAGCTTTGCCACTACATCATGGGAAGTAAAACCTGGTTCTTTCTTAATATTAAGAATTCCGCTTATCATAAATTGATTCCTGCTTTTCTTCTTGTTCATTTAACTGATGCTCTACCATATGGGTGATATTCATTACGATATCTCTTGGCTGGCCATGTACCGTACAGCCGGCAGCTTTGATATGCCCACCGCCGCCAAAGATTTTGGCAATTGCACTGACATCGACTGCATCGTTAGAACGCATACTGACTTTGTAGTTACCATCTTCTTTCTCATAAAGGAGAATCGCACATTCAATGCCATCTGTCACACGAAGCTGGTCAATAATTCCGTCTAAATCGCTGCTGTCGATTCCATAAAAGTCAAAGTCTCTCTTTCGAACGATGGAAAAAATAACCTTTCCATGCAAAAGAATGATACTTTCCATTAATGCACGGCCAAGAATCTGATTCTGCACATAGGACTTCTTGTAAAATGTCCGGTCAATGATATCTTCGGAATGAATGCCTTTTTCAAGTAAAGCACCTGCGGTCTCCATCGTTTTTCTTGTTGTATTGGTATGCTTGAATACACCGGTATCATGAACAATACCCATGTAAAGATCCTGCGCGCATTCAAGGGAAATCTTATCCCAGTCAAACATATCAAACAATACTTCGCAGGTGGAAGAAGCGTCCGGCACGATAAAGCGTAAGTCACCAAATCCCTCATTAGTGAAATGGTGGTCTACGCATATCTTGTATTTTGCCTCTTCAAAATAACCTTTGAAATCATGGAGACGATCTGTATCGGAACAGTCAAGAGAAAAAAACAGGTCATACGGTCCGTCAATCTTCTTTTCCTGTGTAATCTGGTCCGCATATTTTAAAAATGAGAATTTATCCTGTACCGGTTCTAAAAATAATGTTACCTCTTTTTCTGGATACTGTTCCACAATGTAGGTATAGAGTCCGAGACAGGAACCAATGCAGTCCCCGTCCGGATTCATATGACCGGATATGGCAATTGTCTGTGCAGTCTGAACCTGACACTCAAACTCCTCTTTTCTTTCGGCAAATGTCACATTTTCTCTCTTGTCTGTACTCATTCTTCCGATGCCTCTCTTTCTCTCTCATGCATTGCTGCATTAATCTCGTCAATCTTCTTTGACATACTTACGCCATATTCAATAGACTGGTCAAGAATAAAGCGGACATCTGGTGTATTTCTTAAGTTAATACTTCTTGCTAACTCACGGCGGATATAACCGTGAGCACTTCTGAGCCCTTCTAAAGTAGATTCCTGTGCCTCTTTATCACCGAGTACACTGATATAAGCTTTACAGGTCTTTAAATCCGGAGCTACTTCCACAGACACAACAGAAGTCATCGGAGCGATTCTTGGGTCTTTGATTTCTCTGGAAATAATACGGCTCAGTTCTTTTAATACCTCGGAATTAATTCGAGTATTTTTTACACTGTTCTTTCTCATAACAGTACCTCCTGTTATCTAGGAATTTCTTCCATTACGAAAGCTTCAATCTGGTCGCCTTCTTTAATATCGTTGTATTTTTCAAAAACAATACCACATTCGAAGCCTGCTTTTACTTCTTTTACGTCATCTTTGAAACGTTTCAGGGATGCAAGTTCTCCTTCGTAAATAACGATACCATCACGAACGATACGGGACTGTGCGTCTTTTGTAATCGTACCATCCAGTACATAACATCCAGCGATTGTTCCAACACCGGAAGCTTTGTAAATCTGACGTACTTCTACATGACCGATTACTTTTTCTCTGTAAACAGGATCTAACATACCCTTGATCGCTGCTTCGATATCTTCAATTGCGTTATAGATGACACGGTATAATCTCATGTCAACTTTTTCTCTCTCTGCTGCAGCCTTTGCCATCGCATCTGGACGTACATTAAATCCGATGATGATTGCATTAGATGCAGAAGCTAAAATTACATCAGATTCGTTAATGGCACCTACACCACCATGTACAACTTTAATCATAACTTCCTCATTGGAAAGCTTCATGAGACTCTGTTTTACAGCTTCTACAGATCCCTGTACATCGGCCTTTACGACAAGGTTTAATTCTTTTACGTTACCAGCCTGAATCTGATCAAATAAATCATCAAGGGACAACTTATTCTTTGTCTCTTCGAGCATCTTTTCTCTTCCATATGCGATAAATGCATCAGCAGTTGCTCTTGCTTCTTTTTCATTTCCGTGAGCCATAAGAACCTCGCCGGAGAATGGTACATCGTTAAGACCAAGAATCTCTACTGGTGTAGATGGGCCTGCTACTTTTACACGGTTACCTTTGTCATCCATCATCGCACGAACACGGCCAAATGCATGACCTACGTTAATGCTGTCTCCTACATGAAGCGTACCTTTCTGGATAAGGATTGTAGCAACTGGTCCACGGCCTTTATCAAGTTTCGCTTCTATAACAAGACCTCTGGCTCTTCTCTTCGCGTTTGCTTTCAGCTCTAATACTTCTGCTGTAAGAGTAATCATCTCTAAGAGTTCATCAATTCCTTCGCCTGTCTTGGCAGAAACTGGTACAAATACGGTACTTCCACCCCAGTCTTCTGCGATAAGGCCGTATTCAGTAAGTTCCTGTTTTACACGGTCAACGTTGGCACCTTCTTTATCAATCTTGTTAACTGCAACGATAACTTCTACTTCTGCAGCTTTTGCATGGTTGATTGCCTCGATTGTCTGTGGCATAACACCGTCATCGGCAGCAACAACTAAAACAGCGATATCTGTTGCCTGTGCTCCACGCAGACGCATGGAAGTAAATGCCTCATGACCTGGTGTATCTAAGAATGTAATCTTTTCTCCGTTAATCTCTACCACATAAGCGCCGATATGCTGTGTGATTCCACCAGCCTCGCCTGCTGTAACGTGTGTGGAACGAATCGCATCAAGAAGAGAAGTTTTACCGTGGTCAACATGACCCATTACACAGACAACTGGTGGTCTGCTTGTTAAATTTCTTTCGTCCTCTTCTTCCTCTTTTAAGAGTTCTTCGATGACATCAACTTTTACTTCTTCCTCTGCGATACAGTTATATTCTAAAGCGATTTCTGCTGCATCATCAAAAGAGAATTCTGTGTTGATGGTTACCATCTGTCCTGCCATGAAAAGCTTCTTGATAATAACAGAAGGCTGAACCTTACAAGCATCTGCCAAATCCTTTAAGGATACTGGATCTGGGAGAGTGATGTTACGGATTACATCTTCCTTTGGCTCTTCCTGCTTTGGTGGCTGTACTGGAGCCTGCTGCTTCTTATTGTTCTTCTGCTTTCTTGAGCTGCCAAAATCATTATTGCGGTTATTGCGGCGGTTGTTCTTGCCACCACGGTTGTCATTTCGGTTGTTTTCCTTGTTGTCACGGCTGTGCTCACGATTGATGTCATGGCGGTTTTCTTTGCCGTTTCTTGTTTCTTTTGCGTTAATCGGAGTATCTCCCATAGAAGGCCTGTTTCTTCTGTCATTTCCGTTACGGTTATTGTTACGGTTATCTCCGCGATTATCATTACGCCCGCCACGGTTGTCGTTATTACGATTATTATTTCTTCCGCCGCCACGGTTGTCATTTCGGTTGTCGTTACGGTTGTTACGGCCGCCACGGTTATCATTTCGGTTATTATTTCTTCCATCTCCGCGGTTTTCATTACGTCCATTACGATTGTCGTTATTGCGGTTGTTATTTCTTCCGTCCCCACGGTTGTCATTACGGTTATTATTTCTATCTCCACGGTTATCATTTCTGCTACCGCGATTATCGTTGCTACGGCTTTCATTGTTACCGCGGTTGTTACCAGATTCTTTTTTCTGGAATTTTGCTTTTAATTTATCTACATGTTCATCTGATACTGTACTCATATGACTCTGTACTTCAACTCCCTGCTGTTTTAACTCTGCTATAATTTCTTTGCTGCTTTTATCTAATAACTTTGCTAACTCATGTACTCTCATTTTTGGCATACACTATCCCTCCATATTCAGACTTATTTTTTTTACGATTGATTTTGCAAAACCTTCATCTAAGATACAGATGGAAGCCCTGTACGCTTTACCTATCCAATGCCCTAATTCCTCTTTGGTCGCAAAGATTTCCATAGGCACTTCATAATACTTACACATGTTCCGGAACAATTTTTTTGTATTGTCAGAAGCATCTTCTGCTACGATTACCAGACAGGCATTGCCGGATTTTACTTCCTTTTCGGTAGAAAACTCTCCGCTGGCAACCTTTCCTGCCTTAGCAGCAAGCCCTAGCATAGATAATACTTTACTGTTTTGTGTCAAGTTCCTTCAACTCCTCTTCTAATCGGTCATATATCTCATCAGGAATGGAAATCTTTAAAGAACGTTCCAGTCCTTTTGAACGTCTTGCTTTCTGAAGACACTCCGCAGAAAAACAAAGATATGCACCTCTGCCATTCTGCTTTCCTTTTGCATCAAGGACAACTTCATTCTCCGGTGTCTTGATAACCCGGATCATCTCTTTTTTTGTCTTCATTTCACGACAGCCCACACACTGTCTAAGTGGTATCTTCTTTCCCATAACTGTTCACCAGATTCCATTCTTACTGTTCGTCTGTGTCTGCTTCCTCAGAAGAAACTTCCTCAAAAGAATCCTCTGCTGTTTCTGGTTCTTCTGTTACCTCTTCTGCCTCAAAATCTGCTGTCGCTTCGCTTGCGGAAACTTCTGGCTCTTCTACAGGTGCTTCAAGGTCAAAATCTTCTGCCTCATCAAGATCACCAAAATCTTCTCCGAAGTCTAATTCTTCTGCAAGCTCTGCTGCCTGGCTTTCACTCTTAATATCAATCTTATATCCTGTAAGCTTTGCTGCAAGACGGGCATTCTGTCCCTCTTTACCGATGGCAAGTGAAAGCTGGTAATCTGGAACAACAACGCGTGCGCTCTTTTCCTCTTCATCTACATCTACAGAGACTACATTGGATGGGCTTAATGCGTTCTCGATCAATACTGCTGGATCATCATTCCATTCAATAATATCAATCTTTTCTCCACGTAAGTCACTTACGATTGCATTAACACGCGCTCCGTTAATACCTACACATGCTCCTACAGGATCTACATTAGGATCGTTAGATGCTACTGCAATCTTTGTACGGGAACCTGCTTCACGGGCAATGCTCTTAATTTCTACTGTTCCATCATAAACTTCTGCAACTTCTTTTTCAAAAAGTCTCTTAACAAGTTCTGGATGTGTTCTGGAAACTAAAATCTTAGGTCCCTTGTTTGTATCTTTTACTTCTACGATGTACAGTTTGATACGGTCTGTTGGCTTAAATACTTCGCCTTTAACCTGCTCTTTTTCTGTGAGAACAGCATCTGTCTTATCGTCAAGACTTACACTGATATTCTTTCCATTATAACGCTGTACTACACCTGTTACGATGTCTTTTTCTTTATGTGCGAAATGCTCGAATACCACTCTTCTTTCTTCTTCTTTAATCTTCTGCACGATAACACTTCTTGCATGCTGTGCAGCGATTCTTCCGAAGTTCTTTGGAGTCACTTCGATGTTTACTACATCGCCAATCTCATAGTGGAAACGAATCATCTTTGCATCTGCTAAACTAATTTCTGTAGCTGGATCTTCTACTTCCTCTACAACTGTCTTTTCGACATAAACAGAAATATCACCAGTGTCTCTATCCATGTTTACCTTTACAATGGCATTCTTTCCAAAGTCACGGTTACATGCTGCAACTAAAGAATCTTCAATCGCCTGCATAATTACTTCTTTTTCAATATGTTTCTCTTTTTGTAATTGATTTAAAGCATCAATTAATTCACTCATTTTCTCTTATCCTCCTGCTTTCTTTTCTATATTATTCTCAAAAATCAATAGCTAAACGAATCATAGCAATGTCCTTACGGTCAAGTACCAGTTCGTTCCCTTCTGTTTCAATCGTAACAGTATCTTCTGTGAAATCTTTTAAGATTCCCTCAAATTCCTTCTGTTTATTAATTGCTTTGTAGAGCTTACATTCTACAGACTTTCCAAGACTTCTCTTAAAATCTTTCTCTTTTTTCAGTGGTCTTCCAAGACCAGGGGAACTCACTTCTAAAATATAAGCATCAGAAATAAAGTCTTCTGCATCAAGCTTCTCTTCAAGAGCACGACTGATCAGTACGCAGTCATCAATGTTAATGCCGCCTTCCTTATCCGCATATACACGAAGATACCAGTTCGCACCTTCTCTTACATACTCTACATCAACAAGTTCAAAATGATTCTCCTCAATAATCGGAGTTACCAGTTCTTCCGTCTTTGCAACAATCTCTGTTCTTTTCATGTTGATTCTCACCTCTTTCCCAGACATACAATAAGAGTGGGCACCCACCCACTCTTATCATCTACAGTATACTATTCGTAGTATAGCAGGTTTTCCATTGTTTATCAAGGGATTTCTTAAAATTTTACCTGCTATCTGCTATTTTTGTGACATTTTCTTAATTCTCGTCTGCCTCGATAGGGTCTGTTTCAATCACAAATTTCACGCTTCCCTTCGCATTTTTCTTAATTCCGCCGAAGGATTTGTATCTGTTATCTGCCTTCTTTACAGCCTTGAAATGATTGATCACGCTGTCAAGATCATCTCCTGCAAGGTCAGAAAGCTTGCTGATTCCATCATCATTAAATGTCTTTAAGCCTTTTGTAAGTGTATCGCTTCCTGTAGCAAGCTTATCAATACCAGAAGTAAGCTGTCCGCCTGCGGAGTCTAACTTATTCATTCCAGAAGAAAGACTCTGTACACCGATCGCTGCTGCATTAACCCCCTGTGCATAAGCCTTTACACCAGTTACTAACTGGCTGCTTCCCGCTACTAACTTACCTGTTCCTTTATCTACGGAACTTGCTCCTTTTGTAAGAACACTGTTATTGCCTGTTAAGGTCGCCGCTCCTTTTGTCATGGTATCAAGTCCGGTAGAAAGGGTGCTAAGACCAGAAGTTAAATCTTTCATACCACTTGTAAGCGTTTTATTATTTGCAGTAAGAGCCTGCGCTCCGGTATTTAATTCATCAACACCCTTGATCAAATCTGGAATCTGACTTGCTGCATCGGATAAAGAACCTGTATTTGCTGCAAAACTCTCTAATACTGCTGCCTGTGTCTTCATATCTTTTAACAGAGTTTCCATATCACTGAGTCCTACATTAACTTTGCCAATATTAAGCTTCTCTGCACTTGGAGCATCTCCTAATGCTTTTTCGGCATCACTTGCCAGGCCACTGATTTCAATGCTTGATGGCTCTGCACTTACACTAACGTTATTATCAATGGCACTCTTTAAAGCACTCTTCATTTCATCGGTCAATCCATCCATATTTACACTATCAATGGCAGATTTAGCTTCTTCTTTTGCCTTTGAAGTTGCACTGCTGCTAAGAGAATCTTTCTGGCTGGCAATCTTTTCATTTGCCTTATCCGTTGCCTTTTTATCAATATCATCTAATGCAGATTTTGCACTACTGAACTTCTCTGAAACTTCTTTATTATGTTCATCTATCTTACTATTGTGCGCCTCCACTGCTTCAGATAACTTATTCATCTTATCAATTGCCGATTGAATCTCTGTTGCCGATTCCTGTAACTTTTTCGCGTCACTTTCTAATGCAGAGGATGCCTTCTTTACTGCTTTTAATTCTGTGTCACTTGGCAGTTCCAAATTACTCATTCCAGAAACCTTATTATTTAACTTTTTGATTCCTGCTGCAATTTTAGCTTCATTTTCGGTATAACTTTTAATACCTTTAGAAAGTGCTCCTGCTCCTGACTCTAACTTACCTGTACCGCTTGCTGCTGACTGTAAACCAGCATCTAAGCCAGATACTCCTTTTGTATAGGAGGAGATTCCTGCATTCAGTGACTTTGTTCCCTTTTTCAGGGCTTTTAATCCTTTATTCAAAGATTCTACACCAGATTCTAACTGTCCACTCTTAGAACTTAATGTATTAAGACCGGATAGAAGCTGCTTTACTCCAGCATTCGCGGAAGATACGCCCTTTGTATATTCTCCTGCTGAAGAAGAAAGAGTTCCCATTCCATCGGATAAAGCTTCACTTCCATCAATCAGCTTATCGGTTGCATCTGTAAGTTTATCCATGCTGTCTTTTAAATCATCTACGTCATTTAAATTGCTTGTATCAATGTCTTTTAATGTTCCTGTTGTTGCCGCTGTTGCTGTTAATGCAAGTTCAAACTTATCTGCCTTCGCTGTAACTTCTACATATTCTGGAATATCTACATCATCTAATTTATCATAAGATGCCAGATTAAGACTGCTCTTTAATCCAGGGAACGCAAGACCTACAACAACATTTTTATCTCCATCGCTAATTACTTTACCATTAGTAACTTCGATATTAGAAAATACATCAGAAGAAAGAATCATTCCGGTAACCATAGTAAATGGAGTCTTTACATTATAGTTCTTGCCTTTTACTTTTACCGTTTCATTGGAGTTGTTATAGTAATCAAAGCGTATCTTTACTTCACCACTTTTACCAGCCATATCTTTCGGATTCATCTGCTGTCCGTCAAGATAATAAGTAACTTTCATTGTTACTGGAAGTTCTTCATTGGATTCGCCCTGATAATAAATATCATTTCCTTTAGAATCCCATACAATAGAACCATCTGCATTCTGGGTAAATGTCTCGTCACCTTTTACATTCTTGATATTCTCGAGGTTGGAAAAGTCCTCTAATGTATCACTGCTGCTATGATTCTTTAACCAGTCGCTTACAGTAATCTTATCAACGCTTCCGTCTGCATTCGCATTTACATATACCGTCTCTGTCTTATCTTCTTTTTTGGAATCTTTTTTTCCTGCTGCATTGACTGGCATTGCAATTCCTACTGCCATCATGGCACTCATGAGAATAGCAAATGCTCTGGATGTGTGTTTTACAAATCTTTTATTTCTCATCTCTATCACTCCCTAAATTTATGCTCCTGGAATCTTTTGTACAGCATATGACGCTTTGCTTCCATTAGATTCCGGGATTACATATTATTTATAATACAATGTCATTAACTACTGTATCTTTATGATCGTCAATATGGCCCATTCCCTTCGTTGTCTTGCATATCGCCTTATCAAAGATAAGGAACATCGTAGGCAGCAGTGTGAGAACAACGATCATACTGATAATAGCACCTCTTGCCAGCAATGTACAAATAGAACCAATCATATCTACCTGTGAGTAGCAGGCAACACCATAAGTCGCTGCAAATAAACTCAACGCACTCGTTATAATAGAAAGCATATTTGACTTATGAGCAATGCTGATTGCCTCTAACTTATTCTTTCCATTCCTTCGTTCTTTCAAATAACGATTGGTATAAACAATCGCATAGTCTACTGTCGCTCCAAGCTGTATCGTTCCGATAACAATGCTGGCAACAAATGGAAGGCTGACCCCCTGGTAATATGGAACTGCCATATTTACCGCAATCGCAAATTCAATGATGGCTACCAGAATAACTGGCAGGGAGATTGACTTAAATATAATAAGAATAATTACAAAAATCGCTGCGATTGAAGCAACATTTACATTCTGGATATCAATGTTTGTAACATCTTCAAGATCCTTCATAAGTGGTGCTTCACCAATTACCATTGATGTTTTATCATAGTTCTTCGTTATCTTATTAATCTTTGCAATCTGCTTATTTACTTTCGGAGTTGCTGATTCATATTCCGAACAGATAAAAGCCAGTTCATGGTCACCGCTTTGGAGCATACTCTTTACATCTTTTGGAATCATGGATTCTGGTACAGAGGCCCCGACAAGAGAACTCATGCTTATCGTCCATTTAACACCTTCTACATTGTCAATCTCTTTGAGCATATCTCGTTTATCTTTAGAATCCATGTTACTGTCCATCATTACCATATGAATCGTACTCATATTAAAGTCTTTTTTCAATCGGTCTGTCGCCACATTACTTGGCAGGCTGGATGGCATAGACTTTGCGATATCATAATAAATCTTGATATTATTATTTCCATGTACTGCTGGAAGTAATAATACAAGGAAAACAATCAGCCATACCCAGTGATGCTTGATAATAAAGTTTGATGCACCATCCACACTCTTAATCAGCGGTCTGTGCTTTGTCTTCTCAATCTGCTTATCAAATGCAAGAATCAGTGATGGAAGAATCGTTACACAACAGATTACACCGATAATAACACCCTTGGCCATAACAATACCAAGATCACGACCTAATGCAAATGTCATAAAGCAAAGAGCCGCAAATCCGGCAACAGTTGTGACGGAACTTCCGACAACCGCTTTAAAGGTACTTGCAATCGCATGCCCCATCGCCCGGTTCCTATCTTCTGTGTACTTCTCTTTATATTCCTCATAACTATTCAGCAGGAAAATGGAATAGTCCATCGTAACTCCAAGCTGTAATACAGCCGTCAGTGCCTTTGTAATATAGGAAACCTGCCCTAAGAACACGTTACTTCCTAAGTTATAAATAATTGCAATTCCGATACTTAATAAGAAGAATACCGGGATTAATGCAGAGTCCATAGTCAGTGAAAGTACGATGACTGCAAGGATTACTGCGATGAGTACATAAATCGGTACCTCTTTGTCTGACAGGTTCTTCGTATCTGTAACGACTGCCGACATACCACTTATGTAACACTGTTTGTCTGCTACGCTTCGCAGCTCTTCGATCGCATCCATTGTTTCATCGGATGACATGGAGCTGTCAAAGAAAATTACCATTAAGGTTGCATCCTTGTCCTCATTGATGAATGCATCCTGTACCTTATCCGGTAACATGGTTTTTGGAATAGATAAATCTGCTAAGGAATCATACCAGAGAATTTTTTTCACATGGTCTACTTTTTCCATGTTCTTTCTCATCTTTGAAATGTCCTGATCTTCCATTCCTTCTACTACGCACATGGAAAATGCTCCTGTGCCAAATTCGTCCAAAAGAATGTCCTGACCCTTCATGGTGTCAATCTCTTTCGGTAAATAAGTTAGGATATCATAGTTTACTCTTGTGTGAAAATATCCTAGTGCTGCTGGGAAGAGCAAAATAATACTCACTATCAAAATCGGAATACGTAATTTTACTACTCCCTTTCCAAAATTAATCATCTTTCCTCATCTCTTTTCTTTAATCTTGAACTTGAGTATAAAAAAAAAGACCGAATAAATAAATATTCAATCTTTTTTTGCTGTCTTTTACGATTATACATTTCGGTGCTTTTGTATTGCGCCCTATACATTTCTATCCATGTGTATATTTTGTTACTACATTTCAGATAATATCTCATCCAAAGAACGTTTTATGACATATTGATAAATATCTGCCACTTCTTTTGGCGGTATCACCATATTGCTCTTGATCCAGCTGATCGCCACAAAACACATGGACTGGCTGTAATACTCTGCTAAATGATCCGGTGTCAGCCAGGCATGTATCGGTTTCTTTCCGGTTACCTTATTCTCAATAACTCCTAAGATGATCTGCTTGATACAGGACTTTACAATACTCTCAAAGGAATTCTGTCCTTCTAACTTACACGCCTTACTATAGAAGTCCCGCTCTTTTTCAATGCTTGTAAACATCAGCACCAATGCCTCATGCACCATACCATTCTGAAGAAGCGGTCCGATTGGTTCTATGATCTGTGACATGATGATCCATTCTAACAGTTCATACTTGTCTTGAAAATGATTATAAAATGTCGGACGGATGACTCCCGCTTTATCTGTAATTTCCTTAATTGTAATCTTTTCTATTGGCTGTTTTAAGGTCAGCTCTTTAAAACTTTCCGCTAACAATGTGTCTACGGCGTTCTTTCCCTGATTTGTCATAAATTTCCTCTCAACTGCAACGGAATGATCCTTCTTCTACGACAGCTATAAAATAGCACGAAACCGTAAATATGTCAAATTTTCCGTCCCCTTTTTGGTCTCTTTGTGTCATTCCTCCTCATCAAATTCCACGGTTACAAAATATCCTTTTTCTGTCTCTTTTACATCTATGACTTTTCCTTCTCTGCTCTGTAAACGTTCGTTATATTTATAGTTTGCAGACATTGCATACGCCCGTCCTAAGGTATAGT
>ENA-OPCV01001488-OPCV01001488.1-human-gut-metagenome-genome-assembly--contig:-NODE-1488-length-17125-cov-2.813474_pt1 | contig 17125 bp, 8 predicted proteins | sample MGYA00241257_ERZ501494 | MGnify/ENA primary metagenome ERZ501494 (study PRJEB25962, sample SAMEA2042618) | human gut metagenome | biome: human gut; feature: human-associated habitat; material: faeces...
GCATGTGTTAAGCACGCCGCCAGCGTTCATCCTGAGCCAGGATCAAACTCTCGTTTAAAAATCTTAATTCCGATTTGACTCGGATTTAAAATCAAAGTTCGTTCCAGGTCAAGAAAACTACTAGCTTTCTTATCCCTTTTACTGTTTTAAGGTTGACATTGTCATTCAATGTCCGTTCTGAATTTTCTCTTAAAGAATCTTCAGGGTTGTTGTCTATTATTTAATTATCAAGGTTCTTTTTCTTTGTTGTCGTCTCAGCGACAGCTTATTTATATTATCACATTCACAATCGCTTGTCAACAACTTTTTTATTTTTCTTTTTCGCTGTCCGCTTCGATCATCTCTGTCGTTCGAAACAGCTTAGTTAATATACCATGTCCTTTTCTAATTGTCAATATTATTTTTATTTTTTATTTTATTCGCGCAATTCGCACAATTCAGTTTATTACTTTCTATCATAACTACAGTTTCAAAAATGCACTTCGAGCCACAATTTCCGATCTTACATTTTAGCAAAACACTACGTCTCCAATATTGTTCTTTTGTCTACTTACTGTTATAATTGCTAGACGGAGGTTCTTTTACTTATGAAAATACAGCTTTTATCAACATTAAAAAAATATAAAAAGGATTATTTAAAACAGGACATTTTTTCTGGTATCATTATAGCCGCTGTATCTATTCCCATTTCCATGGGATATGCACAGATTGCCGGGCTTCCTCCGGCTTATGGCTTGTATGGTTCTATTCTTCCTATATTATTATTCGCAATTTTTTCTACATCAAAACAATTTATTTTTGGTGTAGATGCTGCTCCCGCTGCTCTTGCAGGCAGTGCGCTGCTTTCTCTTGGTATTGTTCCCGGATCTGAAGCTGCGTTGAATTATATACCGATTTTGGCACTTTTTACTGGTCTGTGGCTTCTTTTCTTTTACATTATAAAAGCCGATCGGATTGTAAACTTTATATCAACCCCTGTTATGGGCGGATTCATCAGTGGAATCTCTTTAACTATTATCTTCATGCAGATTCCGAAACTTATGGGAAGCTCTGCAGGATCTGGTGAAATAATCGAACTTGCAGAACACATTTATGCCGCCGTTCAGGATTTCCACGGGCTTTCTCTCGGATTAGGACTTGGTACATTACTTATTATAAGAATATGCAAAAAATGGATTCCAAAATTTCCAATTGCAATTCTTATCATGGCTGCAGGCGTAGTATCTACTGTGTATTTCCATGTTGACGCAAAGGGTGTGGCACTGCTTGATTCTGTTGGAACCGGACTTCCGCCATTTTTCATTCCTGACTTTAGTCAGGTAGATCTGACTCAGGCTGTTGGGCGTGGACTGATGATTTCACTGGTCGTAATGGCTGAAACTTTGCTTGCAGAAAACAATTTTGCTTTCCGCAATGGTTACAATCTGAATGACCGCCAGGAAATCTTAGCCTGTGCTGCCGGTAATGTTGCCTCTGCATTTGTAGGTTCCTGCCCGGTGAATGGAAGCATTTCCCGGACATCTATGAACGAACAATATGGCGGGCACTCTCAAGTTGTTTCCATTACTGCAGGCATTACTATGGCAATTTTACTGTTATTTTTCACAGGCTTCATTGGATACCTGCCGATTCCGGTTCTGACCGCAATTGTGATATCCGCACTTATGGACGTTGTAGAGGTTCATTTATGTATCCGCCTCTTCCGACTAAGCAAACAGGATTTTTCCATTTTCATGGCAGCCTGTATCAGTGTATTATTTTTAGGAACAATTTACGGTGTGCTCATCGGTGTATTGCTTTCATTCTTTGCCGTTATCACAAAATCCGCGAATCCAACTCGTTCTTTTCTTGGTGTGATTCCCGGAAAAGATGGATATTATGACCTTATAAGAAATGTACATGCGTATCCTATCAAAGGTGTTGTCATGTACCAGTTTAATGAAAACCTGTTTTTCGCAAATGTAAAGATTCTTCAGGAAGATCTTGAAGATGCAGTCAGTCCAGATACGCAAGTCGTAATCATTGACGCAAGAGCAATCAACAACATCGACATTACTGCTGCAGACCGCCTTGCGGAATTATCTTCGCGTCTGACAGACCTTGGAATACATTTTTATATCACTGAACATACTGAAAAATTGAATCAGCAAATGCGTCAGTTAGGTGTTGAACATCTGATCCGCGAGGGACATGTCCGCCGGACAATACTGGCTGCTCTTCACGACGCAGATATTTACGCTCCATATGAACTGGATATCCCGGATTCTGAAAAAGAAAGCGTAAAACTAAACCTGACATTTCTTCCTGCAGAAGATGAAGATACACTGGAGGAATTTGCATGGGCTTATGGTGATCAGGTAGTCGAGGAAATGGAACATGAAGTTCACCACATCTTAAATCATATTCACGGATTAAAGGATATTGAAGAGATTCTTGAAAACGGTCTTGTAGACCACCTTGAAAATTGGCATTCTCTTGGTGCCTTTGATGAGGACGAATTACTTCGCCGTATCGAGCTTCATCTCGATGAGTTGTCACAGGCACTGGCAGAAAACCAACCATTAGTTCTTCAGTTAATTGAAAAACGAAGACGTATTTTAAGAGACCGTGTTCTACGTGAACATCCGGAAGTCTTCGATAAGTTACAGAAACATCGTCGAAAGCTTGAAGAACGATTAGAACTTCAGCGCGCAAGCGTAGAACCTCAAGAACAAACACCTCAGCCAAATCAAACTTTTGAAAAAGAAGACGTTCCAGCGCAAGAATCTGATGCAGCACAAGATTCCGATGCGGCACAAGATTCTGATAATGTACAAAAAGAATATGAACTTGACGAGAATACTGCCGAACAGGAATCCAATCTTGAGCGACAATTTCTAGAATATATTCGCTGGCATTAATTCAAAGATTTCCACTAAACGCATACAAAAAAGGCAACACATACACGACGCATGTGTTGTCTTTTTTTCGTTCAATATTTCTATTTTTTCTCTTTGTTACTTTCATATTCTTTCAATACTTTTAATGCCTGGCCACCCATGAGATACAGAATTCCAGTGTTAAATATGGTCATAAGACCAATTCCTACATCCCCCAGATCCCAAACAAATGTATAAGTTGCAATTCCACCAATGAACAGCATTACAAGTGCAAGTACTTTATAAGCAGTCTGCCAGAACCATTTATCACCAAAGAGATAAGATACATTACTTCTTGCGTAAAAGAGTATTCCTAAAAATGTCGAGAAACTGAATAAAAATAATGTAAGTGCTATAAAGATTACACCAAATTCTCCAAGATGATATTTCATTGCTGACTGTAGTAAATCCATTCCAGACTTTCCGGCAACTACATTTTCCGGTGCCAACAGCATGATCATTGCAGTACAGCTACAGATCACAATGGTGTCAATAAATACTCCCAACGCCTGTGTAAGTCCTGCTTTTACCGGAGAATCACATTCTGCTGCCGCTGCCGCACATGGTGCTGATCCAGAACCCGCCTCATTTGAAAACAGACCTCTCTTTACGCCGTTCATAAGAACTGCTCCGAATCCTCCAGATACAACCTGTCTGATTCCAAATGCCTCCTCAAAGATCCGACCAAATACGCTTGGAATACTTTTCATATTTATGAGAATAATAAAAATCGTAATGAAGAAATAACATACAGCCATAATCGGCACGATCAGGTCCAGAACTTTTACCGTCGCGTTTTTACGAAGGACAATCACTGCCGCAACTGCAACAAGGACAATCGTTGTATAAAGCGGTGGAATATGAAATGCATTTTCAAAAGAAGATGCAACTGAATTACTGATTACCTGGCTGATTCCACACCAGCAGATCAGACCGGAAATTGCAAACAGAACAGCAATCAAGGTATGATTTTTCTTTTTTCCTGTCTTTTCTTCCATATAATGATGAATATAGTAAGCCGGACCTCCACGGTATCCTCCGTAAAGTGGATCTTTTTCTTTGTGAATCTGTGCCAGCGTTGCCTCTACAAATGCTGTTGAAGAGCCAATCAAGGCTGTTACCCACATCCAAAAGACTGCTCCTGCACCTCCTGCGGAAATTGCAGCTACAACCCCGACAAGATTTCCCATGCCGACTCTCGTCGCTGTTGATACGATCAACGTCTGAAACGTGGACAGACTGTCTTTATTCTCCTTCTTTGACATCAGTGCCCGCATCATATCCGGGAACAAACGTAAAGGTAATACTTTTGTCCGCACTGTAAAATAAATCCCTGTCGGAATCAATAATATAATCAGCAATGAGATTCCCACACTATCTCCACCCGGCAATGGAACATGTATCAAATCTCCCCACAATAATGCATAAATTCTTTCAATTAACGATACAACCATTTCAGAAATATCCTTTCTGAGCTCTTTGTCACTTTAACGCTCTGCACTATCATACTATATCTCAATATATTGTGCAAATACTTTTCATGAAAAAACAATTTCCTGCAATACTCTTCCGACCGCCTGTGAAAAATCACTGATATTTCGAATCTTTATCAGATTTTGCCCAAAAATCTTTCCTGCTACTTCTCCAGAGCGCGCACTTCCCATAAAAATTCCGATCACCTGAATTCCTTTTTGTTTCAGATTCTGCACTTCTTTCGCAGTATCTTGAATCGCAAGCAGATCTGTGTATTCTTTATTTTTATAAAAAGCACCTTCTCCACTATCCTGATCATCCTGTGGGCTTGCATCTGTCAGTACGAGTAAAATTCTTTTTCTTTTTTCGCCGTTCTCCATCAAGTGTCCTGCCGCCCGAAGTGCAAGTCCATCGCGATTATTTCCCGCCGCAACATACCGGAACAGTTCATCCTCTCTCTCTTCTTTGCAATTAGGGAAAATGTGCAATATCGTATAGCCGCGGATACTACAATAAGAATAAATCTGTACCGGAATCTTACATTGTTTCAGACTTTTGGATAAAATATACGCCTGAGCCGCAATCTGCTCCTGCATCTGCTTTCTCGAAGAAGAGGCATCTATGAGAATATCAACAGAAAATCCAGGAATTTCTACCTCTTCTTTTCTCTCAAATACTCTTGTATCGTCCAGATAGACTGCTTTCCACACTTCCCGTGGATTTAGTTTTCCGTGAGCTGCTTTCTCTGGAAATCTCTCTTCTTGTTCCTCAAGACAAATCTTTAGCTTTTCTGTAAGTCTTCGAATGGCATTCTGATAAATCGAATAATTCTGTTCATAATGTTTTTTATTCTTCTCATATTGTCTGGCAGACTCTGCCTGAAATTCTCTAATTTCCTTTTTTTCTCTTTTTCCTTTTATCTTGGATAATTCATTTTCACCGGTATATATCTTATTTCTGTTTTTTTCTGTCTCCGACTCTTTCAGACCATCCTCCCCTGCTCTTGAATTCCCTTTTGTAAATAAAAGATGACAATTTTTATGATTTCCCACACACAATTTTTGTTCTATTTTTTCCTGGTATTCTTGCGAATAGATACTCTTCCCAAAACATGCCTCTACATATCTTTTTGTTTCTTCCGGATTTCTCTGTAGCGACAACTGGAATATATAGTGTCTGCCTCGCTCCATTATTCCCGATTTTCCATCCAAAAATGTATTTCGGTCATCATAATTTCTGGCACGTACATAAGTAGCACTTACTTTTCCAAAAGACTGAAATGCTCCGGATACCTTCTGCAGAAAATAATTTCCTTTCTTCTTTTCAGTCGGACGATACGCAAAATATTTCCACAGATTTTCTCTTGTCAGTTCTAGAATTTGATCCGTTGACATATCTTCTGAAAAAGAAAACGCATGTAAAATCTGCTCATCTTCCTCTTTTAACCCTGATGACTGTCCCAAAATTTCTCTGCAATGTCCGTTTCGTATCTGATCAATTCTGGAATACTCTTTATATTTCCGATAACGCCTCAGGCTTTCCCTTGCATACCCCTTCCTTATATCCCTAAGTGCCGATCTTATCTTCTCTTCTTTTGGATACAATGCATTTTCCAGGCCAATCCAGAGAAGCCCTTCATATAACTCCTGGTTCTTTCCTCCTAACTGATTAAAAAATGCGTCTATTTTTTCCTGATCGTACCATTTATATGCCAGTCCGATAATCAGGTTCAAATACATATCTGCTGTTCCATCCGGGGAAAATGCAAGAAACATTGGTTCAAATTCATACTTTTCTGCTGCAGTCCATATAAAATTATGTGCTCTTTTCGCTTCTATTAATTCCTGCTCTTCCATTTCTGTCACCTTGTAAATATTTGCATATTTTATGATTTTTTGCGAAAAACATCCTTTCTTTGGATTTTTCTTGAAATCCTTGCCTGAATCGTATCCCGAATCAATGTCTGCTCATATGGATCAAACGATTTGTTCGCAATTCCCATATCTAGCGCTGTATGAATATCAAGTCCTTTTTCCATCAGATCGATTGCTCCCAAAAGGCCTCGAAGATCCAGTGCCTTAGAAGAAATCTCAGCATTTTCACATTTTTTCTGTAAATCTAAAAATAATGTTGCTAACTCTTCTGCCGCATCTTCCCGGATTGCCGGAGAGTTCTTTCTTATCAGTTTTATCAGGCTTTCTTTGGCAATCATCGGCATTTGAATGACGGCAAAACGTGACACCAATGCTTCATTCAGTTCTTTTGTGCCGGAATATCCATAATTCATGGTTGCAATAAACCGCGTTGCAGGATGAAGTTCTATTCTTTCATACCCCGGAACGTCAATGGTCCTACGAAAATCCAATGTTGCATGCAACACTGCCATAGCTTCACTTTTTGCCATGTTAATTTCATCCAATACCGTAAAACCACCTGTTTTTGCCGCTGTATATACCGGACCAGGCCGGAAAGTCACTTCACCGCCGCGAAATGTATCCATCCCTATGAGGGAAGCAGCATCCATATTCACATGAAAAGACACATCCCATCGCGGGCGCATAAAAACTCCGGCCAGATTCTCAGCAAACAGATTCTTTCCTGTCGCCTTATGTCCGACAAGCAGAAGATTCTGCCCGCATAGAATAGCTGTAATTGCCTGCTCCCACACATCTTTTCCATAATAAAACTGCTCTAGCTTTGGAATTCTTGCCTCATAAGATTTTTCTGCCGGATAACTTTCACGAAATTTTTTTATCTCATCAATCAAATCATCTCTGATTCCAAGTTCCCGTAATTTTTCTAACAAATGCTGTCGCTTCCCTTCTGTTCAAAACTTACCATCTATACTTCTTTTAAAGATGAAATAGATTTTTTGTTTTATCTTGTAATGTTATTATACTCGTGAAAGACCGTTTTTTCGATTTATTTTTCACATAAAGGCATATTTTTTCTTTTGTTATTATATTGTCACCCAAAAGCAATTAGTCTGGAATACTCTCTGCAAGACAGAGCCGCCCATATCCCACCATTTCATTTGGATATTTTTCAATCCCCGGAAATGGTTCCGCCCCTCTTCTCAGATAAGCCTTGACCTTCTCCCCATACAGATAGCTGTCATTTCCTCTTACAATTCCCCACTCCATTAAAAGTGCCGCACTCCCCGTCACAAATGGTGTGGAAAAAGACGTTCCGCTGAATTGCATCACGCTTCCTCCGACAGATATCGTGCTCACATTTACTCCCGGCGCCACAAGATCTGGTTTGACTGCACTTGCACTTTCTCCGGTCAGTGGTCCACGCCCGGAAAAATCTGCATAGGAAAATGTCAGGCTGTCATATGCTCCTACTGTGATTGCCCGCATCGCAGTTGCCGGATTTGTAAGTGTCGTGCTGCTTACTGGTCTGAGAAATCCGGTTCCCGGATTCAATGTTCCTTCGCCTGGGATCCACATTTCATAATGTCCATCCACAATTTTTCTCGGTGTCAGAACCATTTTCCACACTCCGCTGTTTATATAGCTCCCGCGTGGGAGGAAATCCAGATAGATCTCCTGGTTTGTGCTAAATGGACTTGGCTCCCCGTAATACAAAAGTATTTCTGTTGCATCGACAGTAAATCGCTGTGTTCCAAGCTGCTCTTTGACTGGTCCGATACGTGTACCTGTAGGCGATACAATTGAAATATCTATCTGATCTACATATCTTTTCCAAATCTGAACATTTAACGATGGCTGTTTTTCCTGCACTGCCAGCTCTATCTCCTGCTCTGTATTTGCTCTGACATTTTCTAATAGATTCCTGTTCCCTATATTTTGCTCTTCCACAGTCTTTTCTCGTAATCTCCCCGATGTATGCCCTGCGGTTGCCCCTTCATTTCCTGTTCCGATACAAATGCAGCTCTTCCAGATATTAGAAATGTCATCAATAAATCTCTCTAAAAGCGAAGTTCCATCTCGCGCCCCATATGTATTACCGAAACTTATATTAACTGCCACCGGCATTCGCAGCTCCTGTGCTTTGCGTATAACATAATCAATTCCCTGCATAAGCTCCGTCGTCCTTGGGAATCCCCCAGACATAGGATTTCCAAGTTTTACTACAATGAATTCGCTTTGAGGGGCAACTCCTGCATAAACACCGCCGCTTCCTCTTCCATTTCCAGCCGCAATCCCGGCTACTGCTGTTCCATGTCCACTGGTATCACGACTTGGTACTATGCGATACCTTTCTTCCCTGACTCCCATGCGTAGTGCTTCATTTATCTGTTCTGAAGTGAACTCTGTTCCGATATGATATCCTTGCGGCGGTTTACCGTTTTGTAACGTCTGATCCCATAAAGCAAGAATTCTTGTCGTTCCATCTGCATTTCTAAAATCGGGATTTTCATAATCAATCCCACTGTCTACAATTCCGATCAATACGTCCTTTCCCAGCAGTGGAAATGACTGTTTTTTCTGCTGATTATCCTCTAAACCCTCTTGCCCAATCGAAGAAAAAAAAGGCGCAGCCTGTACTTCATCAATACAGGACACACGCCTTCCATTCTCTATTTGAAAATATAAACTTTTCGGTTTTTCTATAAATTCTACTTCTGGAAATGCTGCCAGTTCTTTTATCTGACTTTCTTTTATTTGGATAATGGCATATCCACCTGTCAGTTCCGTCACATAAACAGCTCGTGTTCTTACTCGCTCTAATGTCCCGGAATACTTCACGATCAATTCCCATTCTTTTTCTTCCAGATCATATCCGATATCCAGACTCTCGCTTTTCTGACGTTCTTCTTCTGTGATATCTAATGCAAGATTCAATTGATTTTCTATTTTCTGGCTCACGAAGGCTGCACCTTACTTCATCTCTTATTTCTATGTTTTATGAAGTAATTTCGCAGATTATTCCATTTTCATCTCTAAGACAACCACCTCACAGCTTTTCAGATTCAGCCTGTTCTTTGTATAATCTACTGTCTCGTTCTTCTGGTTCGACATTAATACTCTTTTCACATTCCCCTTCAATTCAATGCTTGCTGCGTCTGTTCCGAAATTAGCCACAACAAGAATACTTGTTGCTGCGTCTGTTCTATAAAATGCCAGGATGTCATCCATTTCTTCATATTCCGGAATGAATTCTCCATATGTAAATACGGCTTTAAAGTCATCTGATTTGCGCAGTGCTACTAACTTTCGATAATAATTCAGAACAGAATCCGGATTGTTTTCCTGATCTTCGACATTGATCTCTTTGTAATCAGGATTTATCTTTAACCATGCCGTTCCTTTTGTAAACCCGGCATTCTCCCCGCTTGTCCATTGCATTGGTGTTCTCGCATTGTCACGGCTCATCCGATTACAAGCTTCCATTGCTTCCCGGTCAGATAATCCAGCTTCACGGGCAATCTGATACTGGTCTTTTGTACTGATATCATTAAATTCGTCAATGCTGTTCCACTTCGCATTTTTCATGCCTATTTCCTGTCCCTGATAAATGAAAGGAATTCCTCTGAGAAGAAAATTAACCGTACCAAGCATCTTCGTTCCTGCCGGTGTCTGGGCATAAGCCGGAAGAAATCTTGACACACCTCTCGGTTCGTCATGATTCTCTATAATATTTGCTTTAAATCCATACTTCTGTGTTTCCATCTGAGACTGGAAGATTGCTTTTCTCCATTTAGAAAATTCCATCTTCGGAGCATCATACCATCCATGTTCTCCATCACTGAGACAATGTGCACTAAAGTCAAATATTGTTGAGAAATGTCCGTTTTCTCCAATAAATTCCGGTAATTCATCCGCTTTCATATTGAAGACCTCTCCCACTGTAAATGCATCGTATTTTTGGAATGTATTTTTCTTTAAGTCTTCCAAAAGTTCTCCAACACCATCTACACTTTCAACCATTTTCCAGCAGCCGGCCATGCCATCTGCCCCATCCGGTTCAAAATCAGGAAATTTCAGATCTTTCTTGATATTAATGATCGCATCGATTCGAAAACCGGAAAGTCCCTTTTCCAGCCACCAGTTGATCATATCATAGAGTTTCTGTCTTAATTTCGGATTCTCCCAGTTCAGATCCGGCTGTTCCTTTGCGAACATATGAAAATAATATTTATCAGTTCCCGGCACCGGTTCCCAGCAGCTTCCGCCAAAATAAGAACGATAATTACTCGGCGGATTTCCATTCTTTCCTTCTCGGAAATAGAAGTAATCCGCATATTCTCCTTCCGGATCCGCTAATGCTTTCTGAAACCATTCATGTTTGTCAGAACAATGATTAATTACCAGATCCATGATAATATGCATGTCTCGCTTTTTCGCTTCCGCCAGCAATTCATCAAATTCTTCCATCGTTCCAAATTCTTCTGCGATTGCATAGTAATCTGCAATGTCATAGCCCTGATCTACAAATGGTGATTTATAGATTGGTGATAACCATATAATATCAATTCCAAGCTTTTTTAAATAATCCAGTTTCGATATGATACCTCTCAAATCTCCGATTCCATCTCCATTTGTATCAAGAAAACTCTTCGGATATATCTGATATGCTACCTTGTCATGCCACCACTTTTTTTCCATATTATCAACCTCTTTCACATCATTTTATCTTCCACATAATATAGCGTCACGATCCCATAAGCTTTCGTATTGCCAGATCCCATCGCCTGTATTATACTGCTATTATATGATTATATTTGCATGAATTCTTGCATTATTTTTTCATTATATAACACAATACTGCTATTTTAGGAGGGGACTCATATGAACGTTCCACATTCACTCATATTAGAGCAAAAAGAAAATACAAAACATGGAGAAGTATTCTTTCCGATCCAAAAATATATTACAAAACTTAACTTAAATTCCCCGGTCATTATGACTCACTGGCACGAAGAAGCGGAACTCACTTTGATGACAAAAGGTTCCTGTATTTATCAAATTGATTTAGTTGACTATGAAGTAAATGAAGGTGATCTGTTATTCATTCCACCACTGCTTTTACATTCAATCCGCCTGAATGGAACTGATGATTTCTGCTCAGAAACCTATGTGTTTCATGTTAACTTTTTAGGGGGAAATGCAACAGATATATGCTCCACCCGTTATCTTACACCTATGATAAATCATGAATTGACCTTGCCTTATCATATTTCATCCACACACCCTGCACATCATTCTCTTCATGAATGCTTTATAAAAATGGCTTCACTCTATACGGAACAAACATTTGGATATGAAATTGCCCTGAAATCAGTCCTATTGCAGGCACTGTTTCTCCTACTTCAATATAGCACCACGGAGTCTGCAACTATTTCTGCTTCTTCAGATAAGCTGAAAAATGTACTCGATTATATCGATCTCCACTATGCCGAGCCTCTCACAATTTCCGAACTTGCAGAGCTTTGCTATTTCAGTGAATATCATTTTATGCGTTTTTTCAAAAAGCATATGAACATGACCTGCATCCAATATATTAATAATGTCCGGCTCGAAAAAGCAGTGGAATTATTTGAACATGGAGAAACTTCCATCCTGGAAGTCTCACTCTCCGTTGGCTTTCATAATCTTTCTTATTTTCACAGAGCCTTTAAAGCTAAATATCACATGACACCATTATCTTTTATCAAAAGACTGAATTAATGTTTTGCTTTAAGAAAAGCAGCGGCCGAAACTTCCATTTTCAGCCGCTGCTTCTATAAATTCACTCTTCTATTTTTTCTTTCTTCGTCTCTTCTTGATTAACTTTCGAATCAATACTACCAACAGAATAATGATCAGAATAAGAACCAGAACGATACCAATGATCATCACTGAAAACTTATTCGGATTCTTCACGAGATCGATCACATTTCTGCTTTCATCTACAACTTTACGTCCATGTGTCGTCTCATAATACTCCGGCACATTTGAAATGCCGTTGCCATCTGTATCATCAAAAGACTTCATATATCTTGCGATCGCATCCCACGCTTTCAGCTCCTTATCGCCTTCCATGATTGCCTGATCTTCCAGATTCTCGATCGGATTACCATCCTTATCCTTCGGCTCGATTTTCAACAGACCATAAGACATTTCCATTACAGAGCCAAGCATCTGTCCGGTATAAAGATCCGTCACAACTCGGTATAACTGGTCATCCTGGATCTCGATTCGTTCTCCATCTTCTCTTGTCAGATAACAGTCTGTTACTTTATTCAGGATCATTCGATGCGGATTGAATGTGAAATTCAGCCCGCTGCAATATAATCTTGCAGTTGTCATAAAATCGGAAACCGAAGCGTCTACTTCTGCTGCCAGTTTCAATTCTTTACCAGTCAGATAAACATCAATCAGCGGATATCCTGCCAGTCCGTCTTTTCCTATTCCAAGTGAAAATGAATTATATACATCTTCTACAGTGATATTTCCTTTCGTATATGTGTCGCGCACACAGCCGCTTGGAACAACAGCTACATCCACCGGCGTTCCATTATAGTCTTCTGAATGCTCTACAGAATAGATATACGAATCAGACATAATATCTCCAAGATTCAGTTCTTCATGCTTCGTCTCCATTTCTTCGAGACTGTTGAATTCGACATCATTCTCGGCAAGAACTTCATCTCTTGTATATCCGAAATTCGTCAGATAATTAGTATCTACTGTATCCATCAGCGCATCGATCCGCTCTTGTGTCGCCTGATCCGGCTCAATATCTTCAGATACCGGAATCAACTCGTAGGAAGTCATCTCCCAGCGACCATCCTGTTTCTGTGTCATGGAAAGTGATCCAAGATTTCTTGCGTATTCTCCACAGGATACAATGTAGGTATTTCCGTGCTGAATAGGCTCTTTTAACTCGGTATGTGTATGTCCGCTGATGATCAGATCAAGATCCGGTACTTCCTTTGCAAGGATCTCATCTTCTGATTTTTTCTCGTCCTCCCAGGTTCCGCTGTGAGACACACAGGCGATCATATCTACCTTTTCATTCTTCTTAATCTCTTCTACCGTTTTCTTAACTGACTCAACCGGATCTTTAAATAATAATTCACAGGTCGGTGCACATTTCAGAGCATCTACTCCAAACACGCCCACTACGGCGATTTTTACATCACCTTTCTGAACAACCACATAATCCTTTACGCCATAGTTTTCAAATGCTGACTGAATCTGTTTCTGACCTTCACTCAATCCGTTCTTTTCCATGCTGTCCCAATCAACATTACACACGACAAGACTCGGTAACGTCTCGCCGGAATTCTTCGCCGCTGTCAGCATGTCTGCCAGTCCCTTGGAACGATAATCATATTCATGATTTCCAAAAGTTGACACATCACATCCGAGATATCCCAGCATCCTAAGTTCCGCTGCTTCGGTATCATAAACTGTCTGGATCAGCGTTCCCATTGAAAAATCACCGCCATCCAGTATGAGTGTATCTGGATCTTCTTTCTTTTTTTCATTAATCAGTGTCTTTATTTTTGCAAATCCGCCGACTTCTTTTTGTTCTCCATTTACGATCGTGGAAAAGCTGTCCAGATGGGAATGCGTGTCATGCGTAAACAGGACATCTATCTGTTTTGTGCTGTCTGCCGCCTCCACCGGAACATCCATCACAGGTAAAAGCAGTACTGCGACAGCAAGCATGACTGACAGAATTTTTTTCCATTTTTTCATAAACTACTTCCTTTCATTTCGAACTTTTTCACCTGATTTGAGTATACGTGATTTCCACCATGTTTGTCACGTATAATAATAAAGTAAAAAAAATACTCCCTTCCAGACAGCAGGTTTTTTTATTTCACTTGTCTGCCTGGAAAAGAGCATCTCTGAAAAAGAAAAATTATTTATTAAATTTTCCCGCTTCAATATCATGAATCAATCCGATACGATTAGTTTTGAAATGGAAGAACGGACGCTCCGGAAGAGCAATAATGTCAACCGGCTGCATATAGTCTTCCAGACTTTCTTTTACTTTTTCACGAATATCATCAACGGTATAACCTTTATTAAGTACTACAAACAAATATGGAATAAAGCATCTGTGATGTTCCGGATCCTGCACGATAACAAAAAACTCGTCATCGATTCCTTCTACTTCTGCATCTGCAAGACGGTTTTCCATCGGCAGTGTTGCCAGTGAACCTCCACCGTATCGTGGTGCTTCGCCCCTTGTCAGAGCATAAATTGTTCCATCTTCTGTCATATAACCGATGTCACCGGTATGCAGCCACCGACTGCCATCTTCATGGATTTTGATCGTTCTTTCCGTTGCTGTCGGATCATCGTATCCCATCATTGTTCCCGGACCACACTGACAGATTTCTCCCATTGTGTTATACGTCAGTTCTTCATCTGTTCCCGGTTTAAAAATAGAAATCGTTGTAAGAGGCATCGGTATACCTACGTTTCCATCTTTTATCGGATGAGCTGTTAATGGCAATGACATGTTAGATCCGGCTTCACTGCATCCGTAACCAGTTGTAAAACGGGCTTTACAATGATGATCTTCCAGAAATTTCTGAGCTCTTTTTAACTGGTTGTTGTTGTAAGCCTCACAGCCGGCACCTGCGGAAAACAGATGAGACATATCATAGTCATCCGGTACACGTCCGTTTCTCATGACAATTTCAATAAACATCGGAATCAATGGCCAGCAGTTTGGTCGATAATGCATCATTTCCAGATCAACATCTTCCGGTGCAACAAATGGACTCAGGATTAGAAGTTTATCAGATGCCAACGGCATCAGAAGCATCGCAACAACCACCGCTACCAGTGATGGAGTCAGCTGTGTAACCAGCCAGGTCGGACGGAATTCTGAAGAAGCGCCATAGAAATTCATCTGATGCATATTGCCAATCATTGTGTGTGCAGAATGGATCACCTGCTTGGATGGTCCTGTTGAACCACTTGTATAGGCCCTGAACAACGGTCTGTCAATGTTTTTCTCTGCCTCCACAGTACCTGAAAACTGTTCGCCCTCAGAAATAAAGGCATCCCACGACATCGTATAAGGTCCATAAGCAGGATAGTCGGTATAAAGAGATTCCAGATAGTTCCAGCAGTAATCCGGCAGCCCGGTTCTCATGGCGCTGCGGATCGGACTTAACAAGACTGCTCCTCGAATGCCGGCTTCCTTACGGTATTTGTTTAAATCCTCATGTGAAAGAAAATCATGTGCAATAATCATTTTTGCTCCGGATTTCTTGACTGCCTCTATGTTTTCCTCAAGTGTGTTATCTCTGCAGAGAACAGATGCCCCTATCTTTTCTGCTGCCAAAAACAGATAAATAAATTCAGGAACAGCTCTCAGGAAAACCGGAATCTGATCTCCTTCTCCAAAGCCGATCGCACGCAGAGCTCTTGCAGTCAAATCAACCTGCTCTTTTACTTCCTTCCACTGTATATCTCGTCCATAATAATGTATCGCTGTCACATCATCACCAGGACATCTCTCCATAAGATATTCATAAACTGTCTGTTCCGGAATCGCAAGCCCCTGTATCAGCTGTGGCGGATAATACTGCATCCATGGTTTGTCAATACTCGGTTTTCCAGTCATTTTATTCATAACATTTTCCCCTTTCATATTCTTCCTGAGTAAGATGGGGACAGTTTAACATAGAAAAAAATGAACGGACTTGAATTCTTATGATAAATAGCGTTAAAAATTGAATGAGATATCTGTCTGAATCTCTGTATTATGAATCATATGGCCAAAAAATCTTTGTTGCTCTGCCGACTCTGACAGACATCTTTCATCTTGAATATTCCATATATCCTGGAAAAACCTGTCAAAAATACTCGTCATTTCCGGATGAGTAAACAATGCCAGATTATTTTTTCTGTTCTCTGTTTTGGATATTAAGTAAGAATTGCTGTCCGAAAGGAAAATGCATTGTGTCATCTCATACTGATAATCCGTCGTCAGTCGTCCACTGAGCAGTTTTATCTCCAGCGGACTTTCTCCATTTTTGCACAACGACTGTAAATATCTCAGATAAGTTTTTACCTGTGCTAATGAAAGCCTGATCGGATAACCAAAAAAATTGACTTCTTTTTCAATTACAAGCTGCGCAATGGCTTCCTTGCAGAAAATGACTCTGGATGGACTTTCCGCCAATACTTTCCGGGTCAGTGCATGCAGATACCGCAGCTGTGCTTCTTCTATTTTACTTTGTTCATCCTCATGTATGCCTTTTTTCAAGGTCTCCAGCAGTTCTTCAAATAATTCATCCGGCAGAAAATGTTCTGTCAGATGTCCTATATACCAATTCCTGTTCATAGCAAGCATCGAACGCTGATAAATATGTTCCACGATCAATTCGTCAATTGTTGACGGGCGGTAAAGCAAAGCATCTCTTGTGCACGATTCACGCAAAGTCTCAAACATACTCCGGCAATGCGAAGCCTCTGTACTGACATTGACAGCCATGCATTTTTTATCATCCACCAGCATACCGCTGATCATAAATTCATCCTGAACAGAAAAAATCATCCGTCCTGCTGCCTGACTGCTTTTATATAATCGAAAATCAACTCTTGACATATCTGATATGACATTCATCAAAAACATGGTGTCTTCTATAATATTCATTTTTTCAGGCTGAATATGAATGAGCAGGGAAAAATGGACATCCGGATATGCTCTGTATACTTCTCTTCGCATACTTCCCTGTATGATCTGCATACGGTATTCATGTTTTAAAGCCATCAGATCCATCTCTGCCGCAATGTTCAACTGTTTCACAC
>ENA-OPCV01001510-OPCV01001510.1-human-gut-metagenome-genome-assembly--contig:-NODE-1510-length-16907-cov-2.975196_pt1 | contig 16907 bp, 16 predicted proteins | sample MGYA00241257_ERZ501494 | MGnify/ENA primary metagenome ERZ501494 (study PRJEB25962, sample SAMEA2042618) | human gut metagenome | biome: human gut; feature: human-associated habitat; material: faeces...
ATACGGATCTACAATCTGACAATATAATTTTTCCGTAGCCGCAATAATTTGTCTGGCTGAACTGGTACTATTCCGTAACCCTATGGTCCCGTGTGCAGGTTTCTTCTCCAGCCGGTTACTGTATCCTACATGCAGGGTAATGGAATCTGTGACCAATCCTTTCTCCACCAATTCCAGACAAAGAAGGTCAGCCATCTCTTTCACCACAAGTTTCCCTTTTTCAAAGGTATAATCGCACTCCAATACCTGCCCGCTGGAAAGGGAATTGGTCTTTGGTCTGTAAGATTTGATATCCTGCATGGTAGTGCTTTCCCTGCCCCAGGCGTGATCGATTAGTAATTCCGCATCTACCCCAAACATCCGGTAAAGCATGTCTTCATCTGCATGGGCAATCTCTCCCATTCTCCGGATACCTGACTGTTCCAGCCGGTTGGCAATCCCTTTTCCGATTCTCCAAAAATCTGTCAGCGGCTTATGATTCCACAAAGTCTTGCAATAGGATTCTTCATCCAATATCCCAATATGATCCTCTACATGCTTTGCTGTGATATCCAATGCAACTTTGGCCAGATACAGATTTGTTCCAATCCCGGCAGTCGCAGTAATCCCGGTATGTTCAAGAATATCTTCCATGATCCTTACACTCAGTTCTTTTGCAGACATCTGATACATTGCCAGATAATCCGTTACATCCATAAACACTTCATCGATACTGTAAACATGGATGTCTTCTTTGGAAATGTATTTCAGATAAATCGCATAAATCTCTGCCGAATAATCAATATAAAGCTGCATCCTTGGTGGAGCCATTATATATTCAATCCCTTTGGGTATTTCAAAAACCCGACATCGACCTGGAACGCCCAGTTTTTTCATTGCCGGGGAAACCGCAAGACAGATAGTTTTATCTGACCTTTCTGGATCTGCTACTACAAGATTCGTAGTCATGGGATCTAATCCTCTTTCCCGGCATTCCACAGATGCATAAAAGGATTTCAGATCAATACAGACATAGGTTCTATCCTTTTGCATGTTCCCACCTCCTCCAGATTAGTATCCGCATTTTTCAGTTATTTTCATTCAGAACCGGATAAAATAATCCCTAAAAGAAATGTTACATTCGTCCATTGCTGCTACAAAATGAAACTGTTTTAATATACTTCTTCTTGCAGTTGCATATTCCTGTGCTTTTATCAAAACTGCCTGTACTTCAAAATCCTCATAGATATGCTCTAAGATCAGAGTAAGCAATTCATTAAGCATCTTTTCATTTTCATATTCCGGTAATAGATCGATTCTCAAAATCCCAATCTTAGAACCATCTGCAGAATATTTATAAGACGGACAGATCTCTACCATTCCAGCAATTTCTTTTTGTTTCTGATCTACAATGGTAAAACGTACAAAATCCCTCACTTGGTATCTGCTTTCCCAAAACTTCATACATTCTAAAAATTTCTCATAGTCTGTATAATAAAAATCATCTCCACAGCAGTCACCGTTAAAATATCGGGCAGCCTGGGGATTACTGTAACACCGAAATAATTCATGTGCATCTTTCATTTCCATCTTTCTTATCTCAAAACGATCAGACTGGTAAATCGGACAGTTTTGAAAAACATCTTTTTTCATTTGAATTCCCCTTTCTGTTCTTATTAGTTTAACAGAACGTATGTTCTTTTTCAACATGAATTTATTGTATCCTTTTTCCATATCTATGAAAAAAAGACCGGCCTTACTTAACCGGTCTTTCATCACGTTGGCTAACTATTTAGTTTTCGTAGTCTTCCACCAAATTAGGGTAAGATTGTTTTATGTCTTGTAATTCGGTATCGGACACTTTCTTCATCTATTTTCACCTGGTAATTACTAATTTTTCATTAGCCAGGTTATTGATGATTTCTGCTTCCGTAAGTGTTGCCTTTTTTTCATTATAGGCATACACTCTATTACAATTCATTTCTATGTCACCATCAGAATTCAAAGACATATCATCCGAAAAATGTACAATGCGCAAAAAATTTGCTATTGGAAGCTCAACATTTAATACTTCTATTTTTTGATAATGATACATCAAAGCAATATATTTTTGTTTAATCAAATCTTCAATGGAACCTTGTTCAATTTGAATTTGATCTGACTTAATTGTTATTTTGCCACCACTAGTTTTAACTACTCCCTTTTCAAGCAAATCACAAATTTCAAAAACATTAGTAATTTCTTCCTCATCTATTGTTTCAGGAATATTAAATCGTACATTAAAATCATTTTCTAACTTTCTCAACTTTTTATAAAACTTTCTCGTTTCTTTCAAGCATTTTTCTGTTTCCTTATCATTCGGCAGCGAACCTTTCATAACAATTCTATCTTTTTCTATATCTCTGCCAACAACTTCTTCTGAACTATATATTTTTTCTAGTAAATTATATAATTCTATCGTTCCAGATACCCTACCTGGGATTCTTTGATTTATTTGAATGCGTGTTACAATTCTTAAAGGATCAGTACTTGAAATCTCAATTTCAAAGTTAGTAATTAATTGTCCATCACTAAATTCATCCAGCATATGCGCCACAATGGAGTCCCCTTTATTTTCTCTTTCAATTTTATATTTCTTATTTGGAACCAGCACATCTCCTTCTTCATTTTCTAATTGTAATTTTATATAATCAAATTGCGGCTTAATTAAGACTCGCATACTTTGAAAATTAAATTTGTTTAATTCTACCTCTCTTACATATACAAGTGGAAGATTTATACTAAAGTCTTTATAATTTTCATCCTTATACTCTTTTATTATTTTCCCATTATGATTTTCAATTCGCATATGATAAACTTCGAATTCCGCTTGTTTTCCGGTAAACCTTAGATAAGAAATAAATTCCTCAAAGCTGTCAAAATTGAATTCGCTTAGTTTAACTTTTATTTTTGTCGAAATACAAAAATAGTCTTCTTGGGTTTTTGCTGCAAGTTTAATGCTATAATTTCCATCCTGTATTAATTCTATATCTTCTTCTGAAAGTGTTCCTGTATTTATTATTCTATTTCCTTTTTCTTGAGAAAGTAATATCTGCTGAACTCCATCCTTAATTTCATGCACATCCCTAGAAAGATTTTCTTTATCTTCGATTATCCTTTCCATATTATTTTGAAGCTTTATGATTTGGTACCTGTTTTCGTGGATTTCTTTAATGACACAATTTTTAAGTTTTATATTTTCAGGATCTCTTAATTCATTAAAGCTTTCAAAAGCCTTCTTGCTAATCTGAATTAAAATTCTTTTTATACTTTCCCTGTTATAAATACTTATTTTAAAACTTTTCATTATATCATTTACAAATTCTTCGTCTGTTAATTTATCATCCGAAGCTAGGTTATAACATCTCTCCAATAATTTTTCGATGTTTTTATCTTGGCTCAAAATATCCCATAATTCATCATATATAATTTCGTTGCCATAATCTTCCAATAATTCTTCTTCTAATTTTTTTTGATAGTTCTTAATAAATAATTCCGTTCTTTTTGTTTCTATATGCCCTTTCACCTTTTCTTCAATTGAAGAGCCTACAAGTTCACTTATTTTAGCAATTATTCGTTTTGCCAATTTTGCGCTTATAATGGTTGTACCCATAGTATTCTCCTAAAATATTCCTTATAAATTTAGATTGCAGAATAATTTTACCACATTTTAAAACACCATAACTATTTTTTTATCTTTTTGAGATCTATTCTACAACTTCATATCCATCCCATTGATTTATAATATCTCTCAAAATATCATCCATCTTTTCTCTACTCTTTCTGGTTTCTTCAGCCATCACCTTATTACTGATTTTCCTATAGTACGACACACTATTAGTATTCTTATGTCCTAGCAACTCAGCAATTGTTTCATCCGGTATATGCAGCTCCGTAAGTTTAACTCCATAACAATGTCTAAAAATATGTGTCTTGGGTGTAAACAAATTTCCCTGGTCATCCCTTAAATTTAATTCTCGAATTGATTTTCGTAGATGGTAAGTCATCGTTGCATATGTCATGGATTTTTCTGGATTTTTTTTACTTACAAAGATATACTCTTCTACACCATATTCCTGCTTAGTATATTCAATTGATGCTTGTACAAGGTTTTGAATTTCTTTTGTGATTGGTTTTGAATAAGTTCTGCCTTTTTTACTGTCAATACGAATCCAATAGGCATCTCTTTTTTTTGATATACAGTCCTGTTTTAATGTTAATATTTCAGAAATTCTAGTTCCTAAAAGTATATGTAATAGAAATGCTCTTCCTACCTGTTTTTCCATATAGGGAACTGCCTTCATCCAAGCCTCTTGTTCTCTTATCGAATATGTCTGAAAACTAATTTTCGGACTGCTTGGTATATCTGTATTAAGCATTAGATTAGTAAACTGCTTATTTTCATAAATTTTTGAAAACTCTTCAAATGTTGCTTTTAGTCCTTTTAATTCTACAGCAAGATTATTTTGTTTTTTACTTTCTGTTTTTCTATATATAAGATAATCTTCTATGATATCTCTATCTAGCTGATAGATTGTTTGAACATCAGGATAAAATTCCAGTAGATATAATGAAAATTTGCTCATTGCTAAAATCCGTTGTTGTACAGTGGATAATGACAGGTATCTGATCCAGAGAAGGACTGCTCTCTTCATGGCACAGTGAATTTGTAACTGAGTAATTTTAGAAAAATTAACAATAAAATTATTTGGTATATTTTCACTCTGGTAAGGCAGCTCAAGTTTACGGATATCCCACCTAGCCTTTTCAATTTCCACTCGCATATCATGTTCGAAGCTATATCTGACAATATCTTTAAAATTTTCCAGTACTATATTGCAATCCACCAAGTCTTTATATCCTTTCCTTTGATACCTATAATTCAATTTACTTATTTGTGTTTCAGTACACCAGCTTTTAAAATCATGAAGTAATTCAGTATAAGGATAGTCTGCCAATGCATTAATCATAGGTTTATGTGAAAAACAAAATTCTCCCAAAAATTCAATCATAATTTTTTTACGTTCCATTTCCTGTATAGACATATTTCTGTCTCGGAAATAAATGTAATTAATGATTTCCTGTCTTAATGACTCATATTGAAATGAGGAGAGATCATAAAAGCTATCATTCTGAAAGTTCTTCTCTTGTCCTGGATATATTTCCGAAAAAAATAGTTTGCTTTTCATTCCTTATTCTCCGCATATTGGATAATCTGTGTTTCATGACACACAATACCGTATTACACGGAGAATATCTATTCATCAAACTTACCAATTACCCGCCTTCAAAACTGGCAGATATATTATTTCTCTAATACTGTTTTTCTTGTATACAAAAATCTAAAATAAGAATATAGATTCCAAATATTTGCTTTTAAAGGGAAATCTTTTCTATATTTGAATTTTGTAGCAAACGGAATCTTATGAGCATCACACCATCCGGCTATTTCTTTCATATTCGTAGCTGCCCCCGACTCTATCCTTTTTACCAAACATTGTTTATTTATCTCGTCCTTCCCTCTCTGAAAAGCCAAATAAAAACATACGTTATAGTATTTTATTAAAACTATTTCTCTCATATCATTTACCTTTCTTAGAAAGTTTAAGTTGTCCATGTTCTTGTGTATAGCGTGTATATAGTTTATTTTTTAGGTTTTTTTCGCCCTCTATATACTCTATATACAGGGCCAGATTCTCAACCAAAATTAAGATAATTTCCACAACTCCGACTCCGTCTTTGTTTTCCAATATTTCTCTCACTCTGTGTTTTAAATACCAAACTCTCCACATAATTAATCCTCCCGCTTTCTCTATTCTTGCTTCTCTACACCCGCTTTTCTATTCCGTCATATCTTCTGTGGCATATTTTTATATTTTTACAATGCCTACATTTGTACGGTAAAAAATGCCGGGACTACAACAATCACAAGCACCTCTGCCAGCATCAGAAACATCGGAAGTAATAGCTTTGTTCCTGCTTCTTCCCCGAGCCGTCTTGCTCTTGCTTTTCGCTCTTCAAAAGACTGGATTGCTTCCAGCCGAAGCAGGTCATTTAGACCTTTTGTACCTTTTCTCAGGTTTTGTGACAGCAATGCACCAAATCTCATATATTCCTGTGTCCCGCATCTTCTTCCGAATTTCTCATAACATTCTGCTTCCGGAACACCGCCATCCATCTGTCGGCATGTATACTTCATTTCTTCATAAACTGCACGCTTCCCTTGCTGCTTTATCCGCGAATCGTAATCATTTACAATCTTTCTCCATGCTTTTCGGACCGTCATTCCTGCGCCTAAAAGTAATGTCAGCTTACTGATGACTTCCGGATAATCCAGACACATCTGTTTTTGTCTTGCCTGTTTTTCTTTTATCTCGTTCTGCTTGTCCAGCGCAAAAAACAGCACGGAAATCACAACTGCAGCCGCCATAATTACTGCACCTCTCCAGTTCATTACCGTATAAAAATGTATTTCCTGTCCGTCCACCTGTTTCGGCAATGTTAACGTCCCGGATTCTCTGGTATCCTGATCTTTTTCTGCCACTGTCCGGCGCACCTTTTCTAATAACGCTCCATCACTTCCGGTCATTCGTGGATAGACCATTGTCATACATTCATACAGTATCTGTTTTTCTACATCTTCCCGATACGTCAATATGGCTGTCAGCTTCACCAGTGTCCCTTCACTTACAAGCTTATCTTCCTTTAATTTTCCGTAAATATTGATCACATCATAGCGGTCAAGCTTCCATGTAACGTCGATCGGCTTTCCTGGAATCTCTGTCAGAAGATTCAAATCCCGGTCCACATGATCCAGACTTACATTCTCCCCCAGAATCAACGAATCCATTTTCTTTACTGCCTGCTTTAATACCTGACTGATTTCCTGTTCTCCATAGACCTGCTCTGTTACTTCGATCGGAATTTCCCCCAATACCCGGTCTTTTCCCTCTACACGCAGTTCTTCCGTCCTCTTCCCTTTGCCATAAGTTTTTCTTGTGATCTCCTCTACATTTTTTCTGTAGGCACCATTGTAATCCCAGATAAGAGCTACAACGCCCACCGAAAACACCACTAACATAATCCCGATACTCAGACTTCGATCTCGATGATCTTTCGCCCAAGCCCGTATGCGCCCAAATATATGATCAGACATCCTGTCATCACTCCTCTTCCTGCTATATTTCCGTAAAGATTTCCCATAAATTCCGGAAAACTGACAGTCATATAAAGTACAATTCCAAAAGGAATGACCGACATCACCTGAAATTCATATTTTTTTGCCGCCAGCATTGTATCAATTTCCCGTTTTACATCAATTTTGTCTCCAATCTGATCCGCTGTATTGCGGATAATAGACATCAGATTTCCTCCGCTTCTCTTGGCTGTGACAAAGACTCCGGCAAAGCTTTCCACATCTGGAAGCTTTGTTCTCTCGGACAGTTCTTCTACTGCCTGTTCCACCGGTACCTGTACCCGGATCTGCCTGACCATGATTTCCAGCTCACGTAGAATTGCCGCATCATCAGAGTAAAAAACCTGCATCTCTTTCAGGCTCTCTTTCACTGCATTTTCCACAGAATATCCTGTATTCAGTAAAGAGGAAAATATCTGTATCAGTTCTTTGAACTGTACTAGAAACTCCTGTTCTTTTCGCTTAATGCATTCGTCCAGAAGCTGTATGTAATACCACACGCCTGCCGGAATCAACAATATAACTGCCACCCATGAGCGATAATATATCCATGCCGTTCCTGTCACAATAATGATGACCTTCAAGATCATTTTTACATATTCACACTTCTTTATATCCTGCTGCCAGTAACTTCTGTGTATGAACCAGGTCGTCCATTTTTCTCCAAGTTCCCTGAATTTTCCCATCCTTTTCTCCTGTCTCTTCGAATCTGTACAGTGGACTCACCAGAATCTCACCGTCCTGATAATCCAGGATTTCTGAAACCTCCAGTACTTTACGGCTTTTATCTCTGAGTCTTCCAAGATGCACAATAATGTCGATTCCTGATGCAATCTGTCTCTGAACTGCCCCCAGAGGAAGATCCATTCCCATCAGCACCATGCTCTCCAGCCTAGAAAGCATATCCTTAGGACTATTGGCATGACCGGTACTAAGACTTCCATCATGACCGGTATTAAGTGCCTGCAGCATATCAATTGCTTCGGCTCCGCGAACTTCTCCGACAATGATGCGATTTGGTCTCATCCGAAGCGCCGTCCGAATTAATTCGCGTATAGTAATCTCACCTGTTCCCTCAAGATTGGCGCATCTCGCCTCAAGAGTTACCAGGTTTGGAATATCCAGAATCCGTAGTTCTGCGTTGTCCTCAATTGTAATGATTCTTTCATCCTTTGGTATGTATTGCGATAAAGCATTCAGGAATGTGGTCTTGCCTGATCCGGTTCCTCCACTGATGAATATGTTGTAGCCTGCCCTAACAAGCTTTACCAGAAATTCTTTTACTTCCCGGCAGATAGAACCCCACCGGATCAACTGTTTCATTGTAATTGCTTCTTTTGGAAATTTTCTTATGGTTACTATGGGCCCATTTAAAGCGATGGGCCCCAGTACCACATTTACTCTCGACCCGTCCGGAAGTCTTGCGTCCACGATTGGAGATGCTTCATTTACGATTCGATTGGATCCTGCAACGATCTGTTGAATGACATCTTCCAGCTTCTCCCGCGAAACAAATCTTTTCCCGGATCTGATCAGTTTTCCTTCCTTCTCCAGAAATATATTCTCAGTCCCATTAATCATAATCTCCGTGATCTTATCATCTTCCAGAAATTCCTGAAGAAGATCAAATTTCCGGAATGCATTAAATAATTCTCTGCCAAGCTCCGCCTTTTTCCCAAGCGGTATATATTCTCTGCCGGATGCCTCGTCCAGCACGCGGTGAATCAACTCCGTCAGCTCCTCATCCGGAATATCTCTGGACAGATCCAGTTCCTCCAGAATCCTCGCATGAAGCTGTTCCGCCTGTATCATGTGCGTTGCTCCTTTCGTATGATCTTACGTCTGACATCCTCGTAGCCCAGAAGTTCCAGTTCTGCCTCGAACTGCGCCACCTTCGCCTCTGCGACCGGCTCATCAATCGTAAGCATGTGAATCTCATTACAGATCCGAAGCACCCGGTAAATGTCCCGAACGCCTTCATCCATATCCAGAATCACGATTTCATAAATACTTTGTTCTATAATTTTCTGTATCAGCCTGATCCACTCTTCCGAGTCAATCTCCTTAATGTCTTCGGATACAGGCATCGGTACTATATAATCCAGATTTTCCGAGTGTCTCACAATAGTTGTAAGTACCGTTCCGATATTGCTCTGTTCCTGCCTTGCATAGTACAGGACATCTGCCAGTGTCTGTGTTCCTTCCGGAAAATGTCCACCTTCTCCACCGTAAGTTTCCATTCCCAGATACAATACATTTGCCTCCTTTGCCAGTTTTCTTCCAAGCCGAATTGCATAGGTTGTCTTTCCAATTCTTCTCACCGGAGAATATACCGCAATTACTCTGCAGTTCTTTTTACCGGTAATCTTTAAAAATATCTGCTTCTCGTCTCCTGACATGCTGCACTGACGAATCATTTCCGCCAGGATCTGATCTCCCGGCTGGTATTTGTAGATCGGCACCTCCCGGTTTTCCAACGCCACCTCTCTTTCTGGTGCGATTACAAATACCATACCGGCTTTTACCTGTTTTCTGGAATCTTCCGGATACTCCGAAGATATGAACAGAAAATCGATCTTCTCTTTCTCCTGTATAGCCAATACATAAGAAAGATCACTGCATGTCCTGACACGGACCGCCAATTCTTTCTGTCTTGTAAGATACTGTGCAAACGCGGAAGCAAATTTTGTCTCTGGATCACAGATTACCAGATTTTTGCTCTCCACATATTATCCCTCCTCTTCTTGTGTGTTCTCTCGTTATCTTCTTAGGAATTCATGACCGGAATAAATGGTCGAATAACATTGAATTACTTTGAATAACTTGAATGGTTATGTCTTGCCTACTAGAATATAACAATCAGATGTCTTGGATTATAGACAGGCTTTCCCCTTTTGTCTATCCCTTTTTTAGAAAATGTAAAACTTTGTGCAACATAGATAGATTTGTTTTTATCAATCATTGAAAATCATCTGGAAACAGTTATAATATATCCATAGAATTTTAAAACTTACCGACTTTATCTCACTTGAAAGGAGTCCATATTATGGAGTTCAAATTCTTAAAATTACGCGATTTACAAGGTAAAACTCCTTCATTTCCTGCTGCGGGCGAAGTACACATTATCTATGTGCCGGAACCGGATGACAGCAACTTGCACAAAGCAGGTGCCGGGCGTGCCATGATCAGAGAAATCCTTTCTTATTATCTGTGTATTGACAAAGGTCTGGTATGCCTGCATGAATCCAGGCATGGCAAACCCTATCTTGCCTCTCCAGCAATCGGACGGAATCTTTATTTTAATATTTCTCATACCGAAGGCTACCTTGCATTTGCAATGTCAACCTCTACACCACTAGGTATTGATATTGAAAAAGTTAACAGAAATGTCAGGCTTCAATCGCTGATGGGACGTTTTTTTCACGCGGAGGAAATTAAAAAATTTCTTGATTACTCTGACGAAGAGCGTGTAAAACATTTTATCCATTATTGGACTTTGAAAGAATCCTTCGTAAAGGGACTTGGAACGGGTATGACAACTTCTTTCACTTCTTTTTATCTTACGAAGGAATCCGAACGTACATTTTACGTCACTCCGGATAAAAAAGAACTCCAGGACGAATATTCATCCTGGAGAATCACTTCCATTCTTGCTCCCAAAGGGTTTATCTGCAGTGTTGCTTACCGGCTCTCATAAAAGGCCACACCATATAGCAGGGCAACCCCCGGAACTCCTAATGTTCCGGAGGCGGCCATTGTTATTGGATTCAGCCCCACCCTTACCGGAATCTCTTTTGACACGAAGAATCCATTTATCACAAGAATCAACATCACCCCGACTGCCATACGGATCAGAAAATTTATCATAAAATTCGAACATCTCTGTGACATATCCAAGCCTCCTTCTATTTTCATATATATCCTTGTTAAGCTTACCATATGACATATTTTAAAATATCCCCGTCTGATTTTTATTCAGAAATGCTGTTTCATTTCATAGGTTTAATCTTAAAAATCAGTATTATTTATATAGCATACTATTTTTATCCCACATGTTTTTCTATTTAAAAAAGAGGATCTCCTCCCGGAAATCCTCTCATCTGCTTCTCTATTCTGCCGATTTTTTAAGAATATCTGATTTACAATTCAATCTCTATCTTGCGATCCGATCTCTTGTATTGGTGATAAGCCACTCCTGCTGCATCGAACATACGCATAGATGCCTGTACAGCTGTGCTTCCATCATATTTGTTACAGTCGTAGATAACTTCTTTGATTCCACTTTGAATGATTGCTTTTGCACACTCATTACATGGGAAAAGAGACACATAGAGCTTTGCTCCTTCCAGACTTCCTCCACGGAAATTCAGAATCGCATTCAGTTCACTGTGTACTGTATAGACATATTTTGTCTTTAATGGATCTTCTCCTTCTCTCACCCACGGGAACTCATCATCTGAGCAGCCCTTCGGCAGTCCATTATATCCCATAGATAAAATCTTATTATCCTGACTGACAATACAGCACCCAACCTGAGTATTCGGGTCTTTGGATCTAAGTCCGGATAGCTTTGCTACTCCCATAAAATACTCATCCCAGTTGATATAGTCTTTACGTTTATCACTCACTGCTGCTTCCTCCTATTTCGTTCCGAAAATACGATCTCCAGCATCACCAAGTCCCGGAATAATATACTTATGCTCATTGAGTTTTTCATCCAGAGCACCGATATAAATATCTACATCCGGATGCTCTTTCTGCATACGTTCTACGCCTTCCGGAGCTGCTATAATGCACATGAAACGAATATGTTTCACACCTTTTTCCTTCAACATCTGAATTGCTGCTACGCTTGAACCTCCTGTTGCCAGCATAGGATCCACAACAAATACTTCCCTCTCATCACAGTCTGTCGGAAGCTTACAATAATATTCCACTGGTTCATACGTTTCCGGATCTCTGTAAAGACCGATATGACCTACTTTTGCAGCCGGGATCATGCTCAGCATTCCATCGACCATTCCCAGTCCTGCACGTAAGATCGGTACAACTGCCAATTTCTTCCCACTTAATTCTTTTCCAACCATCTTACAGATTGGTGTCTCGATCTCTACATCCTGTAATTTCAGATCTCTTGTTGCCTCATAACACATAAGAGCCGCAATCTCCCCAACAATCTCACGGAACTCCTTGGAACCAACTTCTTTTCTGCGGATATAATTCACTTTGTGCTGGATCAGCGGATGATCCATAACCTGTACTTTAGACATGTTTTTCTCCTCCATCTCATGACATGTTTATCAGATTTTTTAATATCCGGCACACATCTGATTTGATCTGCACCACATAAAGAGCCATCAGGCATCTATCACATGATGTCCTGCTGCCTTTAGCAATCGATTCATAATTGCACTGCCGATTCCTCCGGCTGCAAATGATTCACTATATATATACTCTACTTCAGCATCATCGAACTCGCGCAATACCGCATACAAATGATTGGCGATAGTTGCTTCGTCTGCCCTTGTTCCTATGCTTTTCACTACGTCTGCCTTGTATCGGCCTACAGTCTCCTGTGTTCCAATCACACCGACTCTGTGTCCTTTAGCCATACGCTCTGCAGACATCTGGTTGATCGCATCGATCACAAGTTCCATCGGTCCCTCCACAATACTAAGATCCGCTTTCGGAGCATAATGTCGATACTTCATCCCCGGAGCTTTCGGTTTCACTTTGCTATCCGGCGTAATCAATGTTCTGTCAATGTCTACTTCACCGATAAGTTCTGTGAGCATCTCCTTTGTAATCGCACCAGGGCGTAAAATCATAGGCGGTGTTACGGTCATATCCAGAATGGTAGATTCAACTCCGATATCTACTGCTCCTCCATCTAAAATCATCTCGATCTTACCGCTTAAATCTTCTTCTACATGCTCAGCTTTCGTCGGGCTCGGACGTCCTGAAGTATTCGCGCTTGGCGCAGCAATATACCCGCCGCCCGCATCGATCAAAGCTCTTGCGATCTCATCACTTGGCATACGTACTGCAACTGTATCCAGACCTCCTGTTGTCTCATATGGAACTTCCTCTGTCTTCTGGAAAATCATTGTAAGCGGTCCCGGCCAGTAAGCATCAGCCACTTTATAAGCAACTTCCGGAATAATATCTGCAATCTTATCCAGTGCTCCCATATTCGTAATATGCACGATCAGAGGATTATCCGAAGGTCTGCCCTTTGCCGCATAAATCTTGGTTGAAGCGGTCTTATTCAAAGCATCAGCACCGAGACCATATACTGTTTCCGTTGGAAACGCTACCAGTCCACCTTCTTTTAAAAAGTCTCCGGCCTGACCAATAATCTTCTTTCCTTCCTCTGTATTAAGTTGTTCTTTTGTAATTTTTTCTACTATTGTCTTCATGTTTTTTATTATACTACACCTGTTATCACTTTCCAAATATTTTTTCGAACCAAATCACGTCTGTCTGGCTATTTATCATTCTATGTACCATCGGCAGCATTTCTCAGATACTCGTCAATTCCTGTTGCGATTGCCTTGGCGATTTTTTTCTGATAATCTTTTCCCGCCAGAAGCTCTGCTTCTTGTTGGTTGCTCAGGAAACCACACTCTACGATGATTGTCGGCACCTGAGTCCTCCTAAGCAGGTAATATGTATCATTGGCCTTTTCCTGCCTCGTATTCTCACTGTCCACGCCAAGAAGCGCCTGCTGCATCAGCTTTGCCGCTGTATGCCCTTCTGCTGAATGGGAATAATAAAATACCTGTGCACCATGTATTTCCTCTTCGTGATAACTATTCTGATGAATGCTGACCGCAAGCCCCGGAGCCTTTTCATTTATCAGATCAACTCTCGCTTTCATATCCTGTATTTTGGAATTTCCGGAAGTTTCTCCTGCGAGCATCTGATCTTTTTCCCTGGTCATAACAACTTGATAACCTTTATTCTTCAGTTCTTTTTCCACTTGTTTTGAAATCTTAAGGTTGATATCTTTTTCCAGGACTTCATTGATACCAACCTTTCCCGGATCACTTCCCCCGTGACCACTATCTATAACAACAAGATCCATCTTCCGCTCTTGTTCACTTTTCACCTGATCCGATTGTACATATTTTTCCAGATTTCGGCTGACGGTATAGATTCCTGCCAGCGCCAGAAGTAATACTAACAATTCAATTTTCTTGCGCACTTCCTGAAACCTCCAAAACTTCGTATATTTCACCAAAGCACCTGTTTGTTTCAGTATATGAATTTTCCCATCTGTTCATTCAAAAAAAGAAAGACCAGAAAGTAATCTCACTCTCTGATCTTTCATCACTCTAATTTACATACTTCAAAATCAAATCCCAGATATCTGAACTTTCCTGTCCTAATGCCCATGCGGCAGTACCTGCAAGCTTATTCTCCTTCATGAGTTGAAGCTTCGGCTCAATCGAGGTTGCATCCTCCAGCCAGATTTCATATGTTACACCGTCAGCTTCCCAGGTCGCATAATTATTCCCGGTTGTTTCATCTAATGTTGTTTCTGCACCTGCCTGGCTGATCTTATCTCTGGCTGTAGACATTCCCAGTGCTTCACTTGTCACCTTCATCGGATAATCTGCTGCTTCTGTTCCTGCCTCCTGATTCAGTTCTTCCTTTGTTTTCGGCGTTTCCGACCACAGTCTTGTAAAGAACGGAATCCCATTGATCACTTTCTCTGCCGGTACTTCTTTGATCGTCTCCTCAATTCCTTCTTTTACAAATTCATAAGAAGATACTGAACCTGCTTCCAGTGAACTTCCATTATGCTCATCATATCCCATAATAATGACATAGTCTGCCATAACGCCCTGTTCTTTGCGATTGTACTGTTGATTATATCCCTTAGGAACATAATTATCCACCGAAAGTACGATACCATTTTGTCTGCATTTTACAGACAGTTCTCTGATAAATTGTATATAATGAACTCCACAATCTTTTGAAATCTTTTCAAAATCTACATTGATGCCGTCTATTCCGACCTGCATCACCGCTCCTATCAATTGATTGATAAGATTCTCTCTTCTCGAGCTATAGCTGAGTAATTGAAGTGATTCATCATTGGATCCGATTCCCCCATCGAAATCCCTGATAGCGGCCCACACTTCCAGGCCTGCCTGATGTGCATAATTTACATAATCTGTTGAAGCAATCGATTCAAGATTCCCTTCTGTATCTTTCACATGGAACCATGTCGGCACAATTGTCGTTAACCCTTTACTATCTGCAAGTCTCTGCTGCAAACCGCTATTGGCGGTACTGTTGGTTACATTATGCCATGCCATATTAATGGTATAATCTTTCTTGATACTGGTGTATTCCGGTTCCGTAAAATCGCGAGTAACATTCTTAGTTTTTTCATTCTTCAATGCATTTTTCTTCACATATCCGATATACCCGTCTTTTGTAAGAATCTTTTTCCAGTTCTGTTCATTCTCCAGAACGATCACTTCATCTTTTTTCTTCACATCTGTCACGATTGGGCTCTTAACCCCGCCGCGATATCGAACCTGTGTATCTGACTTCACTGTTGCAACCTGTTTCTTTCCCCAGTCACAAGTAATCATCACCCGGTTCGGACTATCATATACTTCATAATCTATATTCGTATATTGCTGAATAAAATCTAATGCGACATAAGTTGTGTTTCCTTCTGTCTTCAGGATAACATAATCTTCACTTTTCTTTTCTTTGGAAACACTGTAATCTTTGCTTCCGATTTCCACAGTTACAATATCTGTCGGCAGTGTGTACAAAAGCTTGTTCTCATTGGCATCCCAGTAAAAACGGCTGTTGATATAATCTCTTACAACTTCATATTGCACATACGCTTTCCCATCCGATATCATTCCGTGAGGTTCCACAATCTGATCATCTACCGTAATAGCCATCTGACTATCGTTTTCAATTCCATAATATTTTTTTACATCCATCCGTTCCTTTGACGGACTGTACTTCTTCCACAGAAATGCTCCTGCAATTGCGGCTATCCCAAGTATGATCAATAATAGAATCATCAATCCTACACGTCTTTTTCGCTTGCGTTTTGTCTGCGCTTTTCTTGCTGCCGGCCGTGCCGCCTGCTTTTTCTGATTCTTAGAGACCTTTTCTGCCTTCTGCGGTCTCTTCTTAGGTCTCTCCTGACCGTCTTCCGATACCGGACGTCTCTTCTTCGGTCTCTCCTGACCATCTTCTGATATCGGACGTCTCTTCTTCGGTCTCTCCTGACCATCTTCCGATACCACCGGTCTTTTTCTCACCTTAGATTTTCCCGCTGACGATCCTGCATTTCTCGCTCTGCGGCGTTCTCTATCTTCTACGGCTGCCTTTCCTGACAAAGTTTCCGCATTCTCCCGACTTACTTGTCCTCTCGCTCCGCCCTCAGTCTCCGTGCGGCCGGATGACTCCTGGCGTCGCTGATTCTGCAGATTGCTGGCGCTTTTTGCCCACTCCGTTTTTTTTCGCGGATCTGTGGTTCTCTTGATTTCCTTTTCGTCCATGCTGCACCTCCTACTCGCTATTATAACAAACGAGTGGACATGCGTCATCCTTTTTCGACAAATTCAGGCCTTGCTTATGAGGGTACTTACACACTTTTTTTCAAGAATGCCTCGGCATTCTTGCTGCGAGGTGCGCGTCATGCAATTGCATG
>ENA-OPCV01001516-OPCV01001516.1-human-gut-metagenome-genome-assembly--contig:-NODE-1516-length-16815-cov-1.913544_pt1 | contig 16815 bp, 19 predicted proteins | sample MGYA00241257_ERZ501494 | MGnify/ENA primary metagenome ERZ501494 (study PRJEB25962, sample SAMEA2042618) | human gut metagenome | biome: human gut; feature: human-associated habitat; material: faeces...
AGGATGCAAAGGGAACTTCCATGCTGGAAGACTATACATACAATTTTGTACCGGGAAAAGAAGGAATCCTTCAGGCTCATATGCTTGAGATCTGCCCATCTATCGCAGATGGCCCGATCAGTATCAAGGTAAATCCACTTTCTATGGGAGACAGAGAAGATCCTGCAAGACTTGTATTTACATCAAAAGAAGGAAAAGGTATCGCAACATCACTGATCGATCTTGGAGACCGTTTCCGTCTGATCATCAATACAGTTGACTGTAAGAAAAATGAAAAACCAATGCCGAAACTTCCGGTAGCAACAAACTTCTGGACACCGGAGCCGGATCTCGCAACAGGAGCTGAAGCCTGGATTCTTTGCGGTGGTGCACATCATACAGCATTCTCTTATGATATCACTGCAGAACAGATGGGTGACTGGGCAGCAATGATGGGAATCGAAGCTGTATATATTGATAAAGATACAACAATCCGTAATCTGAAAAATGAACTCAGATGGAATGAACTTGCATTTAGAAAATAAAAAATCATTAAGAGGATAACCTTCAATACTTAAAAATTCATCGAAAAATCATTGAAATGAAGAAAACGAAAAGGTATAATATCTAATTAGAAAAAAAGTCTCCGTAAATCTGTCCGTTAAGAAAATGCAAAGCAGACGGATCTGCGGAGCAAAAAGGAGTTTAAGTATGAGTATTAAAATTGGTATTTTAGGTTATGGTAATCTTGGAAGAGGCGTTGAGTGTGCTATCAGGCAAAATCCAGATATGGAGCTTGTAGCAGTATTTACAAGACGTGCACCAGAAAGCGTATCTATATTGACAGAGGGTGCTTTAGTATGCTCAGTAGATGAGGTAGAGCAGTGGAAGGATAAGATAGACGTAATGATTCTTTGCGGTGGAAGTGCTACAGATTTACCAGTACAGACACCAAAGTTTGCAGAGATGTTTAACGTAGTTGACAGCTTTGATACACACGCAAGAATTCCAGAACATTTTGAAAATGTTGATTCTGCGGCTAAGAAGAGCGGACATGTTGGAATTATATCAGTAGGCTGGGATCCAGGTATGTTCTCTTTAAACCGTATGTATGCCAATGCTATTTTACCAGAAGGCAAAGATTATACATTCTGGGGTAAGGGCGTAAGTCAGGGACATTCAGACGCTATCAGAAGAGTTGAGGGCGTCAAGGATGGCAAGCAGTATACAATTCCAGTTGAGGCAGCCTTAGAAGCTGTAAGAAATGGCGAGAATCCAGAGCTTACAACAAGACAGAAGCATACAAGAGAATGCTTTGTAGTACTTGAAGAAGGTGCAGATGCGAAGAAAGTTGAAGAAGAGATCAAGACAATGCCGAACTACTTCTCAGACTATGATACAACTGTACATTTCATCAGCCAGGAAGAATTAGATCGTGACCACAGCAAGATCCCTCATGGTGGATTTGTATTAAGAAGTGGATGTACAGGATGGGAAAAAGAAAACAAACATATCATCGAGTACAGCTTAAAATTAGATTCTAATCCAGAATTTACATCAAGTGTTTTAGTTGCATATGCAAGAGCTGCATATAAACTTTCCAAAGAAGGACAGAGTGGATGTAAGACTGTATTTGACATCGCACCAGCATATTTGAGTGCGAAATCCGGAGACGAATTAAGAGCTTCTTTGTTATAAAAATATGAAGAATTGATCATTCAATAAAATGATTATAAAATATTTCTAAACTGCCTTGATTTCATGTAGGAGGAACGATATAATCATCTACATGTTACAGAGAAAGAAGGGAGATATTTATGTATCCATACGGTTATGGTTATTATTTTGATCCAACGTATATTTTGATCATCATAGGAGTGATCATCACGATGATCGCATCTTCCAAGATGAATTCAACGTTTCGAAGATATTCAAGAGTCCGTTGTCATTGCGGACTGACGGGTTCTCAGGCTGCTGAGCGTATTTTAAACCAGGCAGGAATTTACGATGTTTCGGTAGAACGTGTCAGCGGGAATCTTACAGATCATTATGATCCAAAGAATAAAGTATTAAGATTATCAGATGCAACTTATGGATCTGATTCGATCGCAGCGATCGGTGTTGCAGCCCATGAGTGTGGGCATGCTGTACAGCATCAGCAAGGATATGCACCATTGAAGATTCGTGGGGCTATGGTTCCAGCTGTGAATCTTGGATCCAATCTTTCCTGGTTGTTTATTTTAGGTGGAGTGATCCTTGGAATGAATCAGACATTATTGAATGTTGGAATTTTATTATTTTCATTAGCGGTGATCTTTCAATTAGTAACACTTCCGGTGGAATTTAATGCATCTTCAAGAGCGTTACGAATTCTTGGAAGTACAGGGATCATGTACGAAGATGAAGTGGGGCAGACAAGGAAGGTTTTATCAGCAGCTGCACTGACATATGTAGCAGGTGCAGCATCAGCACTTCTGAGCTTGCTTCGTCTGATCATTTTATTTGGTGGAAGAGATAACGACTAGAATCATAAGGTTAGGGAAAATCCTGCAATGCAGGATTTTTTCTTTTCAAAGAAAATTATGATATAAGGATTAAGACTATTAAAGAAATAAGAGGAAATATATGGCAGGAAAATTTTACGCAGTAAAAAAAGGAAGAAAACCAGGAATCTATATGTCATGGGATGCATGTAAAGCACAGGTTATGGGATTCCCAAATGCAAGATACAAAGGATTTAAGACAAAGGCAGAAGCAGAAGCGTTCTTAAATCCCGATGCAAATGAATTGATGCAGATTGATGAAGATACATTAGTTGCATATGTTGATGGAAGTTATGATCATTCTCAGAAGAGATTTTCTTATGGTATGGTATTAATGCATGATGGGGTAGAACGTTATTTTGCATATCCTTATGCGGATAAAGAATTAGCAACCATGCGCAATGTAGCAGGCGAGATCAAAGGTTCTGAAGCGGCCATGCGTTTTGCAAAAGAAAATGGCTATAAAAAGCTGGCGATTCATTATGATTATGAAGGGATCCAGAAATGGTGCACAGGAGAATGGGCAGCGAAAAAAGAAGGAACACAGGCGTATCAACGAATTTATGAAGAAATGAAACATTATGTGCAGATCAAGTTCGTGAAAGTGAAAGGACATTCTAATGATAAATATAATGATTATGCTGATATGTTAGCAAAATCTGCATTGGGAATCGGGGATGGCAGCTTTGAGAAAAAAGAAGATCAAGAATGGATCAAAGTTAGATAATGAGGAATGATATCTTCATAAGTGCCATCTTTTAATAAAAATCCTTTTGGAATGATACCAAGCTGGATAAATCCAAGTTTTTTGTATAGATGTAAAGCTGCCTTATTACTTGCAACAACTGCATTAAACTGAAGGATCTTAAAATCAAATTCAGGAGCGCGTTTTATACAGTCAGTGACCAGGAATTCACCAATCTGTTTTCCTCTGTGAGCAGAAGAAACCGCATAACTTGCATTACAGATATGGCCGCATCTTCCAACATTATTTGGATGTAAAATATAAAGTCCGACAATTTCATTTGCATCAGAATCAACAGCAATTCCGGTATATGTCTGTTCTTCAAAGAAAGCAAGACCACTTTCATGATCTAAGTCATCTAACTGAGGAAAGGCAACGCCGTCGTCAACAACTTCGTTCCAGATCTTGACTGCTGCATCTGTATCATCGGGTTCAAATTTTCGGATTTCAATCATTGTTAGTTACCTCGTTTAATAATTTTATTATTTCAATTTTAGTACATAAAAGTGTTTTTTGCAATAAGGTATCTATTGCAGATGAAAAGAGGGTTCTTGTCATTGTATGAGTGAAGTTTGATGGGGTTATGGAAATGTGCTACACTTTTATGTAAGATGAGAGAATTATATTGTAAATGTCAAAATTGTATGATATGATTCAAAATAATCCAGCATTAAGTCAGAAAGAAATAGCAATGGAATTAGGATGGACAGTGGATAGAGTAAAATATTATTTAAATAAGATGAAAAAACAAGAGGCAATTAGACGAATTGGCAGCAGTCACAAAGGCTATTGGGAATTGCTGATTAAGTTATAAAGAAAGGTATCGAAACACATGAAAATCCAAATGATCTGTGTCGGAAAAATCAAAGAAACATATTTAAGAGAACTGATCGATCATTACACAAAGATCATCCGTAAAAAATATAATTTTGAGATCATAGAACTCCCTGATGAGAAAACACCAGATAATGCCAGTGACAAAGAGGAGTCAAAGATTAAAGAAATTGAAGGTCAAAGAATTCTTGATAAGATTCCAGAAGGATCTTTCGTAATTCCTCTCTGTATAGAAGGAACTCCTTACTCCACCGAACAATTCCAGAAGAAATGGGATCAGTGGAACAAGGAGTCCATAAACAATATCACATTTATTATTGGTGGTTCCCTCGGATTATCACCAAAGGTTGTATCCAAAGGAAAATTAAAATTAAGTTTCAGTAGAATGACATTCCCACATCAACTAATGCGGTTAATTCTAATTGAGCAGTTAAGTTATCTTTAATCCAAAGCATTTTCGAACATTCGGTAAATTTCCGGATGTTCTTTTTTTACGTTGATCGGTTTTAAATCTTTTGTCACCATACCATGTGTTGTTTTTCCAGTAGCGATCAGGTCCCCATCTCTTGTAACCTTATAAGAGAATTCCAGACGAACCGGAGACAGCTTTGTAAGACTTGCATGAATCTGTAACTGGTCTTCATAGAAAGCTGCTTTTTTGTATTTACATTCAAGACTCGTTAATGGAGTGATGATTCCTTCTTTTTCTACATCTGTATAAGAAATGCCAGCAGCCTTGATAAAATCAGTTCTGGCAACTTCAAACCAGACGGCATAGTTGCTGTGATGAGCAATTCCCATCTGATCTGTTTCTGCATAACGAACTTCAACGGTTGATATATGTCCCATAAATTTTACTCTCCTTTTTTCTTTTTGTTTATTGTAAGCGTTTCTTTACAATCTGTCAAAATTTAGTTAATTTTTTTCCTGATTTTCCGATCAACTGGTAATAAAGAATAAAAGCTATTACAGCTGTAATGATTTCAGCAATCCAGAAAGCATGCCATACACCATGCACTCCAACTGTTTTGCTTAATACAAATGCAGCAGGAATGATCACTACAACATAACGTAAAAATGAAATCAGAAAAGACTGGATACCTTTTCCTAACGCTTCAAACGCACCTGCAGAAACAACAGAAACGGAAGAAGCTATAAATCCTGCACAAATAATACGAAGAGCGATCGCACCTTCTGTCAATGTTTCAGGATTGTTTGTAAACATACTCATCAGTGTCTGTGGCACCATGAAACAAATAACCGTTCCAACAGCCATGATTCCAACAACGATCTCAAACGTCATAAGATAAATCTTGCGGACACGAGCTGATTCCTTTGCTCCATAATTATAACTCATGATCGGACGCATTCCCTGGATCATTCCATTTGCTGTTAGATATAAGAATGTTTGTAATTTGTAATAAACACCAAGTACAACAACATATGTTTGTGAAAATGATGCTAAGATCGCATTTAAAGCAGATACTAAGAAAGATGGCAGTGCCATATTTAAAGTTGCTGGAATTCCGATTGCATATAAGCGCTTAACGTAAACAGCTTCCAGCTTTAAGTAATCTTTTCTGATTTTCACATGAATTGGGCGTAATACATAAACAAGAAGATAAATGATCAGTGTACTGCTTTGACCGATACCTGTTGCAAGTGCTGCACCCTGAATTCCAAGTTTCGGAAAGAAACCGATTCCAAAGATTAAAAGTGGGTCTAATACAATATTTGCAATACAACCGGTCATCAAAGCAATCATTGTGATCACCATATTTCCAACTGCCTGAAAAATCTTTTCAAAAGAAATACTTACCATAATGATCGTTGAAAACATTAATATAATTGTTGAATATTGTAATCCCATCCCAATAACAGTTTGATCATTCGTAAACATTGCAAGAAATGATGGCATGATCATTAATCCAACGATTGTAAGCAGAATTCCATGAATGACATTTAAAAACAATCCCTGAGTTGCAGCTTTATTGGCTTCCTTTGCTTTTCCTGCACCAAGAAGCATTGCAATGACTGCATTAATTCCAACACCGAATCCAACTGCAATTGAGTTGATCAGATTTTGTACTGGATATACAAGGGATAATGCGGTCATTGCATCTTCGCTGATCTTGGCAACGAAAATACTGTCAATGATGTTATACAATGAGTTTACAAACATTGAGATTACCATTGGCAGAGCCATTGATAGTAATAATGGTAAAATTGGTTTTTCTTTCATATACATCTGATCCATAAAATGATTCCTCCTTAATAACAAAAAAAGAGACGATAGACTTTGCTGTTTAATAATCAGAAACAGTAAAATCTATAGTCTCTTATAAGACGATATTAAATTGTATTCGTTGATTTTATCTAGATAAAGCATGCACCAGACGGGAGTTGAACCCGTGACCAACAGCTTCGGAGGCTGCCACTCTATCCACTGAGTTACTGGTGCATAGGCTATATTATATTACAACATATTCAAAAAAATAGCAAGAGATATTTTTGGGTCGGACTGGACTCGCTCCGCTCGATAAGGTATAATATACTGTAAATTTGCTGTAGGTGGATTGGAGGGATGTGCGTGAAGCTTAGAAAATCTACAATTGTTGTTATCATTACAAGCTGGATCTTATTTTTTATTGCAGCTTTTTTGGCATATGCGAAATTGGACCAGATGAAACAAGAACGACTTACAAATGAAAAGATTTTTCAACAAACAACACAAAAGAATACCTCACAAGGCGTGATCAGAGAAACAAATGATGCAGCGGAAACGAAGAAGGAAGATTCAGAGACTGAGAAAAAAGCAGTTGAGGATTTTATGAAAACATATTATGAGAGAGTTCAGAAAAATGATCTGGAAAATCTTAAGAATATGGTAGAAGATACGAATGAATTAACTGAGGATCAAAAGGCAATCCATCAGTATGTGAAGAAATATAAGAATCTTACATATTTGATCAAACAAGGAGCAGACGATGAATCCTATATCGTTTATGTAACATATGAGATGAAGATCCGCAAGATTAAAACACTTGCACCGGGGATGACATCGTATTATGTGATGAAGAAAGGGGATACATTCTGTATCTATAATAATCAAAAACATGATACGGATGAGATCACAGATGCAAAAAAAGAAAGCCAGAATAGCAAAGAAATTAAAAAACTTACAAAACAGATCAACAAAAGATATGAGCTGGCTTTAAAACAAGATAAAAAATTAAAACAATTTTTTGAAGGAAATTAAAAGATATGATGAAATTTGAAATTTATATTCTGCAGAAGAAATCACAGGATCCGAAGATGTATCAGGAAGCAATGGGTGAGTATCTAAAACGTCTTGGTGCATACGCGAAAGTTTCTGTAGTATATAAGAAGAATGCAAAACAAGTAGAGAAAATATTAAAAGAACCGGGAGAACATTATCATATCCTGCCTGGAAGAGACAGTATGACAAGTCCGGAACTTGCACAGCTGATTAATGAAAGTTCTGTACAGGGAATTTCAAAGTTTCATTTTTATATTGGAGATTTAGGATCAGAGGAAGCAAAGCCATTTCATGTATCGTCATTTACACAAAGTGGTTCGCTGGCAGGCACGATCATATTAGAACAGATTTATCGTGCTTATCGGATTTTGAATCATCAGCCATATCACAAATAAAATATTACGAGAAAACACTAGAATGGAGTTGATAAAGATGGAGTTTAAAACACCAACAATTGAAGATAAGGAAGAAATTGATCGATGTATCTTAGCAGATGATACAAGAAGTTGTGATTATGCAACAGCGAATATTATTTTATGGAGTTCTTTTTATCAAGTAAAGTATGCGATCATAGATGGATTATTTGTATCTCATACTGATGAGGAGGGAGGTTCTTTTTGTTATCCACTTGGAAAAGGAAATAAAAAGAAAGTATTGCAATATTTTATGGATGATTGCAAAGAAAAAAAGATTCCGTTTGTATTACATGGTGTAACTCATGAGATGGAAGAAGAGTTTCGTGAAATATTTGGAGATATTTATGAGATTGAATATGACAGAGATATCTCAGAATATATTTATGACAGAGAAAAACTCGCAACATTATCAGGAAAGAAACTTCATGGAAAGAGAAATCATATCAATCGTTTTAAAGAAAATCATGAATGGTCCTATGAACCACTTTCCGATGAAAATCAGTTAGAAGTACTGGCAATGCTGATGGAATGGAAGATGCAAAATTGTGATCCAGAAGATATAGAGAAACATGACGAGATTTGTGTTTCTAAAAATTGTGTGATCAATTATAAAGAATTAGGACTTGTCGGAGGTGTTCTGCGTGCGGAAGGAAAGGTCGTAGGATTTTCAATCGGTGAACGTGCATCAAATGAAGATACATTTATCGTTCATATTGAAAAAGCTTTTGCAGATATCCAAGGAGCTTATCCGATGATCAATCAACAGTTTGTGATCCATGAGATGGAAGATTTCAAATATGTGAACAGAGAAGACGATGCTGGAGAAGAGGGACTTAGAAAGTCAAAATTATCGTATCGACCAGTATTTATGGTAGACAAGGGCGTTCTTCGTCTAAAATCAGAAGTAAAGAATTGACACTAGGTGCCTAAAAATGTAGAATTAAAGGTAGGACAAACCATTAGGAGGAATATGTAATGAGACATTTGATTGATCCGATGGATTTAAGCGTGGAAGATATTGATAGATTATTAGACCGCGCTGATGACATCGCAAAGAATCCTGAGAAGTATCAGGAAGTGTGCAAACACAAGAAATTAGCAACGCTGTTCTTTGAACCAAGTACAAGAACAAGATTAAGCTTTGAAGCAGCAATGCTTGAATTAGGGGGAAGTGTTCTTGGATTTTCTTCTGCTGATTCATCATCTGCATCTAAAGGAGAAAGTGTTGCAGATACAGCAAGAGTCATTGAATGTTATGCAGATATCATTGCGATGCGTCATCCAAAGGAAGGAGCACCATATGTAGCGTCACAGTATGTAAATATCCCTGTGATCAATGCAGGAGACGGTGGTCATAATCATCCAACACAGACATTGACAGATCTTTTAACAATTCGAAGAGAAAAGGGACGTTTAAATAATTTTACGATTGGATTTTGTGGAGATTTAAAATTTGGACGAACAGTGCATTCTCTGATCAAAGCATTATCAAGATATGAAGGAATCAATTATATTTTAATTTCTCCAGAAGAACTCCAGATTCCAGAGTATCTGAAGAAAGATGTTTTTGAGAAGAAAGGAATCACATTTACAGAAGTTGATAAGATGGAAGATGTGATGCCACAGCTTGACATTCTTTATATGACACGAGTACAGAGAGAACGTTTCTTTAATGAAGCTGATTATGTAAGATTGAAGGATAGCTATATCTTAGATATGGATAAATTAAAGATCGCCAAGAAGGATCTTTCTATTTTACATCCATTACCTCGTGTGAATGAGATTTCTGTAAAAGTTGATAACGATCCAAGAGCCTGCTATTTTAAACAGGTATTGAATGGAAAACATGTAAGAATGGCATTGATCATGGAATTACTGGGGGTAAGTGCAGATGAACATTGATAGCATTAAGAATGGAATCGTATTAGATCATATCCGTGCAGGACGCGGAATGCAGATTTATAATAGTCTTGGATTAGATCAGTTAGATTGCAGTGTTGCGATCATTAAGAATGTAAAAAGCAGCAAAATGGGCAAGAAAGATATCATTAAGATTTCAGATGCATTTGAAGTGAACTTTGATGTTTTAGGTTATATAGATCCAGAAGTTACGGTATGTGTCATTGAAAATGGCAGTGTAAAGTCCAAACACAAAGTAGAACTTCCAGAGAAGATCGTGAATATTGCAAAATGCAAGAATCCAAGATGTATTACATCTGTAGAACAAGAAATCGATCATGTGTTTAAATTGACAGACAGAGAACACCAAGTATATCGCTGTATTTACTGCGAATCAAAGCTTAAAAAATAATCAAAAGAAACAAGAGGTATCCGTGCATGAAACAAGAAAGCAGAACAAACATTAATCGTGTAAAGAAGGATATCAGCAGTCCAGATAGTTTCACACCGCCTGAGGAACTGAAACGACAGCTGATCACAACCATGCAAAGCATTTATGATGAAGAAGATATTGAGGCTGTAGAACGTGCCTATAAAGTAGCATATAAGGCACACGAGAAACAGAAACGAAAGTCTGGAGAGCCATATATCATTCATCCTATTTGTGTTGCGATCATATTGGCAGAATTAGAACTTGATAAAGAAACGATTATGGCAGGACTGCTTCATGATGTAGTAGAAGACACGGAAACAACCCATGAAGATATTGTAAGAGATTTTGGGGAAGAAGTTGCCCAGTTAGTTGATGGCGTAACAAAGTTAGGACAATTAAGTTATTCCAAAGATAAGATCGAAGTTCAGGCGGAGAACTTACGAAAGATGTTTCTTGCAATGGCAAAAGATATCCGAGTGATTCTGATCAAACTTGCTGACCGTTTGCATAATATGCGTACCATGCAGTTTATGCGTCCAGAGAAGCAAAAAGAGAAATCCAGAGAAACGATGGATATTTATGCACCGATCGCACATCGTCTTGGTATTTCCAAGATCAAAGTTGAATTAGATGATCTGGCACTTCGATATTTAAAACCAGATGTTTATGAAGATTTAGAACGCTCTCTTGATTCTGCAAAGGAAGAAAGAGAAGCATTCATTCAGGAAATCGTTGACGAAGTGAAAGGACATATTGACCACGCTGGAATTAAGGCAGAGATTGATGGCCGTGTGAAACACATGTTCAGTATATATAAGAAGATGGTCAATCAGCATAAGACGATCGATCAGATTTATGACTTATTTGCAGTCCGGATCAAGGTTGATACGGTTAAGGACTGTTATGCGGCACTTGGAATCATTCATGAGATGTATAAACCAATCCCAGGAAGATTCAAGGATTATATCGCGATGCCAAAACCGAATATGTATCAGTCACTTCACACAACATTGATCGGACCAGAAGGACATCCATTTGAGATTCAGATCCGTACATTTGAGATGCATCGTGTTGCTGAATATGGTATCGCAGCCCATTGGAAATATAAAGAAAATAATAATACCAAGGGACTTAACAAAGAGGAAGAGAAGTTAAGCTGGTTAAGAGAAGTGCTGGAATGGCAGCGTGATATGGATGATAACAAAGAGTTTTTAAGTTTGCTGAAGACGAACTTGGATCTCTTTGCAGAACAGGTATATTGTTTTACACCGAATGGAGATGTCAAAAACCTTGCGAATGGTTCGACACCAATCGATTTTGCATATTCAATCCATAGTGCAGTCGGTAATAAGATGGTTGGAGCCAGGGTCAATGGAAGACAGGTACCATTTGATTATCATTTGCAGAATGGTGATCGTGTAGAGATCATTACATCACAGAATTCAAAAGGACCTAGCAGAGACTGGCTAGGAATCGTAAAATCAGCACAGGCAAGAAGTAAGATCAATCAGTGGTTTAAACGACAATTCAAGGAAGAGAATATCGTCAGAGGTAAGGAACTGTTAGAAAAATACTGTAAGAGCAAGAGCATCAGGCTCTCAGAACTTATGAAACCTGAATATATTAAGAAGGTTGAACTAAAATACGGATTTAAAGACTGGGATTCTGTATGTGCAGCTGTTGGGCATGGTGGTTTAAAAGAAGGCCAGGTTATCAATAAGATGCAGGAAGAAGACCGTAAGATCCAGAAACAAAAGATCACGGATGAACAGATCTTGCAGAAAACAACAGAAGCAGCACAGGCGGCAGCAGCGAATCCAGAGAAGAAAAAGGATGAGAAATCCAAAGGAGGAATTGTTGTACGTGGAGCGAATGATGTTGCTGTTCGTTTTTCAAAGTGTTGTAATCCGGTACCAGGAGATGAGATCGTTGGATTTATTACAAGAGGACGAGGAATTTCGATTCACAGAACAGATTGTGTGAATCTTCTGAATATGCCAGAATCTGACCGAGCAAGACTTATTGAAGCTGAATGGCAGGTAAGTGAAGCAGATACAACACAGACTTACACGACAGAAATCAATATTTATGCCAATAATCGAAAGGGATTGTTAGCAGAAGTATCAAAGATCTTCTTAGAATTAGATATTGACATCATAACGATCAACGTATCAAACAATAAGAAAGGAAGAGCAACGCTTAGTATGTCCTTTGATATTACAGGCGTAGAGCAGTTGAACCGTATTATTGCAAAGATCAGGAATGTAGAAGGCGTGATCGATATAGAAAGAACAGCAGGATAGGTGAAAATATGAGTGAAACAACATTAAGACTTGACAGACCTCTTAAGATGGTAACAATCTGTCTTGGGCAGATGCAGACAAACTGCTATATTGTTGAGAATACAAAAACAAATCAGGCATTCGTCTTTGATCCGGGAGATCAGGGAGAACGTATTATGAATACATTAGAAGAAGATGGAATGGAACTTGCAGGCGTATGTCTGACACATGGACATTTTGATCATGTAATGGCCCTTCCATATCTGATGGAACAAAAACCAGATCTTGATATCTATCTTTATGAAGATGAAGCAGATGTTCTGGCAGATCCACAGCTCAATCTCGGAGCGATGATGGGAATGGATCTCTCATTAAAAGCGAACCATCTGGTGAAAGATGGAGAAATCATAGATGTATTAGGAACAAAGGTAAAATGTATCCATGTTCCAGGACATACAAAAGGTGGAGTATGTTATTATTTTGCAGATTATGGATGGCTGATCTCTGGAGATACATTATTCCAGATGAGCATTGGAAGAACAGACTTTCCGACAGGCAATTTGAATGATCTTCTGACAGCGATCAGAGAGAAATTATTCGTACTCCCACCATGGACAAAGGTACTATCCGGTCATACACCACCAACGACGATCGAGGAGGAAAGCAGATGCAATCCGTTTCTGCAATAGATTATGATTGGACTAATTCAGAACAAGACCATTTATGAATATGACATTCGAAGTTTAATATTGGCATTTATGCTTGGAGAGAAGATAGAATTGACGGATCACGTTGATTCTATCTATGATTTTATACTGGACGTGGATTATAAATATCAGGAAATCATCATGAAACTATATAAAAAGGGCGAGTTAGAAGATGAGATCCAGTTATTAGGTGATTATGAAAATAAAAAGATTTTTAAAAACCAGATGAAGCGAGGAATCTATCAGTTATTTTCCAAAGCATTAGACAAACAGCTTCCATGGGGAACGTTGACTGGGATCCGTCCGACAAAGATTGCTTTTGATGGATATGAAAAGGGTGAGAGCAGTGAAGAGATCATTCACAGATTTCAAAAAGATTATCTGGCATCGGAAGAAAAAGCAAGATTATGTACAGAAACCGTTCAGAAAGAGAAAGAACTGCTAAAAGCATTTCCATACAAAGAAGGATACAGTCTATATATAGGAATTCCATTTTGTCCAAGCACATGTTTGTACTGTTCTTTTACATCGTATTCGATCGATCAATTTGAGAATATTGTACAAGACTATCTTGAAGCTTTATTGAAAGAACTGGATTTTGTGGCGAATACTTATGCACACAAAGAACTTCAGACGATGTATATTGGCGGGGGAACACCAACATCTTTAAAAGAAGAAGATCTGGAATATCTGTTATATGAGGTTAATAAGAGATTCCCATTTTCAAAGATCCAGGAGATCACTGTGGAAGCAGGACGGCCAGACAGCTTGAATCTCGAGAAATTAAAGATTCTAAAGAAATATGGTGTGACAAGGATCAGTATCAATCCACAGTCAATGAACGATAAGACATTAAAACTCATTGGAAGAAATCATTTCGCACAAGATATCAAAGAGAAATTTAATCTTGCGAGACAGGCTGGAATTGATAACATTAATATGGATATGATCTGCGGGCTTCCAGAAGAAGGAATGGAAGAACTTTCCTATACTTTAGATGAGATCAAAAAACTTGATCCAGAGAGTTTAACGGTTCATGCACTTGCAGTCAAGCGTTCATCGAGATTGAATCGAATGAAAGATACATATCACTTTGGAGCGAGTGAAGAGATGGTATCTTATGCTGCTGGATGTGCAAGAGATATGGATATGGAACCATATTATTTATACCGGCAGAAAAACATTCCAGGGAACCTTGAGAATGTCGGTTTTTCAAAAAAAGGAAAAGAATGTCTCTATAATATTTTGATTATGGAGGAATTACATGATATTATAGCAGTTGGTGCTGGTACATCTTCAAAGATCGTCCATCAGGAAGACCATCAGGTGGACCGCATCGAAAATCTTAAAGATATAAAGCAATACATTACACGAATTGATGAGATCATTCATAGAAAAGAATTAAAGATGATATAAACAGGAGTTTGATTATGGCAATCAGTTATGGACGAACAGATATTGAGACACCGATCCATGCGGATATAAAAGAAACGATCAGTCATGGTATCATTGTCAGTAATTTGGCTTATCTTGTTGGCAAGGAATTAGGATTACAAGAAGAAGTGTGTTATGATCTTGCGGTTGCAGGAATGTTACATGATCTTGGGAAAGTAAGACTTAATTTCTATATGAATGAGAAAGTGGAAGATGAGATTCTGGCTGTTGACGAAACAAGATATATGAGAATGCATCCATCCATTGGATATGCGATCCTTGCAGATTACGATTATAACCAGACGGTTTTAGACGCAGTTCTATATCATCATGAACATTATGATGGCACCGGTTATCCACATAATCTGGTAGGAAAACAGATTCCATTGGTTGGAAGGATCATGCATGTATGTGATATTTTCGGAGCATTGATCTCAAACAGGGATTATAGAGAAGGATTTGATGTTGAGACTGCACTTGATATCATGATCGATGAAGTAAAGAATTTTGATATGAAAGTATTTTTAGCATTCCAGAGAGTCGCATTTTCAGACGGAGTTATGGAAACTGTGATGGAAAAAGGCAATCTGGATGAATTATTTGAGGAGGAACAAGAATGATTACACAGGCACCAAGAGGAACAAAAGACTGGTTTGGAAAAGATATGGACCAGCGCACATATTTAGAGAATATTTTCAAAGATTTATGCGCATCCTATAATATTCACGAGATCATCACACCAGTATTTGAGCATACAGAGCTTTTTCAGAGAGGTGTTGGAGAAACAACAGACGTTGTCCAGAAAGAGATGTATACATTTGAAGATAAAGGACACAGAAGCATTTCATTAAAACCAGAAGGAACAGCAGGAGCGATCCGTGCATATTTACAGAATGGTCTGGCAAATGAGCCACAGCCGATCAAGATGTTCTATATCACACCAGCATTCCGCTATGAAAAACCACAGAGTGGAAGATTAAGACAGCACCACCAGTTTGGAGTTGAATTTGTCGGAGCGGAAAGTCCATTAGCAGAAGTAGAGCTGATCACATTAGTATCCACTTTTATTAAGAAAATTGGGTTAAAAGATGCAAAATTACACATCAACAGCATTGGATGTGAAAATTGTAGAAAAGAATACAACAAAGCATTATTAGCATATTTAAAAGAACATGAAGAACATTTATGTCCTACATGCAGAGAACGTATGGAAAAGAATCCATTACGTGTCATTGACTGTAAAGTTCCAGAATGCAAAGAGATCGTCAAAGATGCACCAAGAACGATCGACTATTTAGATGATGAATGTAAAGCACATTTTGAAGAATTAAAGAGTCTGTTAGATGCATTAAATATTCCATATGAAGTTGATACAGAAATCGTTCGTGGATTAGACTACTATACAAAGACCGTATTCGAATTTGTAAATGAAGATGGATTTACTTTATGTGGTGGTGGACGTTACGACAATCTTGTTCATGAGATCGATGGAAAAGTTTCTATGCCATCTGTTGGATTTGGTATGGGTGTAGAGAGAATCCTTTATTTCTTAGAAGAAGAGAAAGTAGATCTTCCATGCACAAGAGATATTGACCTTTATGTAGGAATTCTTGGACAGGAAGCAAAAGCAAAAGCTTACCAGATCGTTGTAGATCTTCGTGATCAGGGATTTGTCGTAGAAACAGATTATCTTGGAAGAAGCGTAAAAGCACAGATGAAATATGCAAATAAGCTGAATGCCAAGAATACGATCATCATTGGTGATGACGAATTAGCGAAGAATGAAGGAAATGTCAAAAATATGGAAACAAGAGAAGTTACGACCATTTCGCTTGATAAGATCGCAGATTGTTTAAAATAAAATCATGCTTTCTTATACTAGTTCGTGACATTTTTGACAAAATCATATATAATGAGTAATAATTACAAGAAAGGAGGTAACATGCATGAGTGAATATGCGATCGTGGCACCAGAAGATTTCGACCAAAGCGTATTTCGCCTGATTGGTAAGGAATGGATGCTTGTTACTGCAAAGAATCAGGAAGGAAAAGTTAACACAATGACTGCCTCATGGGGTGGTTTAGGTGTTATGTGGGGTAAGAATGTTGCTGTGACAGTCTTAAGACCACAAAGATATACAAAAGAAACGACGAAATAACAGAAAAATTATACATGGTATCAGAAATATTAAAATAATAACAGTTTTACCTTATACAAATTGCTGAATTCCCAACGTATAATAGAATCATCAGAACGGAAGAG
>ENA-OPCV01001550-OPCV01001550.1-human-gut-metagenome-genome-assembly--contig:-NODE-1550-length-16580-cov-2.982753_pt1 | contig 16580 bp, 14 predicted proteins | sample MGYA00241257_ERZ501494 | MGnify/ENA primary metagenome ERZ501494 (study PRJEB25962, sample SAMEA2042618) | human gut metagenome | biome: human gut; feature: human-associated habitat; material: faeces...
ATGTACTGTCACAAGTTTGGTTCCATCCGGAAAGGTTGCTTCGACCTGAACTTCTCCAATCATATCTGCTACACCTTCCATTACGTCATCCTTTGTCAGTATTTTTGTTCCAAGCTGCATCAGTTCTACCACTGTTTTTCCATCTCTGGCAAGTTCTAAAAGTTCTGAACTGATGTAGGCAAGTGCCTCTACATAATTCAATTTCAGTCCTCTTTCTTTTCTCTCTTTCGCAAGATTTCCTGCCATGTGAAGCATTAATTTTTCCTGCTCTTTTGGATTAAGCCTCATAACATTTCCTCCTCTTAAAGGTTCTAAAAGTCAGTTTTTAAGTCTGCAGGTTTTTGAAATTTTAATCGAGTGTAAACAAAAAAAGCAGACAAATAGCACCTTACTTCAAGACGCCATTGTCTGCTTTTAAAATCCCTTATTCTTTTCAAAAACTCTATCCGCATTATACACGAACTACTTTTTTTCGTCAATCATTTTCTTCTCTAATTCAATAAAGTTCACAATTTATTCAGATTTTGCGAAACTCATTTTCACTATACCATACTCTGTCCTTTTCATTAATATCCAGCGCATACAATTTTTCATCTTCTATTTCAATTACGATTGTATGCTGGTTTTCATCCTCTAACCACACCTTATCCATTGCCGGTTTTCCCTCCGGACGCCCCTCACAGCCAAAATCCGGTTCATCAATCCTCTTTACAAAATATTCCATTTTTTCTTCCTCTTTTCCTGTTTTTTGTCTTATTTAAACAAAATTATAGCAGGTGTTTCTGGTAAAATCCATTCTATGTTTCTGCTAAAATCCATTCCGAGTCTTGTTTTACTCTTTCACTTGTCTTATAATCGAAACCGAATCTAATGAAAAGAGGAAATTTTTATGGTTACCCTACTTCTTACCGAACAGCTCACTGTGTTATTTCTCATGATGGGCTGTGGTTTTGTTCTTGTAAAAACAAAAATTGTAAAGTCAAGAGACAGCAAAACCCTGTCCCTTATCAGTGTCTATCTGATTATGCCTTGCGTTATTATAAATGCATTCCAGATTGACTATTCAAAAGAAATTCAAGATGGATTTTTACTGGCACTTTTTGCCGCTGTTATCATTCATCTTCTATTGTTTCTTATCTGCGGAATCCTTGGAAAATTTTTAAATTTAACTTCCGTAGAAAAAGCATCTTTGATTTATTCTAATGCCGGAAATCTGATTATTCCACTTGTTACTTCTGTTCTCGGAAGCGAATGGGTCATCTATTCAAGCGGATTTATGTGTGTCCAGACCTTGCTTTTGTGGACACATGCACAGTCCGTTATGCAGGGAAAAACAGAATTTAACTGGAAAAAGATTTTGCAGAATGTGAACTTAATTGCCATTGTAGTCGGAATTATTCTCTTCTTTTTTCACATCAAACTTCCTGTTATTATATCCGACACCATTAACTCCCTTGCTTCTTTAATCGGGCCGGTCAGCATGATTATGCTTGGAATGTTACTCACAGAAGTAGACTGGAAAGCACTGTTTACTTCCAGACGGATCTACTTAATGACAGCATTAAAAATGCTTGTTCTGCCACTTATTATGGTCGGCTGTATGCGGCTTCTTGCGCATCACTGCTCCCTCGCAAATGCATCTACAATACTGTTAATCAGCCTGCTTGCAACGATCACTCCGTCTGCGACAACCATTACACAAATGGCACAGATTTATGATAATCATCCGGATTATGCAAGTGCAATTAATGTATTTACAACAGTTGTCTGCATTGTCACAATGCCCATCATGGTATTATTATATACACTTTAACGCAATCACCCCTGTATTCTGTTTTTTCACAAAATACAGGGGTGTTCTCTCTTCATAATTCACTTTTAAAATGGTCTTGGAGAGCCACAATACTCACAGAATCTTCCGGTATTTTCCGCACCGCACTGACATCTCCAGGTACCACCTGACTGCTGCATATTATTCATGTCTTGCTGCATTCCTTGGTTCATTCCCCGGTTCATGCCTTGATTCATGCCCTGATTCATACCATAATTCATATCTTGCTGCATGCCCTGGTTTATTCCCTGATTCATTCCTTGATTCATGCCATAACTCATTCCTTGATTCATGCCTTGGTTCATAGGCATTCCACTCTGCATTCTCGGTGCCTGTCCGGTCAGCGCCGCTATAATTTCATTTCCGACACGTTCCATCTCCATCATCTCTGCTCGATTTTCTTGCTCAATTGCAAAACTGTGTAACTGAAAATCCATATCATCAAACCATGGAGATCTCACCTGAATCTTCATACTGTAATAATACTCGTATTTATAGACCGGTGGCTGATAACTGACTGTCTTTCCATCTTTCGTATATGTCTCTTCGATCCGATCCTGTTTTACATCCATATTACACTGAACCACATCTGACAGTGACAGAATATCCGGATTTTCTTTTGTATCCAGGTTATGCGCAACGGTAAAATTCCCCTGCGTCTCATCAAGAAATACCGTGTACTTTTTTGTTGTGATCCGTCGTGTGATACGGAAATTCTGTACTTTTTCCTTATTTGCTTCACGGTATTCTAATTGTTGTTTAATATCCTCTACGGTACTATGTCTGCGTTCCTCAAACCATGGAGACAGCTTCTTCGCACATTCCTTACATAGATTTCCATCATCTAGTTTGCGATTTCCAAGCAATCCGATTTTTTCTCCACAGATATCACAATATTTCTTATCGAATAATCCCATCTTATTCCTCCCGTCTCTTACATACCTTTCAGCATCCTACTCTTCCCCTGCACTTTTTACACATTTGAAGGTCAGATAATCATCATCATCACTGTATTGAACAGACAGTGACCCATCCTCTTCCATTGTGATAAGTACATTCTCCGGTACCTCATCATCCATTTCGATTGCATAATATCCATAAAGTGCAGACCACGGATAAGTGCCTAACTCTGCGCCTTTATAAATCACCTGTACTGTGCGATCTTTTGCGAAATTCAAACGCATTGCATCATTAATATTATCTACACCGTCCAGTGTCGTCTGTGCTTCCTCGTCAAGCAACTCTTTTACATTTTGTGAATACCATTCACCAATCACTGCCAATTCATCTTCTGACAGATAATTTTCCGGATTTGTTGCATCTGTCCCTTCTCTTCCGAAGATAATATTTACTCCCTGTCCCAGCAGATCATCAAGAGTAAGGGTATCTCCATCAAGGGTAACTGACATTTCCTCCCCTTCAATTTTTAAAACGGTTTTTTCATCTTTCTTTACCAGTTTTCCGGTACCTTTGTCATCGTCAATCGTAAATTTTACTTTTCCGCTGTGCTCTATTTCGAGATTTACATCCCTCTCAAAACACTCTTCAATTGGCATCTGCGTTCCAAGCGCTTCTGCTACAACCGCAATCCATTTCCCCTCATATGGATTCTTTTTCGCAGCTTTTCCACCTCCTCCACATCCGATTAAGGATAACATACTTACAACCAGAATCACGCTCAGCAAATATCTTATACTCTTCTTCATCTCTTTTTCCTCCTTTGCATAATGTGATTTTCTCTTATATTCACATTATACAAGGGAAACACTATTTGTTCACTGTTACTTCTGATAGTAATTTAAAAATTATCTGATTTTTATTAAAAATATCATTTTAATGTCGTAACAATCAACTTACTTTCCAATGCTGCGGCAATCAAATCTTCTTTGCAGCTATAACCGGCTTTTGAAATCATTTCCTGAAAATTCCACCTTACGCCTGCCCTTGAACAATTCATCTTTTGAGCAATCTCTGCATAAGAAAATCCACAAATATACAATCTCAGCATCTCTAGCTGCCTTGGGCTAATTTCCCCGCTCATAATCCAGTTTAACTCCACACTCGGCGTAACATCCGGAAAAACATGTTCTCCATTAAGAGTCCTGTGTATCACATCACGTATTTCATCTTCACCATGATCTTTGTACCAGAGACTGTCTGCGCATCCACTTTTTGCCCTCTCCAGCACCTTAGGATCAATCAGGGAAGTAACAATCAATACCTTTGTATAGGGATACTTCTCCCTGATCACTTTTCCGGCACTGAGTCCATCATGATTATGAAACGTCTGCACATCCATGATCATAAGATCAATTGCCGAATAATCACAGATTTTTACAGCTTCACGTGCATCTGAAACTGTCTGGACATGTCGGAATTCCGGCTCCTGCATAATAATATATTCAAAATACTTCTGCATGATCTTCTGATCTTCTACTATCAGTATCCGTACCATCGAATCCCATCCTTTCTGTCAGTGGCATTTTCAATATCAGACAAAACTCAGGGGAAAAAGAAACCTGCATCCTGCATTTTCCTGATTCAGCTGCCTTTCTCAGTGCAGATAAACCACCGCCTTCTTCCGCATTTTTGTCAGGCACCTCTCCATCATTGGTAATCTGAACAGTATATTCATCTGCATTTTTGTCTATCTTCACCCAAACAGTACTGCCATGGGCATGTCTGGCACAATTTGTCACACATTCGCGGATTGCCCTGTCTGTCAGCAGCCTGTAAGATGGATGCATGGGAAAGTTCCCACTGATCTGAACTGAAATTCCAAGCTCTTCTGCATGTCTGATCGTATCCTTATATACTTCTTCCATACTCTCAACAGCAGAATCGGTAAGAATATAAACCAGATGTTTCAATACAGACAACTGTTTATCCATTTTATCCGGGTCTTCTTTTCTTTCCAGTATTCTTCGTATTGACAGAAGGCTTCGTCCAAAATTGTCATGAACCTGCATTTTCATGACAAGCGTCTCCTGCTCTCTGATTTTATCTCCGATTTTTTCGTACATTTCCTCCAGCTTATGATTCAGGATTTCCAGCTTTTCATTGTTTGCCCTGATCTTTTCACCATTGTAATAAATTTCTGATACATTAACTGCCACTGTCTGCAGATATCCTGCACAATCCGGCTCCTGCAGACTATATTCCTGAAACATCCAGACGGAACCATCAGGAAAATAAAACACATTACTGTCTTTGCTCAATCTGCAAAGACCTTCCGATTCAGGTTCCCCACTCATTGCTTTCCTTAATGCGTCATAATCCTGCAGATAAGAACCTGTCATGATTCTGCTCAGTTCCTGCATCTTGGTATTACACAAAACAATCCTTCCAAGAGGATCCGAAAAACAGACTCCACAGGGAACGTCATTCACAGCCTCGTTCACAGACCAGTAAGACAGAGAATGATAATATCTGCGTTTCTCGCTCCGGATTGCCCAGCAAAGATAAAGCAATAATCCTATAACCACCGTCATTAAAACACTGACCGGATAACCCTGAAGCATTGGCTGATAGGAACTTTCTCCCAGGCAATATCTGTGATCATTCATCAAAACGCCCATAAATACAAAAGAAACAGCAAAGACAGCCACTGCCGTTACGATTTTCTTTTTCCCGGAAAAACAGGTGATTCTTACCAGCAGGAGAATTAATTCCAGAATCATACAGATTTCAAGAAGAATCATCAGAAAATCCTGCATTGCCATACTGCATTCCACAAAACTGATCATCTTCCGCCTCTCTTTCTGAAGACGATACATCTGATAAACCATTCGTTTTCATCTTCCTGCTGCACTTTTAATTCCGGCCTTTCCGACATGAATCCACGCAGATCCACCTCTGATACAATATGAACTGAAATCCGCAGAGCATCATCAATCTGCGACACACGGTAAAAAACAGACTGCATGATATCAACCAATCGTTCCACAAGCCATTCAAAGGTGTCATAGCATTTTAGTATATCCTCTGCATTCAGCTGCACATCCGCATTTTCCACGTAGTAAGCTGCCCGGATCCTGCATAATTTTAAACTGTCACAGGATTCCGCCAGGCTTTGTCTGAGATCTTCCATTGTAAGCAGATTTCCATCTGATGCATATTGTGTCAGCACCAGATTCTTTCTCCGCTTCAAATACGTACCAACAACTACAATTTTACCGAGAATCCGATCATATTGTTCCCTCGATTCTGTCCGCTCCAGCTCATTCATAAACTGTGACAGCAATTCCAGCTGACCGACGGTCTGATTCTGTATCATATTTAACAGACGGTTCTGTTCTTCTGTCTTTCTACGCTCAGCCTCTTTCTGATAAGCTTTCTGTAACAGACGGTTTCTGGCCGTCAGTTCCTCCTGCTGTTCCCGAATATCCTGATACTGATCCAACAGTACCGAAATATCCTCTGACCAAAACAAATGTCCTCCCCTTATAGGAATATGGTTGATCCGGATTCCCTGTTCCTGTACGGATGATCTGTCTATTATGATTCTACGCAGTTCAGGCGACAGCTCTGGAAAATCACCGGAATGATAATAGCGCTGAAAAGAACAATCTGTAATCTCTGCATCCAGTCCTCCGGAAGTCTGGAATAATTCAAAATATCGATTATTGGTCTGTATCAATCCACATAATATACAACCCTGAAAAATTGCCGCCATTAAAAGACAGCACACTGCCGTCATATCCCCTGCAATGATTTTGATGAAAGGCAGGCGGAGTATATTTCCGATATTCCACCCCAGAAGCAATATTCCCGGAATCACTGGCAGCCAGAACTGTTTCTTTCCCGGAATTCTGCTTTTTCTGATCAGAATGATTTCCATCCCTGTCAGACAGATCAAGATCCATCCCTGAATCACCATAAAAACAATACCATAGCTGTAATCTTTATCCGAAAATGGGGGCTGTTTGGAAAAACGAAATACCAGCTGATGCAAATCATTTGTAAAAACACTTACGATCAATATCGCTGCAACGGTCAGCAAAATTATAATCTTTCTGATCGTTTTCTCTTCCTCCTTTTCGCCCAAAAACATTGCTGCTGCCAAACCCAGAACCGGAATCAGAATCATGGGAATATAATATAGATACCAGCAGATATGTTCTCCAAGAGGATCATGAAAAATATGAAATTTTACTGTCCGCACAAAGAACCAGAATACCATCAGACAGCCAATTGCAGTCAGGCATCTGCGCGTTTTTTTATGTACTACATGTCTTCTCAGATAAATCACCCAGGCACAGTACATTCCCAGATAAATACAGCTACGACACTGATCTGCCAGATTTCTCATAAAAACATTTTCCGTTCTCACCTGCCTGCAGAAATAAGCCAGCAACACACTTATCAGAATCACTCCATATGACAGAGTCCTCTTTTTACTGTATGTCATGAAAGTTCCTCTCTTACCGGAGCGGGTTTGAAAAATGCTTTACGCAAGATGTGCGTCACAATTTGCAGGAATGATTTTTCAAATACGCTCTAATCCATTTTTGTAATAATTATACTATAAAGCACCATTTTATCATATAGCTTTCAGAAGAATCATCTATTTTCAGAGTTTTTATCACAAACAGAGTGAACAATCCTGTCCACTCTGTTTCCCATTGCTTAAAACGGTCTTGGCTGACCACAGTATTCACAAAACTTTCCGGTATTCTCTGCACCGCACTGGCATTTCCACGAACTGTTATTCTGTTGCATTCCTCCGGTCATGTTCGTTTCTGACATTCCCGTCTGCTGCATTCCTCCGTTCATGTTCATTCCGGACATTCCGGGCTGCATTCCTCCGTTCATGTTCATTCCCGGCATTCCGGGCTGCATCCCTCCATTCATGTTCATTCCTGGCATTCCGGGCTGCATTCCCGCTGCATTTGGTGTCAGTGCCGCAATAATCTGATATGCGGTCTGCTCCACTTCCATCAATTCCCTTCTGTTATCACTGCTTATAGAGAAAGTATTCAAGCGAAAATCCATATCATCAAACCACTGGGTTCTCACTTTAATACGCATAGTATAATCAAATTCATATTTATATACCGGTGGCTGATAACTTACAGTTTCTCCATCCTTTGTATATGTTTCCTCTTGCTGCTGTTGGTCTACATCAACCCTGCACTGTACAATGGCTGATAAAGGAACTATGTCCGGGTTTTCATTGACATCCAGTTTCCGCGCAACAGTAAAATTCCCCTTATTATCATCAATAAAAACATTGTAATTTCTGGTATTGATCTGACGGGTTATACAAAAGTCCATTACCGCTTTTTTGTTTTTTTCACGATATTCCAGCTGGCGTTTGATATCCTCTACCGTACTATGCCGCCGCTCCTCAAACCATGGTGATAATTTTTTCGCACAATCCTTACACAGATTTCCGTCATCCAGTTTTCGATTTCCCAATAACCCAATTTTCTCTCCGCAGATGTCACAGATTTTCTTATCAAATAATCCCATACCCTATCCTCCTTTTTTATCTGAAAACCCATACTGCCTCACCGGAATGGTGCGGCAGTATTTTACCTTATTCTGTAACAATTATTTTTTCAAAATATGTCTTTACGGAAAAATCAACTTCACCTGTTTCAGAATCATCTGCTTCTTCGCCGTCATCAGATTCCTCTGCATCATCTTCTGCTATCAAACACAGTTTTCCATCATCCAGTAAATTGAACTTCATATTATCAAGACTGAAAAACATAGTTCCTGCCTCATCCTCTGTTACAGCCTTTAATACCAGTGCGTTTCCTTCCACGTCGCCCTGAAGTTCTACTTTTGTCTCTTCTCCGCTCTCTATTAAGATAATTTCAGCCTTTCCGTCTTCCACAGACATACTCATTTCAAATCCTGTAAAGTCAGCATTAACCGGCATCTGCATTCCAAATGCTTCCATCAGAGTACAGCTCCATTCTCCTTCAAAATCCTTCATGGTTGGATTTTCTACCGGTTTGCCCGGTACATAAGGCTCATACTCTTCCTTTTCCTGACTCAGGATCATTGTCGTTCCATCTGCTGTTAAGGTTATCTTACCGTCCTTGTACTCGCATTCCCCTGTCTGATCATTATGAGTCATCAAAATTTTATCATTTTCTATTTTCCACTCTGATTCATCTACTTCAGGCTCTTCCCCATAAACAGAACTTGTTGTTTCCATTTTACCGTCTTCTTTAATGTCCACGGTCACTTCCATTCCCATTGCCCCCGGATGAAAGGATGCACCTTCGCCCATAGAAAGCTCATTTACATACCAGGTTCCAATAACATCCTTTTCTTCAAGGGCATAAACACTTACGCTCATAAAGCCTGCCATTAAGACTCCTACTGTTCCTGCCATCCACAACCTCATTTTTTTACTCATACAAACATCTCCTTTCTTTTTTAATGTACTCCTCGGACTCTTTTTTACTTAATTTTGTGAGAAGATTTTTTGTTTATCTACATTATACGTGAACGCTCAGATATTTACACTAGCACTTCTGACAGTATGCATGTAATTTTTTGGATAAATTAAAACCTGCTGAAAAGTTTTTAACTTTTCTCAGCAGGTTCATTAAAATACTTTCTGTTTTAGCGCATTCTCTCCAGATTTTCCAGAATTATATCTGCGCTGATTGGTTTGGCAATATGAGCGTTCATACCCGCTTTGATTGCCTTTTTACGGTCTTCTTCAAAAGCATTGGCAGTCATCGCAATGATTGGTATATTTGCGCATTTCGGATCATTCAATGTACGGATTTCCCGGGTTGCGGTGTATCCATCCATCTTCGGCATCTGAATATCCATGAAGATCAGATCATATTTTCTGCCTTCTGCAGATGACATGATATTCACAGCATCTGTACCATCCTCAACGCAATCCACATCCAGACCAATTTCCTCCATGATCGCTGTTGCGATCTCCCGGTTCAGCTCATTATCCTCTACAAGAAGAACTTTCTTCCCTTCATAACGCCTCTGGATTTCTGCCCGGATTTTCTGCTTCTCATTCTTAAGGGGCTCTCTTTGCTCCGAATCAGGTTCCTCCTTCACAGTCGTCCCTGATATTTCACATTCAAGCATAACCGTAAACTCCGTTCCCCTTCCTACTTCGCTTTCAACCTGAATCGTACCGCCCAGCATATCCACAATGTTTTTGGTGATTGCCATTCCGAGACCGGTTCCTCCTATTCCATTCTCCGTAACGGTATGTTCTCTTGTAAATGAGTCAAACACCTGCTCCCTGAACTCCGGCGACATCCCAATTCCATTATCCTTCACACTGAATACCACTGTTGTACATCCGTCTCTTCTGCATGGTTTCTCAGAAACACGAATGTTAACCGTACCCCCGACCGGTGTAAATTTCACAGCATTACTGCTGATATTCAGAAGCACCTGCGTCAGGCGCAACTTGTCGGTAATGATATCTTCATGGAGTACATCCTGTGTATCAATATACAGCTCCTGCTGTTTAGAATGTACAGATTCCTGTATAATTGTATTTAAGTCATGCAAGATATCCGGCAGGTGTACAACTGTATATTCAATCCGTACGGAACCGTTCTCGATTCTGCTCATATCCAGCACATCATTGATTAGGCTGAGCAGATGCTGACCGGATATATGGATTTTTTTCAGATAATCCAGAACAAGCTCCTTATTGTCAATATGTGTTGTCGCAAGCGCAGTAAATCCAATGACCGCATTCATCGGCGTGCGGATATCATGAGACATATTATTCAGAAACACAGTCTTCGCCCTGTTCGCATGTTCTGCAGCCGCAAGTGCATTTCTCAGATTCCTATCCTGCGCAATCTCACGTTCTTTTTCTTCTGTCGCATCACGGATTGCAACCAGAACTGTACACAATTTCCCATCTTTATCATATCCCTGTGGCACAATGATCATTGTCATCCATCTTTCATCCACTGTCCGAGCTGTAAAACTCAGCGTTTCACGTTCTTCCAGACGTTTTGCCACCGTACTTATATCGACAAATTCCCAGTATGCCTTCTGAAATGGCTCTGCAATCACCTGCCTTATAAGTTCTTCCTGATGCGCTTTGAAAAGCATATCCCCTTTCTGATCTGGCTTCATATTTCCTGAAGATTTCAGGATTTCGATTTCCTCTGTTTTTAGATTCACAAGAGAAATAGAGGCATATGCATGCCCCAGTGCATTGATCACCCGAAGTCTTTTCTGGTCCTGAAGGATACTTCTCTTTTCTGTTCTGCTCCTGTTCACCCGATAAAGTAAGAAAAGGAGCAGTGCAAGCAGCACATAAATCACACATATAATATTTCGTGTGATGTACACCTGACTTTCCGGGAAAAAGATATATGCATCGTAGTCTTTGATCTTCTCCCGACGTCCGAACCAGTTTCCTGTCTCTGAACGAAGATGGACAATTCCATTCTCATCTACCTCAAATTTATTTTTATACTGACTTTTTGCTTCTTCTATAGAGCGGGCAGTCAGCTCCTGTCTGTTTGTACTGACAACCTTATCATCATCACAGATCACAACACTTCCATTCATCTCAAAAGGAAAGTCAGAAAATAACGATGCCATCGTCAGATCTCCGTTAAGCTCATTTACTTCCTCCTTCTGCGCATATGTGATCAGGATACCTGCTGCATCCTGTCTTGCCACTGCCGCAAAATCATAGATCTTTCCTTTATTTCTCAGACGAGTGGTATAAGTCTTTTCCGGATGCTCTGCAATATCACGTACATAATCACTTTTGATCAGCTTCTGCCACAGCGACATAGTATCTCCATCTTTTGCACTCTGTTCTGTCACCTTCAGATTCTGATCCAGTACAAGGATTCCTGTCAGGCGCTGTTCCCTGGCATATTCGTCTAGCATTTCTGTACTGAGATTTCCTTCCTGTTCTATGACTCTGCTTAATTCTGTTGTTTTGTCCAAAAGACGTACCAGGCTTTTCACCTGATCATTGGTGTTATAAATCTCATAACTTTCAATTCGGTTTTTTACAAAATCAAAGGTCTCATCCAGAGTACTGTTCAGCTTGCTATTATCTCTCGCTGTCAGCAGAAGAAAAGTCAGTATTCCGGAAAAAATCAGAATAAACACAAGCAAACACGCATTTCTGTCGACCCTCTTTTTCTTCTGTTTCTGCGGTATCTGCCTTCTTATCTGTCTGCTCATTTACTTTCTCCTCCCGGCAGAGTTTCGTCCGCATCCAATCCGTATTTTGTAACTATTTTTTCTGTAATCCCTTCGCTTTGCATCTCTGTAAGCGTTTCTGTAAGCTTTTCTGCCAATTCTTCGTGAGTTCCTTTTTTGAAAGCAATTCCAAGTTCTGATTTATAAGGACTTTCCTCCAGCATACGGTAAACGCCCTTGCCATCCTGTATCAGACTGCCAAGCATTGCCTCATGTCCCGCAATCGCATCTGCATAATTTTTTCTAAGTGCAGCATAAAGCTCATTCGACGAAGAAAAACAGTTCACCTGTTCTGCATGCGGAAGATCTGATTTTATATTATGAAGAAAGAGATCTTCTGCTTTTGTAGTCGCCTGAACTGCAATCCTCTTCCCTTTCAGATCCTGAAGTGTCCGGATTTCACTCTCGGCTCTTACAACCACCATCTGACGACTGTACATATACGGTCCTGCCCACTGATATTTGTTTTCTCTTTCATTCATGGAATAGCAGCTCCACAGACAGTCTATTGTTCCATCTGACAAAAGTTTCTCTTTATCTTCCCAGACAACCTTCTCAAATTCAGGCTGATAACCCAGCCTCTGAAAGGCTTCCTCTGCAAGTTCCACATCAATACCTTTATACTCGCCATCACTCGTCTGATAGCTGTAAGGTTCAAAATAATCTATTCCGATAACAATCTCCGGCAATTCACTGTCCGATGTTTTCTCTTTCTTTATTCCACATCCTCCCGGTATAAGGCTGCCTGCCAGAAGAAGTGCTGCAATACAAATTCTTTTTCTGCGGGTATGGGAGTCATTCTTTCGATTTTTTCTCATATCCAGTTCCTTTCCATTTATTACTGTTTCATAACCTGCGTGTCAGTGACCTTGTTTTCCCAATTAAAACAGAGGGCTTATCCAATTCGGGTAAACATCAAAACGGTGCAAAAAAAGTCCCACGTAAAAAACTTTTACAGGAACTTTTTTCATAATCATCTCAGTTTTTTGACTGATCTTCCTATAAATCTATCAACAAAACTTCTGATACAGATTATACATTTCATATACTTTCATGTCTACAATTATTTACTGCTCTGAAATATAAAACACACGTTACTGTTCACAGTAACGTAGCCAAAATTCATTCCAGATTGCCTGCGGCAATGGAATTTTGAATAGGACCTGCTGATTGCGGGAATACTTTTTTATTTCCAGTCAGAAGCAAGGCATACAGGTACCGGATCCTGAATTTCCATTCTGTCAGGTTCTACCAGGCAGTCATAGGCCAAAATATGCACTCCTGCCTTTTTTGCCTCCTGCAGGGTTTCTCCAAATTCCCGATGAGTCTCCCAGTTGGGCTCAAACCTGTCAACTCCCTTCATCTGGATCACCAGAAGCAGATAAGCTTCGTATCCTTCCTGCATACAATGGATCAGCTCCTTCAGATGTTTCACACCTCTTTCTGTCGGTGCATCGGGGAAGCGTGCTATATTATCCGACTCCAGAGTGACACCTTTTACTTCTATAAAAGCCTTGCGTTTCTCTGAACAGACATAAAGATCAAATCTGGAATTTCCATAGGTCTTCTCCGGCGTTACCTGAACTTTTTCCGGAAAAAGATGTCCTGCCTTTACCCACTCCAGTGCTGCTTTATTGGGAATCTGAGAATCCATATTAATCAGGCCCCTGCCCTTTTTATTTACGCAGATTAGATCATAGGCTGTCTTTCTCGCCGGATTGCTACTCTTTTCCAGAAAAACCTGTGTACCCGGGACCAGAAGCTCCCTGCACCTGCCTGTATTCTTTACATGAACCGTTTCCACCTGCCCATTGATCTCCACATGTGCAATAAACCGATTAGGACGATCTATGAAACGGCCCTCTGTGATATGTTCGTACTTCATTTTTTCTGCTCCTCTTTACGCATTGTATACATACCATAACATGTTTTCCTCATACCTACAACATTTTCATTTTGGAAAACTATTCTCCAAACAAAGTGCCCCCGAGGATGTCAAGTCATTGCTACAAAAAATATGCGGCTCTTTTGCCACCAAAATGGCTTAAAACCGCATATTTCTGTATAGAGGACGTTATATAATTGTCACAAAGTAGGTGGGGAGGATGTAACGTCATTGCTACATCTTTTCTATCCTAATGCGTCAATATTTATTCCTACTTTCGCAAATAAAAATTGTAGCAACACATGCATTTGCGTATCTGGATTATCATAATATCTGTTTTCTTTTGGCGTTTTATTTGCCTCTTTACCCTGATTATCCTCTGATATTTTTTTACCCCTTTGAATTGCATTCTTTATATCAGATAATCCGATTTGATTGACTATTTCCGTTACCCTTTTTTCTTTTTTTATGTTTGCATCTGCTGCTAACCCAAAAACTTGTCGTAATTTATCAGCATATGCATCCTGATTTTGTACTATATCAAAATAGTCTTCTTTATGAAGAATCAGCCATAAATCAAAACAATAATTTGTATATCCTAATTCAATCTTATTTTCTATTGCCAAATCTATTGCTTCTTCATACTTATCCTTTTTTCCGTCATAATCAAAAACAGATACTTTGTTTTCCTTACCAATAGATTTCTGAATAGTTCGTTCTACCACACACTTAGGATTTCCGCCATATGGTTCCGCATAATCAAATACTAAATCATGCGTTCTTTCTTCAACGCAATTCACTAATTCTGCTACTTTATCAAAATATATTCTTTCCTGGTTTTTTCCCTCACATCCTACAATGCAGAGGAATTGTGGTCTTCGTATTTTATTGTTCTTTGGACGATTCAAGATTATTCGCCTCTCTTTCCAATATGTGCTTAAATGCAATTTCCAAATCCATATGTGGCAATGCTCCATATTTTCCATTCAAATAATTTTTTAATATTCTTTCTTCTGGACGTAATTTGTAATCTGCTAAAGAATATATCTCGCTCACCATATCATTCCTTCGCTTTTCAACCATTACAATTTGATCATGTCTAAGCAATTCACCGTCTAAATATATTGGATTATGCGTATTGAAAATTAACTGAGCATTATTTTTATTGATATCTTTATTGTTAAAAATTCTTATCAGCGATACAACAATTTCAAAATGCAATGAAGCATCCATTTCATCCAAAACAATGACCCCGCCATTATCTAAAACATCTATAAACGGTTGTAACAATCTAATCAAATGGATAGTTCCTCTCGATTCCATCAGCTCTGAATCTACAATCATGGATATTGCATATTTTTTTTGTGGTTGCTCATCTTTTCTTAATGGTACTTGATACATTGAACACATAGATAATTCATCATTATCTGTTTCTGCCATAAATCCAATTTTTTGATTTCCAAACTCAGCTATATTCATAACTTCTTTAACTGAGGCACTTTCGAAAATATTTCTACGAATATCTTTATCTGGTTTTTTATTAAATATCGTCTTTAAGTCTTTTTGTCTAAAATTCATGTCATTTGCATTCATAATAACATTAAATTTTTCAAACCATAAATTAAAATCCTCAAAATATTTTTTATCAAACAAATTGCTAATTGCACCTGCTACAACTAACTTTTGTTTATCCAATGTCTGGTTCAATTTGTGAATCAAGCGTTCAGAAAAATCCGCATCATCCTTATTAATATAACCTTTTTTTACTAATTTCTTTACATCCACATAAATTTGATTTTCATCATCTCGTGAAAAGAACAAGTCATCATTAACATAAAGAACCTCTTCTTCAATTTTATATACATCAATATCCGTAAACTTAATTCCGTATCTATAAATATTATTTTGAGTGGAAAATGTAATTTCTAAAGAAACCGGATCATACCAACTTGTATCTCTAATAAAAGATAACATACTTTTATAAGATTCCAGCTCTTTGCAATTTAAGGTTCCTTTCATAACCATTTTTTTTAATATATCCATTGCCAACACAATGTTGGATTTTCCACATGCATTTGCTCCATAAATGACAGTCATTGGTAATACTCTTAACTTATTACCATTTACACTTTTATCTATCACATAATCATTATGCGTTTTCTGTTTACTTGAAAGCATTGTAAAAAAAGTCTCATCTTTAAATGACCTAAAGTTTTCCATTTTAAAGTTTAACAACATTTTTTTTGCATCTCCTTTCCATTTCTTTATATAATTATACATCATTATTGCTTTTTATCAACAATTTTATTGTTATTATATGCTAATTTGTTGCTATTTATACTCCACCTCCACTCTCCCGTCATCATACACATATATTCCCTGCACATATTCTTCCAGCATCTCTCGTGTCAGCTTTTCATAGCCTAAATACATCAACATCTGCTCCACCGGAACATTCTTTTTCATCAGGATTTCTTTCTCGTCGTTTATCAACTCATCCAGTTCCTGTACACGTTTCTGCAGTCGTTCTCTTTCTTCTTCCAACTGCTTCTTGGCTTCCATAAACTGGTTCTGGTTCATCTGTCCCTCGTGATACTTCTCATAGTTCTGGCGGTTCTGAATCTTTATCTGCTCCTGACGTTTTTCACAATCTGCATTTTCCGTCTTATAGGCTTCTAT
>ENA-OPCV01001553-OPCV01001553.1-human-gut-metagenome-genome-assembly--contig:-NODE-1553-length-16571-cov-3.350448_pt1 | contig 16571 bp, 12 predicted proteins | sample MGYA00241257_ERZ501494 | MGnify/ENA primary metagenome ERZ501494 (study PRJEB25962, sample SAMEA2042618) | human gut metagenome | biome: human gut; feature: human-associated habitat; material: faeces...
ATATCCTAGTCCTTGTAGAGCTAATGCTATAGCAGAGTTTACTTCAATATAATCTTTCATATTTATTTTTCTATTATCATCTAAGAAATATGGTTTCAAAATTTCGCATTTTACTCCGCCAATTATTTCCTCGAAATATAAATCAATATTATTTATTACACAGCCTGTACCAGTAATAAATACTTTATTGACTTTAAATAAACTAGCCCCGATTATATCTCTAACTTGTGATGCAATAGTATATAATATTGGAACTATGTCTTCCAAATATCACTTTCGTTTTCTTGAAGTTCTTGTCCATCCATTGTATATATAGTTGTATTCTTACATATTTCATAAGCCTTAGCATAAGAATTAACCTTTGAACTTATTTTGTCAAGAATTTGTCCAGCACCAACTTGTAGTGTAGATACATTGTATACTTTCTGTCCTATAAGCGTTGTTACAGTAGTTACATCTTCTAAGTTTACTATAAGTGTGTTTTCATTTTTTTCTAAAGGAGCAATATTCGGTATACTCATAGAAATGGGAGTAATTGTTCCAACTCTTTTTTCATCTAATAGTTGAGTAATTTTTCCTATTTTCGCTTTATCTACAGAAACATTTATTACTTTTATTTTATTTTTTTTACTAAATCTTTGTAAAACCGGAACCAAATACAACATATATGGATGTAAATACCTTCCATCCAACTCATTTATCATATCTGAAGTTTTCCCCATTATCAGATAGAAACCAGTAAAAATACCCATCCAATTGACCAAATATGCTAAAACAGCCCCATAAGTAAACCATCGATTCCAATTATAAGCATTTTCTCCCAGTACTATCAAGAAAGTACTGACTATCCAAAGCAAATTGAAGATTTCCGGAAGAATTGTCGGTACAACCGAAAATAAAGTTTTTCCCCTGTCTCCCATTGTCGCCATATTAAAATAACTTTTCATAAATGCCTTAAATAAATTCAATAAATTCAAATAATAATTTAATCCACCAAGTAAAACAAGCATCACTATAATACCTGTCACGAAAATTACTATTTTCACAGACATCTTTTTGTTATCTAACCATTCAAGCACTCTCAAGAAAAACATCGGCAGAAACGGAATAACGGCTAATGCAAATAAATAATTTTTCTTGCAAAACAGTAGTAATATAATTGTAATAAGCGTATATAATATTTTTTGTTTACTTACCTCTTTTATTGTTCGCAGCTTTGCCAGTTCAAAAATATTCACACTATACATTGCAAAAACAACATAAGAAAACACGTCATAACTAGGACTTGCCAGTTTTTGAATGCAAGGTATAGAAAATAACATAAACAATGTCCATTTCCCCACGGTACTCTTTTTTATAATCGCACCCATACATAATGCAAAAAAGAGTAGTGAACTGATTCTTGAGCATAACAACATAATGCCATAACTAGGATATATCACTCTTCCCACCATAACTCCAATTGCTGCCGGTATATGTGCGATATCTATTTGCATTGTAATATTTCGATCATAAGCTATATTAAAACGGAAACTATCTTTTTCTACATCTTTTAACTTTTTTATATAAAAAGTCTCAACATCAAAATCTTTCATATCCCCGTTTCTGCTAAAACATAATGGAAGAAAGAATTTTATTTTCACAAAAAACGACTATCTTTGTCCCTGTAGACAACGATTCACGGATAAAACCCATGTCAAAAGACTCACTTTGTGCTCAACATACAGATTGCTCAGGATGCCCCAAAGCGATGGAAAGTACTCTTATTCACAGAAATCTGCTCAGAGGGCAGCATATTCCGAAGGATAAGTGCAGCGAGCAGGGCATTGTTGTTTTCAATACACCGGGTGCTAACGCAAACGCTGTTAAGGAGCTTGTTATCGCAGGACTTCTTATTTCAAACCGTAAGGTTATTGAGGGTTATGAATGGGCAAAGACTCTCAAGGGCAACGGTGCAGCTGTCGGTAAGATGGTTGAAAAGGGCAAGAGTCAGTTCGTCGGTCCTGAAATCAAGGGTAAGACTCTCGGTGTTATCGGTCTTGGAGCAATCGGTATTCTTGTTGCAAATGCAGCTGTTGCTCTCGGTATGAATGTAATCGGCTTTGACCCGTTTATGTCTGTTGGCAACGCTCTCAAGCTTGCTCCTACAGTTAAGCTCATGAAGAGTGCAGAAGATGTTATGGTAAATTGCGACTACCTCACAATCCATGTTCCGCTTACTGACGACACAAGAGATATGGTTGATGCCGATATGATTGCCAAGATGAAAGACGGTGTTCGTATTCTCAACTTCAGCCGTGACGGTCTTGTTAATTCAACAGCAGTTCTTGAGGCTGTTAAGAGCGGCAAGGTTGCTAAGTATGTTACAGACTTCGGAACAGACGATATCCTCGGTGAAGAGAATATTATCTGCCTCCCACACCTCGGTGCATCAACTCCCGAAAGTGAAGAAAATTGTGCTGTTATGGCTTGTGATCAGGTTAAGGAGTACCTCGAGAACGGTAACATCATCAACTCCGTAAACTATCCTGCAATTTCACTTGCAAGAACAAATGCTGACGATACCCGTTTCTGCGTTGCTCACAAGAATGTTCCCGAGCTTCTCAAGAAGGTTCTCACACAGATCAGCGGCAATGTTGAAAATATGCTTTCAAAGAGCCGTGGCGACTATGCTTACACAATTATTGATGTTGCAGGCGCCGGTGCAGATGACCTTGCAAAAATCGCAGCAGTTGACGGCGTAATCAGAGTTCGTGCAATCTGATTTCGATTTTAATTGAGCTTTAATGTTGTAAAAAATTATCCGAGCATTGTTTTGATGCTCGGATTTTTTGCGTTTATTTGTACAAATGGTTACAATGCTACACTCGGGCATGATATGTTTTTGATATCACAAACTGTCTGCACGAACGGGGTGCAGTGGTACACCGACCAGATGGTATTTTTTTGCATTGGCAATTATAAATGTTACGGAAATTGCAACGGCACACAATTCTGCAACGGGCAATGCCGACCACACACCGTTTATGCCTATAAACATCGGCAAAATCAGCATTGCGGCACACTCGAAAACAAGCGTTCTTGCAACTGAAATTACGGCTGAAATCTTGCCGTTGTTGAGTGCGGTGAAAAGTCCCGATGCGAAAATATTCATTCCGCACAACAGATAATTTATTGCAAAAATTCTGAATCCGCTGAGTGCAATCTGCTGAATTTTTTCGTCGCCTGCCGAGAAAATTCCGACAAGCGGTTCTGCAAAAAATTCAGATGCCGTAATCATTGCAACTGAAATTATCAGCGTGATTTTTATGCATAATTTGAACAGCTTTTGCAGTTTTTCGTGGTTTTGTGCGCCGTAGTTAAAGCTGATGACGGGTGAAACTCCCGAAGTGAATCCAAACGAAACCGCAGTGAAAATAAAGTGAATGTACAAAATAGCACTTATAGCCGCAACGCCTTTTGCGCCTGCAAAGTGCATCATCTGAATGTTGAACAGCGCTGTTGTCACGGCTGTTGAAAGATTTGTCACAGCCTCTGACGAGCCGTTTGCCATTGCAAAGAGGATTTCACTGACCTTGAATTCAGGCTTGCCAAAGTGCAGAGTCTGCTTTTTGTTGAAAAAGAGCAAAAGCGGAATTGCACCCACAGCCATTCCGATAATGGTGCCGAGTCCTGCACCGATTATTCCAAAATCCCACACTGCCATAAAAAGAATGTCAAGCACAATGTTTGTGCAACCCGACAGTATCGAGAAAACAAGCATGATATGTGGCTTGTCTGCTGTCACAAGGTATGATTGGTTGAGCATCTGCCAGCACATTACAAAGCCGTACGGAATCATAACGCTGCCGTAGTCAATGCAGTAGGGGAGAATTTTTTCGTTTGAGCCGAACATCATGTACATAGGTTCGGCAAAAATTGTGAACAGCACAGCAATGATAACAGAAATGACCGTTGCCGTGATTGCAACACCGGACATAAGTCGGTTTGCTTCCTCCTGTTTGCCTTCTCCCATTTTCTTTGCGATTATAGCATTTGAGCCTGTTGAAAACATTAAGCCCACAGCCATAAATACGAGCGTGAACGGATATACAATATTGATTGCAGACAATGCGTCACTTCCGACACAGTTCGCAACAACGATTCCGTCAACAACCGTGTAAAGTGACATAAAAACCATCATAAGAACGGTTGGCAGAGTGAACTTCAGAATCGTTTTTGCCTTAATAGGTTTTGCATAAATTGATGTTGCCATAAAATTTCCTTACCCTCAAATTTATATTTTTCACAGACCATTCAAATGATTGTATCATAACTTTGTCGCAATTACAACCGATTTGTCTTTTTTTGTAAAATATGCTATTATATACAGACTTAAAAGCGAAAAAAGGGGCGGTTTTATGTTTAAGGGCGCAGTTTTTGATATGGACGGGCTTATGATTGACAGCGAAAGGCTTGTTTATTCAATATGGCAGGAAATGCTTGATGAGGACGGCAAAAAGTTTAATCTCGACATTTTCAAAAAGACAATCGGACTTCGCAGTGAGGATTCCTACGAATATTACAAGTCGGTTTACGGCGATGATTTTGACTATCCCGCTTACAAGGCGGAGTCGAGAATCCACTATTTTAAGCGTATCGAAAAGAACGGTGTGCCTGTAAAAAAGGGCTTGTACGAAATTTTTGATTATTTAAAATCAGTCGGTTGTAAAATTTCGCTTGCAACTTCAACCTCGTCACAAACGGCTTTGAAGATTATGAAGAAAATCAATCTCTATGATAAATTTGACGCATTCGTGTGCGGCGATGATGTTAAAAACGGGAAGCCCGATCCCGAGGTTTTTTTGATTGCCGCAAAGAAGCTCGGGCTTGAGCCGGTGGACTGCGTTGCGTTTGAGGACAGCATTAACGGCATAAAATCTGCACATGCCGCAGGTATGACCACGGTTATGGTACCCGATTTGCTCGAACCCACAGACGAAATCAAACCGATGATTGATTTTTTGTGTACGGATTTAAGCAAAGCGATAAAGCATTTATAAATTGAAAATTACGGCGAGCCGCCGTTCCCAATTCGTGCAAATTTGAATACACAATTTATGTTATATCAAAACATATGTGTATGGACATAATATTTCATCAAGGCGGGCGTCCAATGAACGCCCCTACAGAGAAAATTACAAATAATTACAAATGGTTACAATTTACAAAAATACAATTGAACAGGGCTGATTATTATACACATTTTCCACATAGTTTTCAACAGTTGTTGAAAAAGAACGGCAATGCCTGTTGAGTGTTGCCACGGTTACTGCGGAAAAGGGTAAAATGAAAAATAATCATTGAATAACAGCACGATAATATGTTATACTTTGGTAAACAACAATCTTTACGGAGGACAAAATGAAGAAAATTATAAATAAAAAGTCGCTGAAAAGCACGCTCGCAGTTATGCTCTGTGCAGTGATGGCATTTTCTGTCTGTGCCTGTGACTTTGACTCTGACACAGAACCAACCAAAACGGATGCACAAATTCAGTTTGATAAATATTGTGACGATTTGTTTTCGGAAGAACTTGAGGATGACGCTCTTACCGCACATTTTGATATTTCAAATCCGTCGGACTACGGTCTGAAATATGACGAGGAGGACTATACCCTCGGTCATGTGTCCGATGAAGATACAAAAGAATCCTTTGATGAACTGAAAAAGGCAAAAACGGATTTGGAGGAGTTTGACCGTTCGGGACTTGCTTCTTCTCAAAAGCAGACATATGACACCCTTGAAAGCTACTTTGAAATTCAGCTTTCATATGAGGGTACAACAGAATTGCAGAGTATATTTGCACCGCAGTCGGGAATTATTGCAAACCTCTTTACCACCCTGTCCGAGTTTACTTTCTATGAAAAGGATGATACCGACCTTTACCTTGCTGTTTTGAAGGACACAAAACGCTATATGGACGAGTGCATTGAGTTCACAAGGAAACAGGCTGAGGACGGTTACTTTATGGCTGAAGATATCGCACAGCAGTCAATTGACGAGTGCGAAAAGCATATTAAGAATGACAAGTCCGTGCTTGTTGACGAGTTTGAGTCGAGAATAAAGTCACTCGGTCTTAGCGATTCCGAGAAAAAGACTGTTGTCGAAACCAATAAAAAGTATTTTGAAGAATACTACATTCCTGCTTTGAAATCAGCAAATTCAGCACTTGAAAGTCTCAAAAAATCAGGCAAAAACGAAGAAGGTCTTTGCGGTTACGGCAAAATCGGCAAAAAGTATTATTCGGCAATTGTCAAAGATAAAACAAGCAGCAGTATGACTCCCGAGGAGCTTAAGTCATACCTTACAAACAGCTTTACAAAGGTTGGAATGAGTATGAGCAATGTTTCACAGGATGACTTGAGCAAATTTCAGGACTACAAACCCGACTTTAAGGACGCCGATGAGGTGCTTGAATTTTTGATTGAGAATATCGAGGAGGACTTTCCGACTCCCGTTACAACCTCTTACACGGCAGATTATATGAGCGATTCCGCAAAGAGCGACAATGTGGGAGCGTACTATGTTCAGGGACGAATTGACGATACAAGCGTTAATATTATCAAGATAAATCCCGATTTTGCAAATAAGGGTATGACTCAGATGTACACAACTCTTGCCCATGAAGGCTATCCCGGTCATCTTTATCAGTTTACCGCATCAAATGCAAACAAGGATATCCCGAATGTCCGCAAGATTTTAAGCTTTATCGGCGCAACCGAGGGTTGGGCGCAGTATGCCTCGAAATGTACACTTGATTACCTTGATACAAGCGAGGGCATTAAGAAGCTTATCTACGCAAATGATATTCTCGGCTATATTCTCTACTCAATGGTCGATGTCGGTGTGAACTACAACGGCTGGGATTATGAAAAAGTCAAGGAGTATATGTCAACGGCACTCGGTTCGGCTGACAGCGAGAGCGTTACAGCCGCAACAAAAGAGGCGTATGACCTTGCCCGTTCAAATCCGGGTTATTTTCTCCCCTATACCGTAGGCTACCTCAAGATGATTGATATGCGTGAAACAGCCGAAAGCGAGCTTGGCTCAAGCTTTGACGCAAAGGAGTATCACACATTCATTATGAATCTCGGAATCACAAGCATTGATGTCTATGAAAAAGCCCTTGATATGTGGCTTGAAAGCAAAAAGTAAATTTTTGGTGATAATCTTGAATATTTTTTACAGGTATGATATAATTAACTCATTGATATGATAAATATAAATTGGTATGGATTTTTCTAAGATGTGATTCTTATTTTCGCCATACACTCATTATGGGTGTATGGCGATTTTTATTTTACGCAAGGGGTGTTAATATGGGCGTTAAAACGGAAAATAAAATGGCTTATGAACCTGTCAACAAACTTATAATTCAAATGTCGGCACCGCCGCTGATTTCAATGTTCTTTCAGTATTCATACAACCTTGTTGACAGTATGTTTGTTGCGGGGATAAATGAACAGGCACTTGCGGCAGTATCGCTTGCATTCCCGATTACAACGCTTATGAATGCGTTGTCCGTGTGGATAGGTGTGGGTGTTAATGTTTTGATTGCAGGTTATTTGGGACAGAAAAATCAGCAAAAGGCAAATTCTGCAGCGGCTCTCGGAGTGGTAATTTCGGTAGTTGTCGGAGTGCTGATAAATTTCCTTTCGCTTTTCATAATAAATCCCTATTATTCGGCTTTTACGCAAAACAAAGAGATTTTTGAATACGGAATTGCGTATATGAGCGTCTGCGTTTTTATGCAGATACCAAATATGGTGCATATTGTAATTCAAAAAATACTTCAGGCAACAGGCAATATGATTGCTCCGATGTGGTTTCAAATTGCAGGTGTTGTATTCAATTTTGTGTTTGACCCTTTGCTCATTTTCGGCATAGGTCCGTTTCCGAAAATGGGTGTGGTCGGAGCTGCAGTTGCCACGGTTTTAGGCTATGTTGTTTCAACAATCATTGCGTTGATACAGCTGTTTCTTACAAAACAAAGGGTTAAGCCGGTGTTTAAAAACTGCCTTGAACCGCAGATGATAAAGCTGATATTTTCCTACGGATTGCCCTCGTTTGTTATGAATGCGTTGGGAGCATTCACCGTGAATTTTGCAAATATGTTTTTGGTGCGATATTCGGACACGGCGGTTGCATTTTTCGGAGCATATTTCAAGGTTCAGCAGTTGATTTTTATGACGGTGAACGGACTGATTCAAGGCTGTTTGCCTATAATGCGGTTTAATTACAGAGCAAAAGAGTACGGTCGCCTTAAACAAGCAAATAAGAGCGGAACAATTATAGCGACTGTTATGATGATTGTCGGTATGCTCTTGGTGCTGATTTTCCCGAAAGAGATATTGTTTTTGTTTTCGGCATCGGAAGAAATGTGTGCTTTTGGAGTGCCGGCAATGAGAATTATGTCACTCGGATTTGTGTTCAGCGGCTTTTCCGCAATGATTGCAACCTATGAACAGGCAACAGACAGTATTATGCCCGGCGTTGTAGTTCAACTGTTGCGACAGGGCGTGCTGTTAGTCCCCGTAATTTGGCTTTTAAACAACGCTGTTCAAATGACAGGCATATGGCTTGCGTTCCCAATTACAGAATTTGTCACATTTCTTGTTGCTGTTGTATTTGCAAAAATTAAAAATCATTGAATAAATAAAAATAACAACTGCCAAAACCCGATATAATGGATTTTGGCGGTTGTTTGTTATTTAAAATATGTTTAATTTTAAATTGTTTTTGCAAAAACATTATCAGATGATTTTGCTCTGAAAATTGTTTTTACGAGCAAGAATGTTATATAAACATAAAGTGCAGTGTAGATGATTGCCGTAAATTTAAGGCTTATAAGCTCGTAGGAGAACAGATAGTAGCAATAGCCTCTCAGGCTTATAAGCGTTGACACAATCGGAATCCACAAATGTTTTGCACTTACCGCCGCATAGACAATTAAAATAATGTCAAGCAGATAACCGTAGCGTTCGTGCATTGACGAAAGGAACAGGATACAGGTGAACACAGTCCACGCTGTTGTCAGAAGAAAAGTTTCAAGGTTTTTCAAATCAACTTTTTTATAGATGATAATGCACATCATAATTCCGAGTACGGCAATTGTCAGAAAGACCGAAAACTGCTTGAACAGATAATAATATGTTATATCGTTTCCGTCACATATGAGTGCATAAAAGTTCGGACAGTTCATCTGAATAAGCTTTCCGTAGTCGGTCTGTTCCGCATATATTGTGATGATATCAATAAACGGTCTGCCCATAATAATTGCAGGCAGGCACATTATCACATCAACCGCAGGGATTATAAAGAAGTGCAGAATCGAAATTTTCTTTGTCGAAATCCAGTAATAAAGCAGAACAGGAATGATGAATACGGTTTGCAGCTTGAATGCAAACGCAATGCCGATGAACACAAACGATGCAATCGGCTTGTCTTTGTGCAAAAACAGGATTGCAAGGATTATAAACGAGGTGTAAATTGAATCGCACTGCGCCCAAAACGATGAGTTAAAAATCACCGTTGCCGAAAGAAGTACGGCTGAGTAGGTGAGTATCGCTTTGAGCCGTCGGTTATTCTTTGCAAACGAATAAACAAGCATTGCGGTTGAAATTGCAAGTACAAAATCGAATATTATTGATACGATTTTGTACGCATACAGAGCATTTAGCGGCAAAAGAGTCATAAGATAGATTATGACTTGATACGGAATGTTGTAGTTGCCCACCTGAGTTGCAAGCCCCGTAAAATCATTCAGCTTGATTATGCTCCACCACGAATTTAAAAAGCTGTTGAAATCATCGCTTTGAAAATCCATTCCGCAGACTCTGAGGAAAATTGCAATAATCGTTACCGCAACGAGTAAAAATAAAAGAATGTGTTTTTTTATAAAGTCAATGACTTTGCTTTCTGCTTTTGTCATAGAGAAAATTCCTGTTCGGGTTTAAATAAAACCGATTTTCTTCATAACCTTGCCCATTGTGCGGCTGCTGATTTTAAGGGCAATTTCATCGGCTTTTCTGTAACAGCTTTCAAGATATGCCTTGTCTGCAACAAGCTTTTCGTAGCGTTCACGAATCGGACGAAGTTCTTCAACAACTGCCTCGCCTACAGCTGTCTTGAAGTCGCCGTAGCCCTTGCCGTCAAAATCCTTTTCAATCTGCTCGTATGAAAGACCTGTAACTGCGCTGTAAATTGCCATAAGGTTATTTACGCCGTCTTTGCCCTCCGCATAGCGAACCTTTGCCTCGCTGTCCGTAACGGCTCTCTTGAACTTCTTCATTATAACCTCGGGTGCGTCAAGAAGATGTACACAGCCGTTGACATTTTCATCGGACTTGCTCATCTTTCTTGTCGGGTCCTGAAGACTCATAACCCTTGCACCGTTCTTTGGAATGAAACCGTCCGGAATCTTGAACACATTGCCGTAAATACCGTTAAAACGCTCTGCAATGTTTCTTGTAATTTCAATGTGCTGTTTCTGGTCTGCACCGACAGGCACTTTGTCAGCCTGATAGAGAAGAATGTCGGCAGCCATGAGTACGGGATATGTGAAAAGACCGGCGTTGATGTTGTCGGCGTGCTTTGCAGACTTGTCCTTGAACTGCGTCATTCTTGAAAGCTCGCCGAACTGTGTGTAACAGCTGAGCGCCCATGCAAGCTCTGCGTGAGTGTGAACATGACTCTGAATGAAGAAAAGACTTTTTTCAACATCAATACCGCAAGCCATAATTGAAGCATAAGCGTCAATTATATTCTTACGCATAACGGCAGGAGTCTGTCTTACCGTGATTGTGTGCAAATCTGCAAGAGCGTAAATGCAGTCGTATTCGTTCTGCATTGTAACCCAGTTGCGAACCGCACCGAGATAGTTTCCGAGTGTAATTGTTCCGCTGGGCTGTATTGCGCTGAATACAACCTCTTTTTTTGTCTGATTTTCCATTATTCCCCTCCGTGATTAAAGACTGTTTGCATACTCGCCGAGGATTTTGATTCCTCTTTCAAGCTGTTCGTCAGTCGGTGTTGAAAAGTTTATTCTGAAACTGTGACAGGTTTCGTTTTCGTCAGTTAAAAATGCGTTGCCCGGAACTACGCAAACCTTTTTGAGAACGAGTTCTTTGCAGAAATTCGGCATATCAATATCCTCGGGCAAGTCACACCAAATGAAAAGACCGCCGTCAATTTTATGATATGTGATTTTTGGTGTGCAGTATTTGTCAAGAAGCTCCATGCAGAAGTTCGCTTTCTTTGTGTAGATTTCACGAAGCTTTGCAAGGTGAGCGTTAAAGTCATACTTTGTGATGAATTCATCGCATACATATTGTGCCCAGATGTTTGTATGTACATCGTTGCCCTGCTTGCACACAACAAGCTTTTGAAAAATCGGCTTTGGTGCAATTGTGTAAGCAACACGCATACCCGGTGAAATTACCTTTGAGAATGAACCGGCATAGATTACAATTCCGTCCGTATCAAAGCTTTTTATGTTCGGAACATATTCACCGCTGTAACGCAGGTCGCCGTACGGGTTGTCCTCAATGATGAGAACACCGTATTTTTTGGCAAGCTCATAAACTTTCTTACGCTTTTCAAGGCTCATTGTAACACCCGAAGGATTTTGAAAATTCGGAATTGTGTAAATGAGCTTTGCGTTCGGATTGGCTTTTAAAGCCTCTTCAAGCTTTTCTGTGTTCATACCGTCAGTCTCAACGGGAACACCTGCAAGCTTTGCGTTGTAGCTTCTGAATGTGTTGAGCGAGCCGATGAATGACGGTGCCTCGCAGATTACAACATCGCCCTCGTTTACAAGAGCCTTTGAGCATAAATCCATAATCTGCTGTGCGCCTGTTGTGATGAGAATGTCGTCATTTTCAGAGCCTGTGTTATGCTCCTTTTTCATATATTCCGTAAGGTGCTTTCTCAGCGGAGTGTAACCCTCCGAAACGCTGTACTGTAAAACCGAAATCGGATCTTCTGCAAAAACCTTTGCCGAGATTTCCGCAATCTCCTTTGAGGGAAATGCATCGGGCGACGGGTTTCCTGCCGAAAGCGATACAACGCTCGGATCGGCGGCATATTTGAAAATTTCTCTGATAGCACTCGGCTTCAGGCTTGAAACCCTGTCGGAAAACCTGTATTCCATAAAAATATCTCCTTTTAAGATGATAAGGATTTTTTAAAATTCCATACCCTGTAATTCTATCACGAATTGCATATATGTTCAAGAAATTTGACTGTTTTTACTGCGATTTTATTCAAAAAATGTGTAATTTATTATTTTGCATTTGTAAATGTTAATTCACGGAAATTGTATTTTTTGTGCTTTTTGTATTGTTTTTGATGAGTTTCTGTTGTATAATCTAAGTGATAATGTCCTTACGGTCAGAGCAAGGCTTGCTTTGATTCAAACAGGAGTACACTGCGAGTAATTAATACACTTATATAATTCATTGAATTCAAATTGAATTTAAAAATCTTCAGTTTGGGAGAGTAACACTATGAGCAGAAGAAACGATTACGATTATTTTGATCTTGATAATTTCGATGACAGCATTGATTCCCGTGAATATCGTCGCAGACAGCAACAGCGCCGTCCTGCAAGCTATGCCGCAAGACCGTCGTCACAGCGTCCCGTCAGAAGACCTGTAAAAAGAAGAAACAAAAGAAGAACCAGAAACAGAATTATTATCGTTGCGAGCGCATTGATAATTCTGTTTGTTATTATTTTTATTATAACTTCAATTTTTAAGGGTTGTTCAAAGGAAGATGCCCTTGCAAGCGTTCCCACGGGAACAGTGGGTACAACGGCGTCTCCCGACGAAACCGCAAAATCTTCGACTGCTAACAAAGCAGACGAGCTTTCTCCTACATACTTTATGACGCCGAGCATAAAGGACGACAATAAAAACGGAACTCTTTCATACAGCATTTATGTGTGGAACAAAACAGGCTACGAATTGTTCAGCAGTGATGATGCAAGAGCGCAGAACTATGCTCAGACAATTAACGGCTTTGCAGATAAGTTCGGCAGTTCCGTAAAGGTTTATGATATGATTGTTCCTAACCATACCGAAATGGGACTTCCGCAAAGACTCAAAGACAGCGACGCTCCGTCAACCTCACAGGCTGACAACATCAAGGCAGCTTATGCGGCTCTTTCCGATAAGGTAACTCCGATTAACTGCTACAACCGTCTTGCGGAACATAATACAGATTACATCTACTTTAAGAGCGACCACCATTGGACAGGCCTCGGCGCTTACTATGCTTACACAGCATTTGCCGATACAAACGATTTGCCCGTTCTTTCGCTTGATGATTGCGAGGAACAGAAGATTGACGGCTTTACAGGCTCGTTTACTAACTCGGCAGACGGTCTTGACAGCGATACGGTAAGTTATTGGAAGTTCCCTTATAATGTAACAATGGATATCACACAGGCAGACGGTTCTTCCGCAAGCTATGACAGTCCCTACTATGAAGCCGCAGAGGGCGGTTCAAACACCTACGGTGTGTTTATTATGGGTGATAATGCTCTCACGGTTCTGAAATCAGCTTCGAAAAATGCGGCGGCAGGCAAGAAGATTGCCGTTGTAAAGGAAAGCTACGGCAACGCTTTTGTTCCGTATCTCACAAATAACTACGAAGAAGTTCATGTTATCGATTTCAGATATTTCAAACAGAATCTTGTTGATTACTGCAAAACCAACGGAATTGACGAGGTGCTTTTTATGAACGGTGTAATGAGTGCCAACACTCAGGTTCAGCTTGACAGTATGAGCGGACTTTTTAACTGATATCATATCGGGTAAATTCTTGTAAGGAGGTGTATGCCGATGATAGCAGACAGCGTGAAGGTGAGCGTGTTCGGAAAAATAAGCGATAAGCTGTATTCGGCACAAATTGCCTCCGTTTCAGGACGCTGTAAAAGTGCGTATGTGATTTCGCACAAACCCGTAACAGAATATTTTGAGGGCGTTGTGGTTGCCGTTGCCGAATTTGACGGCCTTGACGGCGAGCGTCCGATAATCTCACAATACGGTGAGGTGTTTTATGAGCCCGAACTGCGACAGGTGCTTTCAAAACTGAAAAATATTAAGCTGAAAAGCATTGTGTGCCTTTACGAAAAGTCGTGCGGTGCGGTTATCTTCTACAAAAGCAGACAGAACACGAAAATTCTGCTTGTAAAGAACAGCAACGGCAGATATTGGAGCTTTCCGAAGGGACATATTGAAGACGGTGAAAACGAACATCAGACAGCAATCCGTGAAATTAAAGAGGAAACAGGTCTTGATGTCGTGATTGAAAAGGGCTTTCGTGAAATCAGCGAATACTGTCCTTTCGGTAAAATTCGCAAACGGGTTGTCTTTTTCCTTGCACAGGCATTTACAGATAATGTCAAAATTCAGGAGGAGGAAATTGACAGTTATATTTGGGTTGATTTGCAACAGGCACGAAAAATGTGCTCCTATGATAATGATTTGAGGATTATTGAGAAAGCTGAAACGGCGATTCATCTTCTCAGAAACTAAAAGCCGACAATTTAACACGAAATTTACAGGTACACGGCGGTGTGCCTGTTTTTTTGATTTTATAAAACATTTTCTGTAAATTAAAAATGTTGAAAAAAGCAAAAAATACCACTTGACATGTGGATTATACAGAATGTAATCTAATTTCCCCGTTACAATCCTGTATCCAAAAATGTGGAAAACCTATTTTTTTAATGTTAAAAGTTACAACTTTGTAAATTTCGTGTAGTATCGGGATTTTTTAACATCACTTTCAACACTTTCAACATAGTTTTCCACATTGATGTTTAAAATGTTGAGTTATACAGAATGTATAAGTGCAAATTTAGAAAAATAAATCGCAAATTCGTGATTCAAAAAAACATTTTTTTCTGCGATTCAAATTGTGGCAAGGTAATATATGACAATCTATACTCATAAAATACATCGGCGAGGTGTGTTTTATGAAAAAGGAAACCGTGAAAATGAGGCTTTGGGGGCTTGTCATTGTTCCGCTGATGATAATTGTGTTCAAAAATCTTTATTCGCTGACAAACGGTGCGTTGCTCGGCATATTTTTCGGTGCTGTAAACGGCAGTATGTGGGAGCAGACCAAGGTTGTTATGCTTTCCTACCTTGTGTGGAGTCTTGTTGAGGCAATCGGAAAACGCTCGGGATTCCATCGCTTTGCCGTGTCAAGAATAATTTCGCTGTGGTTTGTCGGAATATTCTGTCTTGCGACATATCTGCTAATCTATGCACTCGGTGTTGAAAGTGCAGGTCTGCCAAGGTTCATTTGTGCAATTGCCGTGTGTTTTTCTGCGTTTGCACTCAGCGCAAGGCTTGAATACGGCGAAAGAAAAATTGAACAGCTTTTTTTGCCCTGCGTGTTTATGATGTTGCTTTTGATTGCCGTGTACTGCAGTTTTACAGTGTTCCCTCCGCACATGATACTTTTTGAGGACATACAAACGGGAATGTACGGCATAATTCCCGAATACATCGACTCCGGAGCGATTGCTCTTGATACATTGTACAGAGTTTGAGTTTTTAAAAACAAATGGCTTAAAAGTATTTAATAATTTGAATTGTTATGTTATAATAGATAGCAAAATGAAGCGGTGTGTCCCATGCAGACACAAAAAATAAAAAGGAAACCGAATAAGACTGATTATGATGAAAAACGAAAGATTTGAAAATACAGAACAAAAGCCTGATGTGATTGCAGGGCGAAATCCTGTAAGCGAGGCTGTTCGCAGTAATCGCCCGATTGACAAAATTCTTGTTGCAAAGGGTGAAAAGAGTGGTGCGATTGTGGGAATCCTCGCAAAAGCCCGTGATAAGAAAATTCCCGTTAAGGAGGTTGACCGCACAAAGCTTGATTATGTGAGCGGCGGTGCAACTCATCAGGGTATTGTCGCATTTGCAGCGGCAAAGGATTATTCAACGGTTGACGATATCCTCGAATATGCCGAAAGCAGGGGCGAAGCTCCGTTTGTTGTTGTGCTTGATGAGGTTGAAGATCCGCATAATCTCGGTGCAATAATCAGAACCGCAGAATGTGCCGGAGTTCACGGAATTATTATTCCGAAACGCAGAAGTGCCGGTTTAAGCTACACGGTTGCCAAAGCGTCTGCAGGCGCAATTGAATATATGCGTGTTGCAAGGGTGACCAATATTGCAGTTACACTTGATGAGCTCAAAGAAAAAGGCGTGTGGGTTTACGGCGCAGATATGGACGGCACGGATTATGACGAGTGTGATTTTTCGGGTGCGTGTGCAATTGTTATCGGCAACGAAGGTAAGGGAATTTCAAGACTTGTCCGTGAAAAGTGCGATGTAATAGCGTCATTGCCCATGAAAGGCCAGATAAATTCCCTTAATGCGTCGGTTGCCGCAGGAATTTTGATGTACAAAGCGATGAAAAACCGCTGATTTTGTAAATTGAAAATTGAAAATGTAAAATTTATGAGAGTATGTAGGGGCGTTCATTGGACGCCCGCATTGATG
>ENA-OPCV01001566-OPCV01001566.1-human-gut-metagenome-genome-assembly--contig:-NODE-1566-length-16478-cov-13.072886_pt1 | contig 16478 bp, 15 predicted proteins | sample MGYA00241257_ERZ501494 | MGnify/ENA primary metagenome ERZ501494 (study PRJEB25962, sample SAMEA2042618) | human gut metagenome | biome: human gut; feature: human-associated habitat; material: faeces...
AGATAATGAGAAAGAACATGCAAAGATGTGGTTCAAGGAATTAGCAGGAATTGGTGATACAAAGGAAAACCTGGCGGCAGCGGCAGAAGGCGAAAATTATGAGTGGACAGATATGTATGATGGCTTTGCTAAAACAGCTGAGGAAGAAGGATTCCCTGAGCTTGCAGCAAAATTCAGGGCAGTAGGTGAGATTGAGAAGCACCATGAGGAAAGATATCGTGCACTTCTTAAGAATATTGAAACTGCACAGGTATTTGAAAAGAGCGAAGTTAAGGTATGGGAATGCCGTAACTGCGGACATATTGTGGTAGGAACTAAGGCGCCTGAAGTATGTCCGGTATGTAATCATCCACAGAGCTATTTTGAAGTACATGAAGAGAATTATTAAGGAGATGAGATTATTACGAAGAAGAAAGTGATTAATTCAAAAAAAGCAGTAATGATAGGCTGTGGCTTTGTTGGTTCTGCATCGGTATTTGCTCTGATGCAGAGTGGCTTGTTTACAGAGATTGTCCTTATCGATGCAGATAAGAACAAGGCAGAAGGAGAAGCGATGGATATCAGTCATGGTATTCCATTTGCGAGTCCGATGAAAATATATGCCGGAGATTATGATGATGTGGCTGATGCTGCAATTGTTGTCATATCTGCCGGAGCGGGACAGAAACCGGGAGAGACAAGGCTTGATCTCGTAAATAAAAATGTAGCAATATTTAAGTCAATCATTCCTGAAATAGCAAAGAGAAATTTTGCAGGTATCATGCTTGTAGTTGCGAATCCGGTAGATATCCTGACTCAGGTAGCCATAAAGTTATCAGGACTTCCAGAAAACAGGGTTATTGGATCGGGTACTGTGTTAGATAGTGCCAGATTAAGATATAAGCTTGGTGAGCATTTATCTGTGGACAGCAGGAGTGTTCATGCATTTATAATAGGTGAGCATGGAGACAGCGAAGTTGTAGCATGGTCATCAGCCAATGTATCTGGTGTTCCATTAAGTGAAATGTGTGAAATGCGTGGACATTACAAGCACAAGGAAAACACGGCAGAAATAGCTACAGCAGTCAAGAACAGTGCTTATGAGATTATAAACAAAAAGCACGCTACATATTATGGAATTGCAATGTCTGTAAAAAGAATCTGCGAAGTGATTATGAGAGATGAAAAATCAATACTTCCTGTATCACACATGATTCATGGAGTATATGACATTGACGGAGTATCGTTAAGTATGCCAGCTATTGTAGGTGCAGATGGTATTGAGTCTGATATACCTATTAATTTAAGTGGCGAGGAAGCGTTAAAGCTTAAGGAATCTGCAGATTCATTGAAAAAGATTATGGAGACAATTGAATTATAAATTTTACACATGGAAGGAGAAAAAGTCATGGAAGTAAGGTATTATATTTGTAAGCATTGTGGAAACATTGTTGAAAAGGTAAAGGATAAGGGTGTACCTGTAATTTGTTGCGGAGAACCTATGCAGGAATTAAAAGCCGGAGTGACAGATGCTGCTGTCGAGAAGCATGTACCTGTATATACGATAGAAGGCAGTCATGTTCATGTCGTGGTCGGAGAGACAAAACATCCAATGCTTGAAGAGCATTTCATTGAGTGGATTACATTAAATACAAACCAGGGAATATACAGAAAACAGTTAAATCCAGGGCAGGAGCCGGTAGCAGATTTTTGTCTTTGCGATGGTGAACAGGTAGAAGAAGTATATGCATATTGTAACCTGCATGGATTATGGAAATGCTAAAAGCATTTATACATATTAAGGTTACAGAACAACACAATGATGAGGTAGAAGATCAAGATGAACAGATTATGGGAACTTTAAAATATCTCACATAGCGGTTAGTTAATCACATTCTGTATGTCGATGGTCAAATTCCAAAAGGCTGATATAGTAAGAAAGGCTGTTATTTTTTAGAGAGTAGCAGCTTTTTTTATTTTGAATATAAAATATGACACATACACTTGACAATATGCATACATGGATGAAATAGGACATTTCTTACTAAAACAGTATGTTTATGGTATACTAGCTAGTAGTAATGCAGTTTCAACCGATATTACATATTATTATAAACAACAGCGTTAGAGCATTTATGTGATTGAAACATAGATGCTCTTTTTTTGTGCCCGTTGGGCAATGGATATGAATGTAACTTTAGGACATTTTGTCCAGAAGTTCAGATAGAGGAAATCAAGGAGGAACACGAGATGTGCATTAAAATGTGTATCTTATGGGTGAGAGCACCCACAGACAGAAGCAGCAGGAAAATATATAACAGGAGGACAGAACAATGGTCGATGAATTGACGCAGGAGTCGTTCTAGACAGGAAAGGCGATTGTGACTGTCAGCGTAGATCTGATTACTGCCATTGCAGATGCGTGCAAGCGGTCTGAACAGCAGAATCCTGGTATGAGCGAGGAACAGAAGGAGACATTGCTCGGCAAGGTTGTCGATAAGGTAATGTCGAATTATAAGGAAACGCATGGCTCATTAAAGGGATTTAACCGATAGGGCAAGGAGGTTATGTCGGCTGACTTTGTAAATAATAGTGAGATAAATATGGACGATGTGGAAACACTGTCAAGATTCTCTCCATATTTTAGGTGCCGGCAAATGCAAAGCACCCGATATTATTTGATATATGCTGTGCGTCATAAATGTGACCAAAGTCAGCCCGAAACATTTACATTATACTAAATAAATTAGGAAAATGTGACAAAAAGTCATGTAAGTATTGCCTAAGTATTTTCCGGGATATTTTATAATAAATTTATGGGTGGCGGTCTGTTAATAATCACTTTGATATTTTATAATGTAAGCATTGGTTGTAATTTAGTTGATGGTGCAAAGTCAGTTTAAGTGGTCTGAAACTCAGCGGGAAAGGAGAATATAATTATGGAGATCAGAAAAGCGGCAGCAGAGGATTTTGATATTGTATTTGATTTTATAGAGAAATTATGGACATATAATACATATGACAGGGAAGAAATACGCAAAGTATATATGGACGTCATAAATGACGAACGCAGCTTTGCGTTTTTATTATGGGATGAAGGCGTTTGCAGGGGCATGTGCCATGGAGACTATTTCAATACATTCTGGATGTCGGGACTCACATGCTATGTGTCAAGCCTTATAACAAGAGAGAAGGACCGCGGAAATGGCTATGGTGTGGCACTCCTGGATCATGCAAAGGAGCTTGCAAAGCAGAGGGGGTGCAAGGCCGTCACCCTTGATTCCGGTCTTCCGCGGACAGGGGCACATGGCTTCTACGAACACTATGGATTTGAAAAGAGCTGTTATGGCTTTGAACTGATGATATAAATTATCTGAGGAGATTGGAAAGAAGACAAAATATGTGTACAGCGGCGACATATAAGACAAAGGATTCCTATTTTGGAAGAACGCTGGATTATGAATTCTCGTACGGCGATGAGATCACCGTGACTCCGAGAAATTATCCGTTTGAATTCAGATATATGGGCAGGACGGCACAGAACTTGCCAGATATCCGTTGCTGCAGGGGGAGAACATCAACTGGCAGAACTAAGTATCTGCTGCCCCGGGACCCGGGAAATACCAGGAAATAACTTGGCGTTTTTATCTGCATTTCTGCATTTTGCGAAAAATTTGTGCTGTTTTATGTAATGGTGGAGCCGGCAACTGCATGGTGTCAGTAGCCATCGCAGAGCCAGTAGTCTGGATGATGACAGTGGTTGCACAAACATAGAAAAGTAGATTATAATATCGGAAAAGGGCGTTGCCAGTGGCAATGTACGGAAGCCAGAGTTATATCTGTGATAAAGGAGAAAGGACGAGATATGGGCAAGTCAAAGGTTACAATAAAAGAGATTGCGGATATGGCAGGGGTGTCCATAGCTACAGTTTCCCATGTTATCAACAGGACAAGGTATGTAAGACCTGAGCTTGTGGATAAGATAGAGAAGATTATTGTAGAGACGGGATATCAGAATAAGATAGCAGATAAGGAGAGAAAACTGCTGGTTGGCCGAGAGTCTACGATCGTTGCAGTCATTCCGAACATTGAAAGTACGATATACAGAGATATGGTAGCTTATGTGAAGCAGCTTGTCAGTGTACAGGGATATCAGTTCCTTGTGGCGATAACAGACAATGATCTTAAGGAGGAGACACAGGTGCTTGCCGGACTTCTGGTCAACAAGAAGGTTGCCGGTATCATACATGCGCCGGTGAGCGATGTGGCAGCCAACTACACAAAGCTTATACAGTCAGGCGTTCCATTTGTCTGCGTGGAGAGAAATATACTTGGATCAGGGATAGACTCAGTTGAGTTCCGAGACAGGGAGGCTATATTTAAGGGCGCAGATTATCTGCTCGCGAGTGGACACAAGAATGTTTTGTTTTTCAGAGAGAGTACGGACAGTACCACCAGGGATGAGAGAACAAAAGGTTTCCTAAGTGCTCTGCAGAAATACAATATAAATACAAACGATGCGAATATAGTGGATGTGACACTGGAAAATGGCGAAGATGACTGTATGCTCGTCATCCAGAAGGCGCTCCGCAGATACAGGCCGACCGCAGTTCTTGCGGGGGGCAACAGAATAACGCTCTACCTCATGAAGACACTGAGAGATATGGGAATCGACTGTCCGGGAGAGATATCTGTGGTTGGGTTTGGTGATGAGAGCTGGTCAGAACTTACATATCCTCCGCTTACCATAATCAGAAGAGATGTGAAGGGGTTAAGCACCAAGGCAGTTGGAATGCTTTTTGAGAAAATCAACACAGGGGCGGTCATATCCCATGACTGCTATGCCGATGTGGAACTGGTTGTCAGGAAATCCACCAAGATGCTGGATAATGGACCATTTGGAGATAAGGCAGCTGCCCCTGATTCCGTGGTGCTGACGAAGGAGGAAAAACAGAGGCTGAAGGCAGGACATTTCAGAGTTGCCATATCATTCCATTACACAGGTACGTCATGGGCTGAGCTTCATGAGAAGGGTATCCGTGAGGAGCTTGAGCAGTTCGGGATAGACGTGGTGTCGGTTATGGATGCGCACTTTGACTCGGAACTGCAGAATGCGCAGCTTGATGGAATAAGACTTCAGAAGCCGGACGCAGTTATAGCTATTCCGGCGGATGACAGCCGTACCAGAGAGAAGTTTCAGGAACTTTCCAAAGTGTCAAAGCTGGTGTTCATAAGCAATGTTCCGGATGGCATGTCCAAGAACAGCTATGTGTCCTGTGTATCAGTAAATGAGTCGGAGAATGGAACGAACACGGGAAGAATGCTGGGGGAATACTGCAAGGAGAACAAGAAAAAAAAGGCAGGTTTCATTATTCATGGTGCGGCATTCTATGGAACAAGAGTCAGGGATAACGCCGCTGAGAGGATAATCAAGGACAGTTATCCTGATATTGACATAGTTACGATCAGGAGTTTTGGAGAGATATCCAATGCATATCAGGTAGCCCAGGACGTGATAACTGCCAATCCTGAAATTGAGGCAATGTATGTGAGCTGGGATCGCCCGGCACTTCTGGTTATAAAGGCACTCAAGGAGCTTGGCAGGGAGGATGTGGCGGTGTTCACCACGGACCTTGATCATGGAATTGCCAGGTGCATGGAGGAAGGAATCGTCAAGGGACTCAGCACGCAGAGACCATACGAGCAGGGAAGAGCGGCCGCGGCAGTTGTTGCCAAGTCCCTGGTAAGTGAAGAACAGCTTCCAAAGTATGTGGGAGTTCAGCCGTATCAGGTTGAGCCAAAACAGCTCAGGCTTGCATGGAAGGAAATCTTCCATGAGTCCATGCCGGACAGATTGAGGTGATATGACATCTTTAGTTAGTCCGTGCCGGACAGATTGAGGTGATATGACATCTTTAGTTAGCCTGTGTCGGACAGAGTTAGAAACTGTATCTTTTTATCTAAAAAAGAATCCGTTAGAGAGAAAATTGTATCTTTCTGGCGGATTTTTTGCGTTTATACACAAGAGACAAGGTGACAAGTAACGGGTGCCAATCATACACTACAAATCCCATAAGTATGACATCTGGCAAAATATTTACGTAAAAAACTATAAAAGACCTGCGAACCCTATAATGCAATCGAGCTTCATTTGTGCAAAATGACGAATAAACAATAAATAAAACACTTGATATTGACAATAACCGACAAAGGTTATATCATCAAAACATGCAAGGGACGAAAAACAGTTTAAAAATTACGTAAATAAACCGGTTAAAAACAGTTTTTCGACAACGAGTTAGCAAAGAAAACACATGATAGTGGAGGTAAAAATTATGAGAAAATTTAAAAAGTTATTAGCAGTTGGAGCATGCCTGTGCATGTCACTCAGTTTACTGGCAGGTTGTGGATCAGGATCAGGAAACGCTTCGGGCAGCGGTTCATCTGATTCAGGTACAAAGCAGGAGAGCACAAAGTCATCTGACCTGTCATTTGCATTTTGTACAAACACACTCAACAATACATTCCAGAGTTCAATTGATGCCAAGCTCAAGGAGCTCTGCGATGCGAACGGAATATCATATACATGTCTTGATCCTGACTACGATCTGAACACACAGCTCAGCCAGTTATCAGACGTGGCAAATAGTGGATACGACGCAGTGTTCATCATCCCGGTTGATTCAGCAGGTATCACATCAGGTCTTGCAGAGATCAAGGATGCAGGAATCCCAATCTTCAATGTAGATACAGCAGTTATCGAGGATGACATAGAGAACTTCGTAACACAGTTCGTTGGAACAAATGCTTACATGGCAGGACAGCTTGTCGGTGAGCAGATGGCTAAGGATTATCCGGACGGAGCAGACATTGCGATCCTTGACTTCCCATCAAATGAGAGTTGTGTAGACCGTGTAAATGGTTTCCTTGACGGACTCGGTGATAACAAGGATAAGTTCAACATCGTAGCACAGCAGGATGGCGAGGCAGCACTTGATGCATCAATGAGCCTTGCAGAGGATATCATCACAGCAAACACAGATCTTCAGGCATTCTTCTGTATCAATGATCCTTCAGCACTTGGCGCTGCAGCAGCAGTTAAGGCAGCCAACAAGACAGGCCAGATTGGTGTATACAGTATCGATGCTTCACCAGATGGCAAGCAGGCACTCCTCGACGGCGAGTTCACAGCAGTTGCATGTCAGGTTCCTGTACAGATTGCTGAGTACGCATTCAACGCAGCACAGAAGTATGTGGGCGGAGATACAACGATCGACGAGAAGAAGGTATATCTTGACTCACACCTCGTACTCAAGGATGAGGCTGAGCAGACAGTTAACGATTGGCAGTAAGGCCGGATCGAAGCCGGCAGTAACAGCACGGGGCTGCCCCCGGCTGGACATACATGACACAACATAGGTGTATATAACACGGGAGAGACCGGGGATCTTAGATCTCCGGCCGAGATCCCGAAAAAGCAGGATAACAAAAGATCTATTTTAGAAACTTGGAGGTTTAATATGGGACAGACAGTTCTGGAAATGATAGGGATAAAGAAAAGCTTCTCCGGAATATATGCTTTAAGTGGCATCGACTTTTCCCTTGAGCTGGGAGAGGTACATGCACTGCTCGGTGAGAATGGTGCAGGAAAGTCCACACTGATTAAGGTCCTCGGCGGAATTTACCAGCCCGACAGCGGAATCATCAAGGTAAATGGCAAGGAGGTCAAGATCAACGGAGTTCCGGCTGCCAGAGAAAATGGTATAGGAATAATACATCAGGAAATCGTACTTGTTCCATATCTTTCGGTGGCACAGAATCTGTTTCTCGGCAGAGAGATAAGGACAAAGCTTGGAACGCTGGACTTTGCAGAGATGAACAGAAGAGCAGAGGAGATGATATCGTCCCTCGGTGTGAATATAAAAGCAGACACGATAGTAGAGAATCTGACCATCGCACAGCAGCAGATGGTGGAGATCGTCAAGGCGGTCTCATTCAACGGTAAGATCATAGTTATGGATGAGCCTACCTCATCACTCTCAAATGAAGAGGTGGAGCAGTTATTTGAGATCATTGAGAATCTCAGAAAGAAACAGGTAAGTATAATCTACATCTCCCACAGAATGGAGGAGCTCTTCAGGATATCTGACAGAGTTACCGTCATCAGGGATGGTGCATACGTAGGAACAAAAAAGACATCTGAGACCAACCCGAATGAGCTGGTTGCGATGATGGTAGGAAGAGATCTGGAGAGCTTCTATGCCAGGGATTACTGTGACATGGACAAGGCAGAGGTTGCTCTGGAGGTAAAGAACCTTTCGCAGACAGGTGTCTTTGAAGATATAAGTTTTTCGGTACACAAGGGTGAGATCCTGGGATTCTCAGGTCTGGTCGGTGCCGGACGAAGCGAGATCATGGAGGCGGTATTTGGTGCCACACAGCCTACATCAGGCGAGGTGATACTCGGCGGAAAGCTGGTACACTTCAAGAATCCGATGCAGGCGATTAAGTCAGGCGTAGCCCTGGTTCCTGAGGACAGAAAGAAGCAGGGACTGGTGCTCGGCAACAGCGTGGCGTTCAACCTTACACTCTCATCCCTCAGATTCTATATGAATGGAATCGCCATAAGCGAGAAAAAGCGCGGTGAGGTCATAGACCATTATTCAAAGCGGTTGCGGATCAAGGCGGCGTCACCTGAGATCGAGGCGGGCAGCCTGTCAGGTGGAAATCAGCAGAAGGTAGTTCTGGGCAAATGGCTTGCAACCAAGCCGGATGTGCTCATTCTGGATGAGCCGACCAGAGGCGTTGATGTAAATGCAAAATTTGAGATATACACAGTAATCAATGAACTGGCAAAGGAAGGCATAGCGATAATCATGGTATCCAGTGAGCTTCCTGAGATCATCAACATGTGCGACAACGTATGTGTGGTCAGAGCCGGAAAACTCGTGAAGAAGCTGTCAAAGGACGAGCTCTCACAGGAAGAGATAATGAAATACGCTGCAGGAGGTATCGAATAATATGGGCGAGACAAAGAAGAATTCAAAAGCAACTTCTATATTAAAAAACAATCCCCTGACATCCATAGTCAAGGGCAACATAGGAATCATAGTGGTTCTGATAATCATGTGTGTGGCCGTAGCACTTGCCACAGACAAGTTTTTAACGACCAACAACATCATATCAGTGCTTAGACAGATATCGATCAACACATACATAGCACTTGGAATGACACTCATAATCATACTTGGTCACATTGACCTGTCAGTTGGATCGATAGTAGCTATGTCGGGAACTCTGACCGTAGGTTTTATAGTTAATCAGGGACTTCCTCTCGGTGTAGCAATAGCAGCAGGCCTTCTGGTCGGCACAGCGGCTGGCTTTGTAAGTGGTTTCATAGTAGCCAATTTCAAGGTGCCTGCATTCATCATCACAATGGCCATGATGAACATAGCAAGTGGTATAGCTTATGTCTACACAGGTGGACAGTCAACACGTATCACAAACAAGCTCTTCATCGAGATCGGTACAGGATATCTGTTCAATGTGATTCCACTTCCGGTAGTGTACATGGTAGTGCTCATCATACTGTTCAGCTTCATCCTCAGTAAGACAAAGTTCGGAACATACGTATACGCGATAGGTGGTAACCGCGAGGCTGCAAGACTTTCAGGTGTACCTATCAAGAAGATAGAGATCATAGTGTTTACAATATCAGGACTTCTCTCAGCATTCGCAGGACTTGTACTCTGTTCAAGAATGTACTCAGGCCAGCCTTCAGTTGGAAGCGGATACGAGCTTGATGCCATCGCGGCCTGTGTACTTGGCGGAACCTCTATGACAGGTGGTAAAGGAAGGATCAGTGGAACAGTATTTGGTGCCATGGTCATCGGAATCATCTCAAATGGTCTTAACCTTATCGGAGTGTCATCATACTGGCAGCTCATCATCAAGGGTCTCATCATCGCATGTGCGGTACTCCTTGATGGACAGAAGGGCAAGCTTGAGCTCCTCAAAAAGAAGAAACTTGCAGCAAACTAGTAGAAAGAGAGGAATGATAATATGGAGATTTTTAGAAAGATGTCCTTCGCGGATTCCACGGGAGATGCAATACCTTTCTACCACGAGGGCAAATATCATATATTCTCACTGACTTCCCCTCCGGGAACAACAGTGTACCCGGCAAGACTCAGAACAACATGGAGCCACAGTGTATCAGATGATCTGGTGCACTGGGAGGAGCTTCCTACAGCGCTCTATCCGGGCGAGGGCGACGAGCCGGATGCATCAGGAGTATGGACTGGATCAGTCATATACGGCGAGGGCAAATACCATGCATTCTATACAGGCTACTGCCTCACCGCAGAGTATCAGCAGACCATATGCCACGCTACAAGTGACGATGGAATCACGTGGGTGAAGGATGCAGCCAATCCGGTCATCACACCTATGATAGAGCTTTACGAGAAGCTTGACTGGAGAGATCCATATGTATTCTACAATGAGGAGGACAAATGTTACTGGATCCTCATATCAGCGAGAAGGTTGGATATGCCGATAACCAGAAGAGGATGTATAGTTCTCTACAGATCAAAGGATCTGGTCAACTGGGAATATTACGGACCGATATATTCACCGGGACACACCAACTGTCCTGAGTGCCCTGAGATGTACAAGATGGGAGACAATTGGTATCTCTCATACTCAAGATTCTCAGAATATGTAAATACAATATACAGAGTTGCAAAGTCGCCATTTGGCCCATGGAGAAAGCCAAAGAAGGATGGCATAGGCGGAAGAAGATTCTACGCAGCCAAGTCCATGCAGGATGATGACGGCAGACGCTTCTACTTCGGTTGGGCTCACGACAGAGCAGACAGAAGCGACAGAGGTGAATGGTACTGGGGCGGAACCTTCTGCGTGCCGCACGAGGTAGTTGCCACAGCGGATGGAGGACTTGACGTAAAGCTTCCAAAGGAATATGAGCATGTATTTGAGAAGCCTGTGGCATGGGATTACATCCCTGTACTTGGAAATGCAGAGCTTCACGGAGACAGACTGGTTGAGATGGATTCAGTAAGCACATGTACATACGGATTCCTTGGACACAACGAGGAGAGCTACATGCTGAAGTGCAAGATCATGCCTAGAGAGGTGTATGACCATTTCGGTATACTGCTCAAGTCAGACAAGGAAGCAAGCGGATGCCTTCTCCTTGAGTTCGATGTGGCCATGCAGAGAGTGTCATTGGTAAATCTTCCTATGGGAGTTGACCCGTTCTGGGTTCAGTCTTGTCAGGCTGTGCCTCCTGCAACGGAGCCGGGCCCTGATGGAGTCAGAGTGTGCGAGAAGACATTTGACATAACAGAGGGCAGCGAGATAGATGTGAAGATCATCGTTGACCATGATATGGTGGAGGTATTTGTCGGAGAACAGGTGGCATTTACATACAGGATATATGCAAAGCCTGAGTTTGAGACAGGACTTCTGGCACAGGATGCAAGAGTAGAATTCTATGACATAGAGATCACAGGAAAGTAAAATTCACAAGGAGGATCCAACATGGAAAAGAAATATGATGTTGTGGCTCTTGGTGAATTCCTGATAGACTTTACCCCTGCCGGAAGCACTGATTCCGGGATGAAGCTCTTCGAGCAGAATCCCGGAGGCGCTCCGGTAAATATGCTCACGGCAGTCAGCAAGGCCGGACTTAAGACCGCGTTTATAGGAAAGGTCGGGGATGACATGCATGGCAATTTCCTTATTGAGACGGCAAAGCAGGCAGGGATAGATACCAGAGGTATAGTTGTCGATGACACGGTATTTACCACTTTGGCATTTGTCACTCTGGATGAGAACGGAGAGCGTGAATTCTCATTTGCCAGAAAGCCGGGAGCGGACACAATGCTCTGTTACAAGGAAGTGGATGCCGACCTGCTAAGAGACACAAAGGTGTTCCATATAGGTTCGCTGTCTCTCACGGATGAACCGGCCAGAACCACCACATTCCAGGCGGTGAGAGAGGCGAGAAAATACGGAGCGGTGATATCCTATGATCCAAATTACAGAGAGCCGCTGTGGGACAACAGAGAAAATGCGATGGAGAGAATGAAGAGTATTCTCCCGTTTGTAGATATAATGAAGCTTTCGGATGAGGAGACGGCACTCCTCACACCATTTGAAGATCCGAAGGAGGCTGCGGAGTATCTCCTTGGAACAGGCGTCAGACTTGTTGCGGTCACCCTGGGAAGTGAGGGTGTGCTGATATGCAGCAGGGATGGCAGCAGAAAAGTTCCTGGATTTGTCAGCCATGTGGTCGACACAACCGGAGCTGGAGATTCGTTCTGGGGGGCATTTGTATCGCAGCTTATAAGGGCGGACAAGAGCCTGGAGGAATTCAGTATAGACGAGCTTGAAGAATTTGCGAGATATGGAAATGCGGTGGCGAGCCTGTGTGTCGAGAAGCGCGGAGGACTCAGATCGATTCCTGAAGAGAGCGAGACATTTGAGAGACTCGCAGTAAAGTAAGTGTACTACAATTTTTCACATAAAATTTTCCCTTAACCCTGAAGACCGGAGAGTTTCCGGTCTTCTTTTTTGTACAATCTAACATTTGGACAGTATAATCATTCAAAAGTGCATTGACTCATAATTCCATTTCCTATAATATGTGGTTGGTGAACAAAAAAATAATCATTGGTCCTGTGTCAAGATTTAGCACAAAATAAAATGAGAAGTTCTGCCAACTAAGCTGCCGGCAGAGAACATACCCTCTCATACATTTTTTCAAAGTCATTGCGAATAAGGCTTTTCTTAAGTGGGTGAAGGCTGATAAGAATGATTTAGATGGAGAAATAATAATGCAGATATTTGTTGATGCAGATGCGTGTCCGGTAGTGGACATTGTTGAGACGATCGCAGAAAAATATAATATACCAACTACACTTTTGTGTGACACGAACCATGTGCTGTATTCTGATTACAGTGAAGTTATAGTGGTTGGTGCCGGTGCGGATGCAGTAGATTATAAGCTGATCAGCATATGCCATAAAGGGGATATCGTAGTGTCACAGGATTATGGCGTTGCTGCTATGGCACTTGGTAAAGGGGCATATGCCATTCATCAATCCGGTAAGTGGTATACAAATGAAAATATTGACCAGATGCTGATGGAACGGCATCTTAACAAGAAAGCAAGGCGAAGTTCTCATAAGCATCATATGAAAGGACCGAGAAAACGTACAGAAGATGATGATTTACGTTTTGCTCAATCCTTTGAAAAACTCATACGGATGGCAAAGGCAAATGAAGGCAGTTCGAAGGAAAATGATGAACAAAGAAAATAGTTGCATGGCTATTTCTATATTGTATATTTGTTTGTAAAATGGAAAAATGAAGCTGAGAATGATGGCTGGTTGCTGATCATAGCGTGATGTGGTCATATATGAGCTTTTCGGACGGACAGAGTAAGAAGTATCAGGTTTCCACCAGCGGCAGTAATACTCTGACGGTGAAGATCTCGTCTTTTGCAAAGAACTGGAACTGACCATGATAGGAGTCGGCGATCGCAGCAATATTCTTAGTTCCGAAACCATGTCCTGTCTGCGTGGAGAAAGGCAGCCCATTTTGAAAAGCAACCGTTCCGATAAACGGATTGCTGATCTGGATCAGAAGCGTCTGATTCCGTTCGGCGAGCTGAACCTGTATGAATTTTTCCTCTGTTTCGATCGATGCATGGAGCGCATTTTCCAGAGCATTTGACAGAATCGCACATAGCTTTGTGTCGGACAGAGGAAGTTCCGCAGGGATAGAAGCCTGAACCAGCAGGGAGATGCCCTCTGATTCCGCTTTGGTATCATAGGCGGACAGAAGCAGGTTGATCAGCTCGTTTGAACAGAAGCGTTTTGGAGTGATTGCATCTAAGTCGGATTGGGCGGTTTGTATATAGTCCTGAATCTTATCCAGATTCCCGGTTCCTGCAAGTGCCTGCAAATAAGTAAAATGATGGCGCATATCATGGCGGTAGGAGGCTGCCTGTGTCTGCATGGTGCGCATATGATTCAGATCAATGGCAGCATGTGTAAGCTGCATATGAAGAGATTCTGCCAGGCGTTCTGCCTGTTCCTGTTCTTCCAGTTTATAATAATAATAAAAGATAAAAACAAAATAGAAAATGCAGCAGATGGACGGCATGAACTGAACTACAAATTCGTTGCTGGTATAAAGCATATCGGTATAAATCGTAGAGGCATAATCGAAAAGATAGTAGCAGAGCGGAAGAATGCCAAGAATATAGACGGATTTATTTGCTTTTGGCATAAAATGCTGCGTCAGATTTGCTTCATAGTGGTATAGGAAATAAAAGGTTACAAAGGCACATCCGACATAAACGATCGTATAGATGATCTTATTGTCAGAAAATAAGCGAACGGCCAGTCCGCACCAGAGAGGAATCTGGCAGCACATATAGGCAGTTAAGACACTGACGATTGAAGTGATCCATGAGCATTTGTATATCAGCCAGAGAAAAAGCACCAACGGAAGATGTACAACGACCGGATACAGCCCTCTGGAGATCTCCTGTCCGAAGACTGCGAAAGAAATGATCTGAAGTATTCCGTCGAGGGCACAGAAAACAGACAGAGAGAGTATATTTTTCCGGTTAAAAGGAACACCGGTAAAACATACGCTTGCTGCTGAACCAAAGAGGAATACGGTAATAAAATAAATACTGTCGCAGAGGAAGCTCATATCATTGTCTCCTTATTATTTTCCAAAAGAGTTCGTATAGGCAAAATTTAAAAACTGTTCCGAAATCTTCATGTAGTTATTTCTGGAAAGCGGAATCTTCTGGCCGTCTGTCAGGATGATATCGCTTTTCGTAACATATTGAATGTAATTCATATTTACCGCATAAGAACGGTGTGGATATATAAAGTCCGGATAGGCTTTCAGAATATCCTGAAATTCCGTAAAGGTCATTACGGCAGAGATCATGGTCTGATCTGCCAGATGTAAGGTGATGGTTCTGTGTGTGACCTCACCATAGACCAGAGAGGATACCCGGATCCGGCTGTACTGCTTCTCTGTCGTATAAATGATGAAGCTTGCGGTATCTTTCTCATCCAGTTCGGCAAGAATGGAATCTATGGAGGCAAAAAATTTTTCTTCGGTTATCGGTTTTAACAGATAGTTCTGGGCTTTTACTTCGTAGCTGTCTACCGCATATTCCGGAGAACTTGTCAGGAAGATGATCTCGGTATCTGCCCCGGAAGCTCTGATGTTTCTCGCAATCTCAATTCCGTTTTCTCCGGGCATTAAAATGTCCAATATCGTAATATCAAATCGTTTTCCCTGATCAATGGCATCCAGTAATGAGAAGCCATTTTGAAATATATGGATCTGAAGCGGTGTGGCATGAAGCTCCTGATATCGTTTGAAAAGCGCTGCCAGTATCTGCCGCTCCTGTTTGCTGTCGTCACAAATCGCTATATGTATCAAAAAATCTACTCCTTATCATGGCTTAACAAATATATGATAAGCCGGTCGTTGATTGTCATTTGTACAGGCGTACTCATTGACCTGAGTCTATTATAGCATAGTCCTGATCAAATCGACTGACATTTCATGCACATATAGTGACATTTCATGTAGCGGATGCAAAAAAATGAAATCTGTTGTAGAATGCGGAGCTGCTTCATGATAGACTGAAAATATCAAGAGAATTCAGATCAATGGAGGATTAATAATGGGAAAAGTACGATTCAATGATAATACAGAAATAGTTGCAGCTGTAAAAGAAGGACTAAAAAGGAAGGATGGATATTGTCCGTGCAGGCTTGAAAAGATACCGGAGAATAAATGTATCTGTAAGGAATTCCGGGATCAGATCAATGATCCGGAGTTTGAGGGATACTGCCATTGTCAGTTATATTACAAAGAAAAGTAAACGAATATATGAATTATTATCAGAACAGACAGAATGGTTCGTCAAAATAAACATAAAAATATTAATAAATCCAAAAAAATTGCTAATAAATCCAAAAATATTCTATTCTTTCTTCCTGCTTGTCACATTATAATGAATTTAGTCAATGAGACAGAGCGAAAAATAAACAAAATGTACAAACAGGAGGAATGAAATATGAGAAAGAAAAAAATTATAGCTGTCGTTGCAGCAGCAACACTTGCATTATCAATGGTAGGATGTGGATCAGGCGGATCAGGCGGATCAGGCGGAAGCAGCTCAAGCGGAGTTGCAAATAAGGATAAGCCACTTTGCTGGTTCAACCGTCAGCCATCCAACAGCTCAACAGGAGAACTTGATAAGGAAGCATTAAGCTTCAACAAAGATACTTATTATGTAGGCTTCGATGCTAACCAGGGTGCTGAGCTTCAGGGTCAGATGGTACTTGATTATATCAAAGCAAATGCAGCAACAATCGACCGTAACGGTGATGGTGTTATCGGATACGTTTTAGCAATCGGTGATATCGGAC
>ENA-OPCV01001579-OPCV01001579.1-human-gut-metagenome-genome-assembly--contig:-NODE-1579-length-16353-cov-3.109154_pt1 | contig 16353 bp, 20 predicted proteins | sample MGYA00241257_ERZ501494 | MGnify/ENA primary metagenome ERZ501494 (study PRJEB25962, sample SAMEA2042618) | human gut metagenome | biome: human gut; feature: human-associated habitat; material: faeces...
TTTGGCGCAGGGCTTACATGGTCAGCAGTTTATTTGGAGTTTTAGAAAATTATAAACCATAGGTAATTACCGGTTAGCCGGATTACATACAAAATAAAAATGAAAAATGAAAGGAAAAAAATAAAATGTTTGAAAAGATTAAAGAATTAATAGCAGAAGAATTAGGAGCAGACGCAGCAACAATTACAAAGGAAACAACTTTTGATGAAGACTTAGGAGCTGATTCATTAGACTTATTTGACTTAGTAATGAAGTTTGAAGATGAATTTGAAGTAAAGATTCCAACAGAAGAACTTGAAAATATTAAGACAGTTGGAGATGTTTGTGATTACATTGAAAAGAACAAATAAAAATAGTCAGAAAGATAGTTAAAAGCTAGTAAAAAAATAGAAGATGACTAAAAATAATTAGAAAATAGTTTAAAAAATCAGAAAACAAAACGAGGCGATTATGAAAACAGCTTTAACAGAAATTTTAGAAATTGAATATCCCATTATTCAGGGAGGCATGGCTTGGGTTGCTGAAGCCAATCTTGCAGCGGCAGTATCTAATGCAGGCGGACTTGGAATTATAGGAGCCGGTGGCGCAGATGCTAAGTGGGTTGAAGATCAGATTATTAAAGCAAAAACATTAACAGATAAACCTTTTGGCGTGAATATAATGCTTATGAATCCACAAGCTGATGAAATTGCGAAAGTAGTAGCAAAACATAATGTGAAGGTTGTTACTACAGGAGCAGGAAATCCGGGAAAATATATGGAAATGTGGAAGGAAGCAGGAGTGAAAGTAATTCCTGTTGTTGCTTCTGTGGCTCTTGCGAAACGTATGGAGCGGGCAGGAGCAGATGCAATTGTTGCAGAAGGCTGCGAGTCTGGCGGACATGTCGGAGAGAGCACGACTATGACACTTGTACCACAGGTCGTTGATGCAGTCGATATTCCGGTTATTGCCGCAGGTGGAATCGGAGACGGAAGAGGAATTGCAGCAGCATTTATGCTGGGAGCAAAGGCTGTACAGATGGGAACTGCATTTGTTGTCACAGAAGAGGCACAGGTGCACCAGAATTACAAGGATAAGATTTTAAAGGCAAGTGACATTGATACAAGAGTCACAGGACGTACAACAGGACACCCGGTACGGGCACTTCGCAATGAGATGACAAAAAAATACTTGAAGATGGAACAGGAAGGTGCTCCATTTGAAGAGTTGGAACTTATGACTCTTGGAGGTCTTAGAAAAGCTGTCGTAGACGGTGATGTGAAGACTGGAAGTGTCATGTCAGGCCAGATCGCGGGATTGGTAAATGAGCAGATGAGCTGTCAGGCATTGATCCAAAAACTGGTCAGAGAAACAGACGCTTTGATAGGCACTCTGAATCTGTATGAAACCGAAGTGTAGTAATTGGAGGATAAGAAATATATGAGTAAGATTGCATTTATCTATCCGGGACAAGGGGCGCAGAAATGTGGCATGGGTGCAGATTTTTACGAAAACAGCGCCAGTGTCAGAAAGCTCTTTGATGAAGCAGGCGAACAGCTGGGGCTGGATATGAAAGCATTGTGTTTTGAGGAAAATGATCTCTTAGACCAGACAGAATATACACAGGCGGCTATGGTAACAACATGCCTTGCTATGACAGAAGTTCTGATGGAACGTGGAGTAAAACCAGATATTACAGCGGGACTGAGCCTTGGCGAATACGCAGCCATCTCTGTGGCCGGCGGGCTGGAGCCGATCGATGCGATCCGCCTTGTGAGAAAACGTGGAATTTTGATGCAGCATACAGTTCCGGCAGGAGAAGGCGCTATGTGCGCGATTCTTGGATTAGATGCAGAGAAAATCGAAGCAGTGACAGCAGAGATTGAAGGTGTGTCTGTAGCGAACTATAACTGTCCGGGTCAGATTGTTATTACAGGAAAAACAAAAGCAGTTGAAAAAGCGGCAGAACATTTGAAAGAGGCGGGTGCAAAACGTACCGTAATGTTAAATGTTAGTGGTCCGTTTCATTCTACGCTCTTACTCCCGGCGGCAAAGGAACTGGAAATGGAGCTAGATAAGACAGAATTTCATGAGCTTATGATCCCTTATATTACAAATGTGACGGCAGAAGCGGTTACGGATGTTCGTAAGAGTCCGGGATTACTTGTGACACAGCTTACATCGTCCGTTCGCTGGCAACAGAGCATGGAGAAAATGATCGCAGACGGAGTTGATACATTTATCGAAATCGGGCCGGGCAAGACTTTGGCAGGATTTATGAAAAAGATTGACCGAAGTGTCAAGGTCTGTAATGTAGCAACATGGGAAGATCTGGAAAAGATCATATAGAAACAAGGCGAAAATGACAGGAGTTATAAATAAAATGGAAAAAAAGGTAGCAGTTGTGACAGGAGCTTCCCGTGGAATTGGTGCGGCAATCGCAAGAGAGCTGGCAGTAGCGGGCATGTATGTTGTGATCAATTACTGTGGCAGCGAGGAAAAAGCACAGGAATTAAAGACAGAAATTGAGCAAAATGGAGGAGAAGCTTCTATATATAAATGTGATGTTTCTGACAACGTGGCATGTAAAGAATTTATTGGAAATGTGATCGCAGAATACGGACATCTGGATGTGCTGGTGAATAATGCAGGTATTACAAGAGATGGTCTGTTGATGCGGATGTCAGAAGAAGATTTTGACGCTGTGTTAGATACGAATTTAAAAGGTGCATTTCATACGATCCAGGCAGTATCCAGACAGATGTTAAAGCAAAGAAGCGGGCGCATCGTGAATATTTCATCTGTAGTTGGTGTGTCTGGAAATGCAGGACAGGCCAATTATGCAGCTTCTAAGGCCGGAATTATCGGACTTACAAAAGCTGTGGCAAAAGAGCTTGGCTCCAGAGGAATTACTGTGAATGCAGTAGCTCCTGGATTTATTGATACAGATATGACGCAGAGCCTGCCGGAAAAGGTTGTAGAGGCTACGCTTGCCCAGATTCCTCTTGGAAAATTTGGAGAGCCTGAGCAGGTGGCAAAAGCAGTTGCATTTCTCGCATCGGAAGATGCTTCTTATATTACCGGACAAGTGCTGCATGTAGACGGCGGCATGGTAATGTAGAAAGTGATGCAGGGGAAGGAGTACAAAAAAGATGGCAAATAATAAAGTCTTAAAAAGAAGAGTGGTCGTGACCGGACTTGGTGCAATTACTCCAATTGGAAATAGTGTAGCTGAATTTTGGGACGGAATCCGCAAAGGTAAGGTTGGAATTGGTGAGATCACAAAGTTCGACACTACAGATTATAAAGTAAAACTGGCAGCAGAAGTCAAAGACTTTGTGCCGGGAGATCATATGGATAAAAAAGCAGCCAGACGTATGGAAGCATTTTCTCAATATGCGGTTGCAGCAGCCAGAGAAGCTTATGAAGATTCTGGACTGGAGATTGAAAAAGAAGACCCATTTCGCGCTGGTGTGATGATTGGTTCCGGAATTGGAAGTCTTCAGGTAGCAGAGCAGAGCTATGAAAAAATTCTGACCAAGGGACCGGCAAGAGTGAATCCGCTTATGGTGCCTTTGATGATTTCCAATATGGCGGCGGGAAATGTGTCAATTCAGTTAGGATTCCGTGGAAAATGCAGCAATGTCGTAACTGCCTGCGCCACAGGAACGAACTGTATTGGTGATGCATTCCGTACAATCCAGTATGGTGACGCAGATATGATGCTTGCAGGAGGAACCGAAGGCTGTGTATGCCCACTTGGTATTGCCGGATTTACAGCACTGACAGCACTTTCTGCTTCTACCGATCCACTTCGTGCCTCCATTCCATTTGATAAAGACCGGGATGGATTCGTACTTGGTGAAGGTGCGGGAGTTGTAATGCTGGAAGAGCTAGAGCATGCAAAAGCGCGTGGGGCAAAAATTTACGCAGAAGTGACCGGTTACGGATGTACAGGGGATGCCTATCATATTACTTCTCCGGCAGAAGACGGAAGCGGTGCAGCGAAGGCAATGGAGCTTGCCATGGAAGAGGCCCAGATTACACCGGCACAGGTAGATTACATCAATGCCCATGGAACAAGTACCCATCACAATGACCTGTTCGAGACACGCGCCATTAAGAAAGCATTTGGCGAGGCAGCGAAAGACGTGGTGATCAACTCTACGAAATCCATGATCGGTCACTTGCTTGGAGCAGCAGGCGGAGTAGAATTTATTACTTGTGTCAAAAGCATGGAAGATGGATTTATCCATCAGACGGTCGGAACAAAAGAGGCCGATGAAGAATGTGACTTAAATTATGCAATTGGAAGTCCGGTAGAGAAAGAAATCAAGGCAGCCATGAGCAATTCACTTGGATTTGGCGGACACAATGCAACAATTTTAATTCAGAAGTATGAAGCGTAAGGGGGAACCTGGAAATGGACGTAGAACAGTTGATGAAACTGATTGATAAAGTCTCTGAGTCAGACCTGACTGGATTTAAATATGAAGAAAATGGTATAAAATTGCAGCTGAATAAGAAAGAGAACCTGGTGATGGGAACGACTGCGGCAGTGCAGGCTGTTACACCGGAAGCTGTGAAAGTTACAGGTGCTTCTTCTAAAGCAGCCACAGATTTAGAAGAAGGCGTACAGAAACAGACCGGGACATCTGAGGCGGCTCCTGTTGGAAATGTAGTCAAAGCTCCGCTTGTGGGAACATTTTACGCGGCTCCAGCAGAGGATGCAGAGCCATTTATTCAGGTTGGCGATTCCGTGAAAAAAGGTCAGTCGGTTGCAATTATTGAGGCCATGAAGCTGATGAATGAAATCGAGAGTGATTTTGATGGAACAGTCACGGAGATTCTTGTAAAGAATGGCCAGGCAGTAGAGTACGGCCAGCCATTATTCAGAATTGCGTAGGAGGTTATCATGAAACATTTGGATATTAAACAGATTCAGGAAATCATACCTCACAGACATCCGTTTCTGTTATTGGATTATGTAGAAGATTACGAGCCGGGTGAGTATGCAGTGGCGTACAAATGTGTTTCCTACCGGGAAGAGTTCTTTGCCGGACATTTTCCACAGGAGCCGGTCATGCCGGGTGTGCTGATCGTGGAAGCGCTGGCACAGGCAGGTGCGGTAGCGATTTTAAGTGAGCCGGAGAATCAGGGAAAAGTCGCATATTTTGGCGGAATTGATAAATGCAAATTCAAAGGAAAGGTCGTGCCGGGGGACAAGCTTCGTCTGGAAACAAGAATTATCCGGAAAAAAGGACCGATTGGTGTCGGAGAGGCTGTCGCTACAGTGGACGGTAAAAAAGTAGTCAGCGCGGTACTGACATTTGCAGTAGGGTAGGTGATCTGTGTGATTAAGAAGATTTTGATTGCGAACCGTGGTGAGATTGCAGTTCGGATTATCCGCGCATGCCGGGAAATGGGAATTGAGACGGTTGCAGTATATTCAGAGGCAGACGCAGAAGCCCTTCATACAAAGCTTGCAGATGAAGCGGTCTGTATCGGACCGGCACCGTCATCTCAGAGTTATTTAAGTATGGAGAATATTATCAGTGCAACGGTGGTGAGTGGGGCAGACGCCATTCACCCGGGTTTTGGCTTTTTGTCAGAGAACAGTAAATTTGCAGAACTGTGTGAGCAGTGCGGAATTACCTTTATCGGACCGCCGGCAAATGTCATTGCAAAGCTTGGCAATAAACAGGAAGCAAGAAATACGATGGAAGCAGCAGGTGTTCCGGTCATCCCAGGAAGTAAGGAGCCAGTCTGTGAGGTGCATACCGGACTTTTGCTTGCACGGGAAATCGGTTACCCGGTTATTATAAAAGCTGCCCTCGGCGGAGGTGGAAAAGGCATGCGTGTGGCATATTCCGAAGAAGAATTCACGCAAAGCTTTCAGACCGCACAGAAGGAAAGCCAGATGGCATTTGGCGATGATACCATGTATATTGAACATTTTATGGAGGAGCCGAGACATATCGAATTTCAGATTCTGGCAGATTCCTATGGAAATGTAGTGCATCTCGGAGAACGTGACTGCTCTATTCAGAGAAATCATCAGAAAATGATTGAGGAGGCTCCGTCAGCGGCGTTGTCTTCAAAGCTTCGAAAGAAGATGGGAGAGGCAGCAGTAAAAGCTGCGAAAGCCGCAGGCTATGTCAATGCCGGAACCATTGAATTTCTTTTAGAGAACAATGATGCCTTTTACTTTATGGAGATGAATACCCGAATTCAGGTGGAGCATCCGGTGACTGAGTGGGTGACTGGAATTGACTTGATCAAAGAACAGATCCGTATTGCAGATGGACAGAAGCTGTCATTTACTCAACAGGATATTGAAATCAATGGGCATGCCATTGAGTGCCGGATCAATGCGGAAAATCCGGAAAAAGGATTCCGGCCGTCACCTGGAACCATTACAGATCTTCATTTGCCGGGAGGAAAAGGAATCCGTGTAGATTCCGCAATTTACAGTGGATGCAGCATTTCTCCATATTATGATTCCATGGTTGCAAAGCTCATCGTCTGGGCGAAGAACCGGGATGAAGCAATCCAGAAAATGCAGAGCGCACTTGGAGAGGTTATTATTGAGGGCATCGACACGAATGTGGATTATCTCTATGAATTATTAAATAACCCGGTATATCAATCCGGAGAGTTTAATGTGAACTTCATAGATACTATAAAGCATTAAGGTATACAACAACCGTGGAGTGAAAGAGTATAAGGAGTGGACATATGAAGTTAGATAATATGTTTAAGAAAACAAGACGTCCTTCCGGAAAAAAAGGGCATATCGGTGGGAAACACCAAAGCCCGGAAGTTCCGGAGGGACTTCTGTGTAAATGTAACAAATGTCAGAAAGCAATTATTACAGAGGACGTTATAACAGGCGGATATATTTGCCCGAAATGTCATGGATATTTCCGCATGCCGGCACCGGAGAGAATCCGGTCAATTGCAGATGAGGATACGTTCGAAGAGTGGGACAGAGGAATTGAAAATACGAACCCGATTGGATATAAAGGGTATCCGGAAAAGGTGGAAGCATTAAAACAAACAACTGGATTAGATGAGGCAGTGGTGACTGGAAAAGCTGCAATTAATGGAATTGAGACAGCGCTTGGAGTCTGTGACGGACGTTTTTTAATGGCGAGTATGGGAGAAGTCGTAGGTGAGAAAATTACAAGAATGGTAGAACGTGCGACAGAAGAAAAGCTTCCGGTTATCATCTTTACATGCTCTGGCGGAGCAAGAATGCAGGAAGGAATCGTGTCTTTGATGCAGATGGCAAAGACATCTGCTGCACTGAAACGTCACAGCGACGCTGGACTTCTTTATATTACGGTGCTGACAGATCCAACAACCGGTGGCGTGACGGCAAGTTTTGCTATGCTTGGAGATATCATACTGGCAGAGCCGGGAGCACTGATTGGATTTGCAGGTCCTCGTGTCATTGAGCAGACGATCGGTCAGAAACTTCCGAAAGGATTCCAAAGATCCGAGTTCTTAAAAGAACATGGATTTGTAGACCAGATTGTAGAACGCCAGCAGATGCGGCAGACGCTGGGGAAAATCCTGAAAATGCATCAGACTGGAAATGAAAAAGTCGAAAAAGCAACAAAAGAATTTCAAAATAGAAAAACCAGATCAAAAACTCTGGAAGCCTGGGATCGTGTACAGATTTCCAGAAGAAATGACCGCCCGGTTGCAGGTCACTATATAGAAGCTTTGTTCCAGGATTTTATAGAACTGCATGGAGATCGGTATTTTGCTGATGATCCGGCAATTGTCGGAGGAATCGCAACCTTTCACGGAAGAGCAGTGACAGTCATTGCCCAGGCGAAGGGACAGAATACAAAAGAGAATATCGGACACAATTTTGGTATGCCGTCACCGGAAGGCTACCGGAAGGCATTGCGTCTTATGAAGCAGGCAGAAAAATTCCACCGCCCGGTCATTTGCTTCGTAGATACGCCGGGAGCATTTTGCGGAATTTCCGCAGAAGAGCGCGGCCAGGGAGAGGCGATTGCAAGAAATCTGTATGAGATGTCAGCGCTGAAGACCCCGATACTTAGTATTGTTATCGGAGAAGGTGGAAGCGGCGGTGCACTTGCAATGGCGGTTTCAGACCAGGTATGGATGCTGGAGAATTCCATTTATTCCATTCTTTCACCAGAAGGCTTTGCAAGCATTTTATGGAAGGACAGTACGAAAGCTGCGCAGGCTGCAAAAGTTATGCGTCTGACAGCAGCAGATTTAAAAGAAATGGGGATTGTAGAGAAGGTGTTTGCAGAACCAGAACATTTTACAGCAGAAACGATGAATGATATTGCAGATGAACTGGAGAAAAATATCGAAGGGTATCTGGAGGAATATACAAACAAAGACATCCAAGAATTAGTGGATTCCCGATATGAACGTTTCCGTCGGATGTAAGCAGGATCTGAAATATATAAGTGCAAAGTTGTCTGTAAAATGCAAGTGTCAGAGAATTCAGAAGGAATGCAGGAGCAGGTTGACTTCTTTGACAAAAAACGTCTATAATGAAAAGCAAGTAAAGGATGAAGGAGCAGTGCGAATGAGTGATGTATATGCAACAATTAACTATGTCCTGGTGAATCTGATCAATGAGATCTGGGAGGTAGAAGGTAAGGCAATTATTACGGATGAATTTAAAGATATTACCAACAATGATATGCACGTCATAGAGGCAATCGGACTTGGAGAGGGCAATAATATGTCTACCATTGCAAAGAAGCTGAATATTACAGTAGGATCACTTACAACTGCTGTGAATAGTCTTGTGAAAAAGGGTTATGTTGACCGGTTCCGCAGCAAAGAGGATCGACGGGTCGTATATGTGCGTCTTCTGGAAAAAGGGGAAAATGCATATCATCATCACGAAGATTATCATAAGCAGATGACACAGGCCATTGTGGACAAGTTAGATGAGAGCGAGATCCCGGTACTGTTAAAGACGCTGGACGCACTGACTGGATTCTTTACCGATTATACAAGAGAAAGCAAAGAAAAATCGTCAGACAGCATGGATAAAGAATAGACAAAAAATGACTGATGATGAGAGAACGTATAGAAGAGTGAGGCGTACAATATGATCCGAGGCGTGATATTTGACATGGATGGCACTTTGTTTGATACAGAGAGGCTGTATACGATTGCGTGGAAGCAAGTCGGAGAAGAAATGGGGTATTCCATTACGACAGAACTTCTGAATCAATGCCGGGGAAAGACGGCAGCGATTATCAGGGGAATATTTGAAGATACATTTGGCAAAGAATTTCGTTATGAAGAAGCAAGACAGCGAAAAGATGAGATTTTTATGGAGATGCTTGCGCGGGACGGAGTTCCTAAAAAGAAGGGGCTTATGGAGCTCCTTTCCTATTTGGAAGAAAAGAAGATTCCGGCAGCAGTTGCAACTTCTACAAGACAATCGCGTGGAGAAAAAGTTCTTCAAATGTCAGGAATAGTGGAATATTTTGCAGCATTTATCTATGGAGACACGCAAAAAGCAAGTAAACCCAAACCGGATATTTTCTGGAATGCAGCAAAAGCGATCGGACGTGATCCGAAGGAGTGTCTGGTAGTTGAAGACAGTACACCGGGAGTCATGGCAGGAATCGCAGCCGGTGGAGAAACGATTTATATTCATGATATGGTAGATGTGCCGGAAGAGGTACTGGAACATGCATCAGCCAGTCTGGAGGATCTGGGTCAGATCATTGAGTGGATGGAAAATGTAAAATAGGGAGATGATTTTGTGAATAAAGAAATCGAAAAGTTGCAGGAAATCATTGATGACAGTGAAAATATTGTCTTTTTCGGAGGAGCAGGAGTATCTACAGAGAGCAATATTCCGGATTTTCGAAGTGCGGACGGCCTGTATCAGCAGAAATATAAGTATTCACCGGAACAGATCGTCAGTCATACCTTCTTTATGCGCAATACAGAAGGATTTTATGAATTTTACAAAGAAAAGATGATGTTTTTAGATGCGAAGCCGAATGCCGCGCATAAAAAGCTGGCAGAACTTGAGCAGGCAGGAAAACTTAAAGCAATCATTACGCAGAATATTGACGGACTTCATCAGGCAGCAGGAAGTAAGAATGTATATGAGATCCATGGAAGCATTCATCGCAATTACTGTCAAAAATGCGGAAAATTCTACGATGCAGCATATGTAAAGAACAGCAAAGGAGTTCCACATTGTGAGTGTGGAGGAGTGATCAAGCCGGATGTCGTACTTTATGAGGAAAGTCTGGATGAAAATATGATTGACAAGAGTATCCGTGCGATCAGCCAGGCAGACACACTGATCATAGGGGGAACATCTCTGGTCGTTTATCCGGCAGCTGGATTTGTAGATTATTTTAGAGGAAAACATCTTGTCGTGATCAATAAGAGCGATACGGCAAAATCAGTTCGTGCAGAACTTACGATTGCCGCACCGATCGGGGAGGTATTGAGTCAGATTACAGTATGAGTACATTAAAAAAAGAGATCGTGATTCGTGTTGCAGCATTAGATGATGCAGAAGAATTGTTGGAGATTTATGCACCATATGTCAGGGAAACTGCAATTACATTTGAATATGAAGTTCCCTCCCCAGAGGAATTTCGTGAAAGAATTGCACATACACTTGAAAAATATCCATATCTGGTGGCAGAACAAGATGGAAAAATCGTGGGGTATGCATATGTCAGTCCATTTAAGGAGCGCGCAGCTTATGCCTGGGCGGTGGAAACCTCCATATATGTAGATCAGAATTGTAAACGTATGGGAATAGGAAAAAAACTTCATAGTGCATTGGAACATTGTCTGAAAGAAATGGGAATTTTAAATATGGAAGCATGTATAGGATATCCCGAGGAAGACGATGAGTATCTGACAAAGAACAGTGCACAGTTTCATGAACATCTTGGCTATCGTATGATAGGAGAATTTGAAAAATGTGGATACAAGTTCCATCGCTGGTACAATATGATATGGATGGAGAAGATCATTGGAATCCATGAAGAAATTCAAACGTTTCCAAAGAAATTTGATGCGGACATGTTGAAGGACTAGAATACAGCAGACTTGGATGGTAAGGTGAAATATATGGAAAATGAGAAAAAGCAGTTAAGACTTTGGCAGGGATTACTGGTAATCATCCTGGCAGGTCTGGAAGTATTTGTGTTCAGTGACTTTCTGCCGCAATGGTTAGGAATGGGACGGTCTTTGATCGGAGAATTGATTTTACTGGGCACAGCAGTTGGAGCAGTGGCAGTGTTTGGCGGAAAATTCCGGTCGGTGTTTCCGATTCATAAGCCAAAGCTTACAGAGGTCATGGGGACGATACTGATTTACCTTGGTGCGAGTCAGGCAATCTCTGTTGTGACCATGATTGAAATGTATATTGCCCCGGAGATGGTTACTGAAACATCAATCGGATTAAGCAGTATGTTCACAAGTTCCTCCATGATAGTAGCAATTATAGTTGTTGGAATTGCACCGGCAATCTGTGAAGAAGCAGTGTTTCGTGGTGTATTTTTTAATTCTATTTGGAATCAGACACACGGAAAATGGATTCCAATTATAGTTACAGCGGCAGTGTTTGGTCTGTTTCATGGAAGTATCATACGATTTTTTCCAACATTTCTCCTTGGAATTGTACTCGGATATCTTGTCTATGAGACGAACAACATGTTTTATAATGTGATGTTTCATGCAATCAATAATATCATTCCGGTACTGGTGCTTTATGGGATGCAGTTTTTGATGCAGCTGATGGCAAGAGCACTTGGAATGAATGGAAGTGGAATGTGGAACTTTGTAATGGATACAGCAACCAGCCAGGTTTCTCAGCTTTCACCGGCATTTATGGGAATTTATATGATAGATGGCGGCGTGGGACTGGCAATTTTGTATCTGGGCAATCACGTGTTACATCTTGGGCGGGAAGGTTATCCAAAAGAATTATTTCCAAAAGAAAAACGCAAACAACAGTTCATCTGGCTGGCACTTGCCCTGGCCCTGGCTGTAACCGGAGGAATGATGATCGTAGCAGGTACGATACAAGGTCTGCATTTTTAAGAAAGATAAAGCGGCATTCTTGAATGGGGGGCTTTTCCCTCCAACATCATATAGTGTCAGTAATTAAAGTATAAGGAGGAAAGAAAGATGGTGGCAAATGTATTAGACAGATTCGAATTTCGATCTGTCAGGGCAAATGAAGCAGAGGAAATAGCAGAGATTGAGAAGATCTGTTTTCCTCCACACGAGGCATGTTCTAAAAAAGATATGTTTGAAAGGGTGGAACATGCACCGGAACTTTTTCTTGTTGCAGTAGACAAAGAGACTGGAACGATCGCAGGCTTTTTAAATGGACTGGCAACAGATGAAGAAGCATTTCGTGATGAGTTTTTCACAGATATTACCGTACATAATCTGGAAGGAAAGAATATTTTCCTTCTTGGGCTGGATGTCCGGCCAGAATACCGCAGGCAGGGTCTTGCAAGAGAAATCATGAACCAGTACGTAAAGCGTGAGCAGGCAAAAGGGCGTAAGATGCTGAAACTGACATGCCTTGAACAGAAAGTGGAAATGTATAAAAAAATGGGCTACAAAGACGAAGGTATCTCTGCTTCTGTATGGGGCGATGAAGAGTGGCATGAGATGAGTTATGCTTTTTAAGGAGACACATATGAAAACATATCAGCTTCAACTGATAAATTGCAATAACCATAATATTGAAATATCAAGATATCTGCAGATTCTTACAAGAATTGAAAAAGAGGATGCAGACAGGATAGTATCGAATGTCCCGGTGGTACTTTATGATAATCTGGACGAGGAATGTGCGGGATATTTTGAAGAAGCACTGGATTATTATCAGGCTGAATATGAAATCCAGCCGATGCCGGAAGAATGCGACATTCCAAAGTTCCCATCAAGACAGATAATCGTACTGGGACGAGTGATGGAATATTTTGGACAGCGCAGTGACTTTGTACAGCTTGCAAAAAAATACGATTTTAGCAGAAAAATCCAATTATCCCAGACACCATTTGCGGCAAAAGATGGTCTTAACAAAGAGCAGGCGGTAAAACTTTGCCAGGAGTTTACCAACATAGGTATGCGGGCGCAGATTGTACGCAGTAAGAAGAAACCTGTGCCAATAGAAGAGAAGAAAAAGAGTTTTTGGAATATTATTTAATTTAGTCGTTGCGCAGCGTCATTGGCGTTATGCAATGCACTTAGCGTAAGAATGTGCCCTGGCACATTCTTTTTTCTAAGAAAAATCTAGAATACCGAGGCATTCTTGAATTTGCATATTTTTCTTGACTTGGAGTTCACTCCAGATGCTATAGTATGTCATGTAGAAGGCAGGTGTTTTGTGTATGACAATTAAAGAAGTCAGTGAGAAATTTAAGATTTCTCAAGATACGCTCAGATATTATGAGCGTATTGGTTTAATCCCGCCAGTTTCGAGAACGGCAAGTGGGATTCGTAACTATCAGGAATCGGATCTTGGCTGGGTAGAGCATGCTGTTTGTATGCGAAGTGCAGGAGTTCCAATTGAAGCATTGATTGAATATGTAAAATTATTCCAGATAGGAGACTCTACATTTGAGGCGAGAAGACAGCTTCTAAAGGAACAGTATGACATTTTAGAGGAACAGAAACAGCAGATTGAGGCAACGATGGAACGCTTGAAATATAAAGTGTCCAGGTATGAAGAGGCTGTGAAGACAGGGGTTTTAACCTGGAAAGAAAAGGAGTGTAAGTAAAGATGTATATTGAAAAGATAAATGGACCAGAGGATGTGAAGAAGATAGAAGTAGCAGAACTTCCAAAGCTTGCAGAGGAAATGCGCCATGCGCTTTTGATTCGTGCAAGTAAACATGGCGGACATTTCGGGCCGAATTTCGGTATGGTGGAGGCAACAATCGCGCTTCATTATGTGTTTGATTCGCCGAAAGATAAAATTGTATTTGATGTGTCACACCAGAGCTATCCACATAAGATGCTGACAGGAAGAAAAGACGCATATCTCTATGAAGAGCATTACGACGATGTGTCCGGTTACACAAATCCGCATGAAAGTGCGCATGATTTCTTTACTGTCGGACATACATCTACATCTGTGAGTCTGGCGTGCGGTCTTGCAAAAGCCCGTGATCTCAATGGGGAAGATGGCAATGTAATCGCGGTGATCGGAGATGGTTCTTTAAGTGGCGGTGAGGCATTAGAAGGACTGGATTACGCAGCAGAGCTTGGCGGCAATCTGATTATTGTAGTCAATGACAATGATATGTCGATTGCTGAGAACCATGGCGGTATCTATAAGAATCTGAAGCTGCTTCGTGAGACGAATGGACAGGCCGAGTGTAATCTGTTCTGTGCCATGGGCTTAGATTATATCTATGTGGATCATGGAAATGATGTGGCTGAGCTGATTCAGGCATTTGAGAGTGTGAAGGACAGTAAAAAAGCAGTCGTTGTGCATATTAATACATTAAAAGGAAAAGGTTATGCGCCGGCAGAACAACATAAAGAGCAGTGGCATTTCAACGGACCATTTCATATCGAGACTGGAAAGCCTCTGTATGAGATGGAAGAAGACTACTCAGATGTGACGTGCAATTATCTCATGAAGAAGATGAAAGAAGATCCGGCAGTTGTCGCCATTACTTCCGGAACTCCGACAGTTCTGGGATTTACAGAGGATAAGCGAAAAGAAGCAGGACAGCAGTTTGTCGATGTTGGAATTGCAGAGGAGACAGCGGTTGCACTGGCAGCAGGAATCGCAGCAAATGGCGGAAAGCCGGTCTATGGTGTGTATAGCACATTTGTACAGAGAACCTTTGATCAGATTGCACAGGATGTATGTATCGATAATAGCCCGGCAACGATTGTTACGTTCAGTGGTTCTGTCTATGGAATGAACGATGTGACACATCTTGGACTGCAGGATATCCCGATGATGGCAAATATTCCGAATCTTGTCTATCTTGCGCCGACAACGAAAGAAGAATATCTGGCAATGCTGGACTGGAGCATAGAGCAGAAAGAACATCCGGTTGCAATCAAGCTTCCCGGCGGAGAGGTGATTTCAGACGGAAAAGAAGTCACAAAAGATTTCAGTATTCTAAACAAGTATGAGATGACGAGAAAAGGAAGTAAGGTTGCAATTGTCGGACTTGGAACATTTTACGGATTAGGAAATGATGTGGCGGATTTGATGAAAGAGAAAGCAGGAATAGACGCAACCGTTATCAATCCGTATTACATTACAGGTCTGGATGAAGAAATGCTTGAAGATCTTAAGAAAGACCATAGTGTTGTAATTACATTGGAAGACGGAATTCTGGACGGTGGTTTTGGTGAGAAGATTGCCAGATTCTACGGTGACAGTCATATGAAAGTTTTAAATTTCGGACTGAAAAAAGAGTTCCTGGATCGATACGATGTGACAGAAGTATTAAAAGACAACCATCTTACAAAAGAGCAGATTGTGGAAGATGTTGCAAGGATTCTTGCATAAGAGTTGTCTGAACTAAGTTTCTAAGCCAGGGTAGGAGTCTGAAATCTCAGAAACTGCATTGGAAAACATCAGATATAAGTTGAGACTAAAAATTCTTTATGGTAAAATATTAATAAAAATTAATATTTTGACACAGAGGAAGAGAATATGAAGAATGAAGAGATTATCTGTTACTGCTCAAATGTTACAAAAGATCAGATTATAAAGGCAATGGAGCAAGGGGCAAGGACGTTAAATGATATCAGGAAAATGACTGGAGCTTGTACTTTACACAGATGCAAAGAATTAAGCCCAAAAGGGACATGATGTTCTTCCGATATTCGAGAAGTGATGGTCGAATATATGTTAGAGGAAAAGAAGAAAGAGAATAATGATTGAGAATAAAACATGGAACATAGAAAACGTGTAAAAATGGTGCTAGAATACTCTAATAAATATCAGACAGAGGTAAAGGGCTATGACGACATCTATGGTAAAGGGAAGTCCGCTGAAGCTGTTGGAGCGCTTGATGCTTCTGCAAAATATTTGAGCTGTATGGGACTTTTCTATTGGAGCCTTGGAATTCTGACGGTTACAAGAATGGTGACACAAGGTCTTGGATATTCTGGAAGAACTGTTTTTTCAGGTGCTGCGGAGATGGTCGCAAGAGCAGTTGTCAGCCTTGGATTTGTAGGAACATTTGGCTACACAGTAATCTGTTTTGCGGATCAGGCAGCATGGATCGCAGCATGCTGTTACAGTGTTCCGACCTGCCTGTGGTGCGTGAAGAAGTCAATTGCAAAACTGAAACAGACTAAGTAATAGATTTTACAATGAAAAAGCTC
>ENA-OPCV01001581-OPCV01001581.1-human-gut-metagenome-genome-assembly--contig:-NODE-1581-length-16350-cov-2.426143_pt1 | contig 16350 bp, 18 predicted proteins | sample MGYA00241257_ERZ501494 | MGnify/ENA primary metagenome ERZ501494 (study PRJEB25962, sample SAMEA2042618) | human gut metagenome | biome: human gut; feature: human-associated habitat; material: faeces...
ATGCCGTCCAGATCATCGGCTGGCTGTATCAGTATTACAACACCGAGCTGAAAGACGATACTTTTGCCCAGCTCAAGAAGAATGTCAAGATCACGAAAGAGCGCATTCCTGCCGCAACGCAGCTTTTCACGCCGGACTGGATCGTCCGCTACATGGTGGAAAACTCCCTCGGCAGACTTTGGCTGGAAGGTCACCCCAATGCCGAGCTGCATGACGGCTGGAAATACTATCTGGACGAAGCCGAGCAGGAGCGGTCGGTGGAAGACCAGCTTGCCAAACTCCGTGAGGAATACAAGACCATCAAGCCGGAAGAGATCAAGGTCATCGACCCCTGCATGGGCAGCGGTCATATCCTTGTCTATGCGTTCGATGTGCTGATGCAGATTTATACTTCTGCCGGTTGGGATCAGCGGGAGGCGGCGCAGAGCATCCTCAAGAATAATCTCTTTGGGTTAGACATTGATGACCGCGCGGCGCAGCTTGCCTATTTCGCGGTGATGATGAAGGCGCGGCAGTATGACCGCCGCTTGCTCACGCGCGGGATTCAGCCGAATATCTTCTCCATCCGCGAGAGTAACGGCATTCAGGCAATGACCATCGAGTATTTCCACAAGAATAATCCGAAGCTGAAAGCCGATATTGAAAGCATCGTCACCGAAATGCGAGACGCTAAAGAATACGGCTCTATCCTGAACATCACGCCCGTGGACTTTGCTGGACTGTACGCCCGGTTTGACGAGATCCGCGAGGACATCAACATGATGCAGATGTCGGCGTTGGATGAACTGCTGCCGCTGGTCAAGTGCGCTGAATTGCTGGCGCAGAAGTATGATGTGGTGGTGACGAATCCGCCGTATATGGCAGTCAGCAATGCCGGAGCAAAGGTCAACGACTATGTAAAGAAGAACTTCCCAGACAGCAAGGCAGATATGTTCGCCGTGTTTATTGAACGCTGCGGACAGATGGCGAAGAAAGACAGATATCAGGCGATGATCACACAGCACGCTTGGATGTTCCTGTCCAGTTTTGAGAATCTGCGTACAAAGCTGCTGGCAGTCGATATTGTCAATATGGCACATCTCGGCGCAAGAGCGTTTGAAGAAATCGGCGGCGAAGTGGTACAGACTACATCGTTTGTCGTTCGCAAGAGCCACATTGCGGACTATAAGGGCGAGTATTGCCGCCTGATTGAGCCAACTTCTCAGCAAGGGAAAGAGGATATGTTCCTCTCTGGCAAAAATCAGTATGCAGCAAACCAAGCAGACTACAAGTTGATCCCAGGAACGCCTATTGCATACTGGGTAAGCCATGCCTTTATTAGCAACTTCTCTAATTCAAAACCGATTGGAGAAACACGGAAAGGCATGGTAACCGCGGACAACCCACGTTTTATTCGTTCTTGGAATGAGGTGGACTTTGCTAAGATTGGTTTTAATCATACTTCAAGGGAGAATGCACTTAATTCGAGAAGAAAGTGGTTTCCGTATGTAAAAGGTGGAGAGTTCAGAAGATGGTATGGTAATTTGGACTGGGTTGTAAACTGGGAAAATGATGGGTTTGAATTGCTTAATATGAAAAACGAAGGCTATAAAGTTGGCTCTACAAATCAAAACTTGTCATTTATATTTAAGCCTGCGGTATACTGGACAAAAATTTCTTCTGCATTTTCAGCCCGAATTGTTGAGACAGGTTTTTTATACGATGATGCAAGTCCGTTCATTTCAATTAAATCCAGCACAGATCGCCTCCTCTGCTTAGGGTTCTTTAATTCACCAGTATGCCAGAGCTATTTAGACTTGATGAATCCGACCATGAATTTTAGCCCCGGTACAATCGCAAATTTGCCATACATCAAAGCCGGTGAAATGGAAGACCCAATAAAAAACACTGTCGCCAAATGTGTTGAACTTTCTTCAGACGATTGGGATTCCTATGAAACCTCATGGGATTTCAAGCGGAATCCGCTAATTTAGGAGATAAGTATGGCAGATGTGATTCTCTTCAACAACAGTCAGATAACGCAAATCAGTCATCTACTTGGTGATAAAGTGCTGACGGGAAGCGAGATTACTCGTGTGCTAACTCGCCTCGGCATTCCTGACAATAGTGGAGAGTCGACAAAGTGGCGAAGGTTAGAATATGCATTTACCGCCCGTCAGAATTGCGATCATTCAGGGAATGCAATCTTGCGTTTTGTCCAAGAGGTATTAGCTCCTGTAAACTATGTCCAGAAGCAGCAGGACTTTGAGGATATTCGCTCAGAACTGAATGGTATTCTATCATTTAGTGGAATACAGTATCGGAATGACGGACAATTCGAAAAAGTAACCGTAGCTAAGACTATATGCGATGCTCAAAAAAGGATGCAGAGCATTCTACCCAAACTTCGTCAACGAGGCGTTCATGCGCGCGTAATTCAGTACTGCAACGAAGAACTTCTGAAAGAGAATTATTTTCATGCTGTTCTCGAAGCAACAAAAAGCCTTGCAGAGCAAGTTAGGCAGATGAGCAACCTCACGGAAGATGGTTCGCCTTTGTATGATAAGGCATTTTCAACTTCCTCGCCATATTTGATATTAAACAACCTCCAAACTGAAAGCGAAAAGAACCAGCAAAAAGGATTTTGCTTGATGTTAAAAGGCATAAACAGCATGGTGCGAAATGTTACTGCACATACGCCTAAAATCAAGTGGATTATTGATGAGGATGAAGCAGTAGACATTCTAATGACGATCTCATTCCTGCATAAGAACTTGGATAGTTGCCAAGTTGTAAGAATGGAACCGTGAAATGATAAAGCGTAAGCAAAGCAAAGGAGAAACGCTATGCCATATTTAGAAACTGTTCAAGAACTTCTGGATGATGGCACATCACTTAGCACTAACTTGGTACTATCTTGGAACGAACTTAGAACCAACTTGCGGGAAGTTTGCGACTAACTTGCAATCTGACACGCAAGGTCGGCATTCAAGTTGTAGGAGGAATTATCGATATGGGAAAACTGACTTCCGAGAAATATGCCGCTTCGCAGCACAAAAGCAATCTCCGCAACATCCGCGGAACCTTTGCCGCCGAGGGCATGACGATCAGCAAGTCCACCCGCAGCAACCTTGACCGGATCGCCAGCGGGCAGACCAGTTACCAACAGGTCTTGACCGAGCTGCGGGCAAAGTACGAAAAGAGAGGATAACGCCATGTTCTCCAAATATGACGTCTACACCACAGTCCAGTCCATGTACTGTTATCCGGACAGCGATGTTCTGAAAAACAAGCTGAATATCCGCGATAAAGCGGAGCTGAAACAGGCGGAAGAAGAGTTCACCGCCGTTAAGCAGCTTGTCTTGCTGCAAGAGCCGATGAAGGGACGCTTTACCAAAACGCACCTCCTGCGGATTCACCGTTTTCTCTTTGAAGACGTGTATCCCTTCGCCGGTCATATCCGCAGAGAACAAATCAGCAAGGGCGATACGCTGTTCTATCCGCCGGAGATGATCGACCGGCAGTTAGGGCGCGTCTTTGATGAGATTCACACGAAGAAGCTGCTGGCAGAACAGGATTCGGAAAAGCAGATTCAGAACCTCTCGCATGTGATGACGGAGCTGAACATCATTCACCCCTTCCGTGAGGGAAACGGGCGCAGCATCCGTGAGCTGATCCGCTGCATGGGATTGGAATACGGTCTGCGGCTGAACTGGGGCAATACCGACCGCGACACGCTGATCGACGCCGCGATTGCCTCGGTGGATGATGATATGGCGTTCTGTGATGTCCTGACGCAATGTTTGGAAACGGAGGAATAAACAATGGGAAGACTGATTTCCGAGAAATATGCTGCTTGGCAAGCCGAGTGCGAAGAGCGCTTCCAGCAGCTCAAAAAGAACGAAGAAGAACTGAACCGCATTTTCATTGACATTTACGGGTTGCAGGACGAGTTGACGCCGGATGTGGCGGACAAGGATGTGACCGTGCATCGCGTGTTTGACAGCAAAGATGATGTGCCGGATTCTATGAAGGGCAGCAATTATGTCCGCACCATGCGGGATGAGATTGTGTCGCTCATTTCCTATGCCGTGGGCTGTATGCTTGGTCGCTATTCTCTGGATGTGGACGGGCTTGCCTACGCGGGCGGCGAATGGGACGCCAGCAAGTACAAGACCATCGTTCCGGACAGCGACAACATCATCCCCATCTGCGATGACGAGTATTTTGACGATGACATCACCGGACGCTTCGTGGAGTTTGTCCGCAAGGTCTATGGCGATGATACGCTGGAAGAAAACCTCAAGTTTGTTGCCGACGCGCTGGGCGGCAAGGGTACGCCCCGCGAGGTGATCCGCAGCTACTTTCTGAACGACTTCTATTCCGACCACCTGAAAACCTATCAAAAGCGTCCGATCTACTGGCTCTTTGACAGCGGCAAGAAGAACGGTTTCAAGGCGCTGTGCTATATGCACCGCTATCAGCGCGATCTTCTCGCCCGTCTGCGCACCGACTATGTGCATGAACAGCAGGAGCGTTACCGCACCCAGCTTGCCCAGCTCGGTGACGCCATTGACCGTGCCAGCGCATCCGAGCGTGTGAAGTTGACCAAACAGCAGAAAAAGTTCCAAGATCAAGCGACAGAGCTGCAAAAGTACGAGGAAAAGGTTCACCACCTTGCCGACCAGAACATCGAGATCGACTTGGATGACGGCGTGAAACATAACTACGAACTGTTCGCTGATGTGTTGGCAAAGATAAAGTAACAAAGGATGGAAAAACGATGACACTTGACGCCGAAACCGCAGGAATTGACAATCTCACTGCACTTGCAGAGTATATTGACCATTTCAACGTGCATTATAGGCTGCTACTGCGCAGATATAAGCGGTTTCAGGAGATCGACGATATTTATGACACAGATATTGATGTGATTACATATCTTGACATGATCGTTGTTCAACTTAGAGCAATGTGCATTGAAAGTCCACATTTGAAAAGCAATTATACGGCGCAAATTTTACTGCGCAAACTCGGTGAGCCCGAACTTGCGGACAGGCTTGATAAGATGCTTGAAGAGCCATTTATTGAGGTCACTGATTTCACAATTAGAAAAGCATTAAAAACCCTCGCTGATTGCTTTATATGCCATTATGATAATTTTGATGGAGAAAAATGGGATGGATGGGCTTGGGCAGAGATCATTGAAAAGCAGTTGCGAAATCCATACGATAAGCACAATCTCAAATATATTATGTCTGTTTTGAACAGTTGCATTGGCGAGGGCTTATCATTAAAGCAAGGAGAGTAAAACAATGTCAAATGAGCGCGTACAATTTAATCTGACGGAGCGTTTTGCAGCCCCCTTGCCGGAGTTCTATCGCCGCAGGATCGTCTTCTGGAAGGACGAGGATCGGGAGTTTGAGAAGGACGTTGACGAGCTGAATTTGGAAGGCGTCAAGATCATCAAGCTGACTGGCACAAACAATTTTGCCGTCAAGAAGCTGCTGCTTCACGATGATTTAGAAAGCGATTACCTCGTCTACTGCCCGATTACATACACCAGCGACGAAGACAACTGGCTTCAGGACATTGAATATTACAGCGAACCATTCCGCGCAGATTTTATCTCCATGCAGATGGATGAGCTGAATATCGCACCGTCTGCCGCAATGCGGAAGACGGTCAAGCTCTATGCAAAGTTCTTCGACAGCAAAGAGCGTATTCAAAAGCTGCGCAGGATCGGGCGGGACTATCAGACGCCCCTCCAACTCCACATCGACATTATGGCGGTTCTCGCCGGTCTGAGCGAAGGTTCTGCGCAGGATGTCATCATTGCCGTCCTTGCTGCAGGTCTCGATAAGGAGACGAACAGCGTCTTGCAGAACATCTGCAAGTTTGGCAGTATTGAAGCCTTCTGGCAGCTTGCGCGGAAGTACACCGGCTACATCGAGGAAGAGGACAAGCCTTTGGGCTACTTTGCAGCGCACGTTCTGCTGACCGCACTTTCTCAGACGATGAACGCCTCCGTCCTGAAAGGCTTGGAGCGTTTCGTTTCCGAGACCAACAAGGCGTACTGTTACAGCATCGTCCATGAATGGCGTTCCCGCGAAGATAGCGAGGACTTATATGAGCTGTGCCGCACCGTGGAGAACGAATTGCAGCTCCCAACGCGCTTTGACAAATTTGAGCCGGAAACGCTGATTACGGGAGACGTCTTCCCGTGCATCAACGAGAGCATCCTGAAACAGCTCTTTGCGGAGATCAGCGACCATGTCGTGAAGGTCGATCTCATTAGGAAGGTCTGTGAAAACAGACGGACAGCCGGATGGTACAAGCGGTTTTCAAATTATTTTGACTGCCTCTTCTTCATCGGAAAGATGCAGACCTTCTATCAGGAACACGGCGGCGGATTCCATATCGTCGAGCCGAAGAAAATCTGGAAGCTCTATACAAGTGACCTTTACCGCATGGATGCCTACTATCGCCACTTCCATTATGCCTTCGGCAACTCTCTCAAGAATGCAAATGACATTCTGGAAGACGGCTTGAAGCACTCGACGGAGTTTGTCGAGGCACTGTATCAAAACTGGTTCCTGCGTGAACTAACTGCTTGCTGGACAAACGCGGCAGCAGATGACCTCGCCTCTCTGGGCTACGTTTCAGAGATCGAGAAGCAGCGGGATTTCTATAAGAGATATGTTGTTCCAGCAAGCAGCAAGAACACCCGCGCATTCGTGATCATCTCGGACGCGCTTCGCTATGAGGTCGCCTCCGAGCTTTCCGAGCGCATTGTCCGCAACACAAAGGGTACCACCGAGTTGGAGTCGATGCAGGCAATCTTCCCGTCCATCACGAAGTTTGGTATGGCGGCCCTTCTTCCGGGAAAGAGCATTTCCGTGAACGACAGTATGGATGTCCTTGTTGACGGAAATTCCACCCGTTCCACCGTGGAGCGAAACGCAATCCTGAACGCGACGCCGAAAGCCAGCGTTGCCATTCAATACAATGACCTTCTGAACATGAAGAAGGATGAACGGCGGGAGTTGGTTGCCGGAAAAGATGTAATATACATCTACCACAACTCTATCGACGCCATCGGAGACAAAGCCCCTACGGAGTCCAAAGTCTTTGATGCCTGTGAGACGGCAATTCAGGAGCTTTCCGGCATTCTGCGTATCATCGTGAACGAACTGAGCGGAACAAATATTTTCATCACGGCAGATCACGGCTTCCTCTATACCTATAAGCCTCTGAATGAGAGCGACAAGATTGACCGAAAAGCCTTCTCCGGCAACGTGTATGAGCTTGGACGGCGTTATGCGCTGACCGCTCCTGACACAACCGCTGATTTCCTGCTTCCAGTCAATCTGGAAAGGGAGCTGGACGGAACGCCCATCAAGGGCTATGCCCCGCAGGACACCATCCGCATGAAGGTTCAGGGCGGTGGTGAGAACTATGTCCACGGCGGTATCAGCTTGCAGGAGCTTGTCGTGCCTGTGATTGCCTTCAAGAACCTCCGCACGAGCAACAAGAATTACGTTGAGGTAAAGAACGCGGAGCTGAAACTTTTGAGTGAAAGCCGCAAGATTTCCAACCTGATCTTCTCGTTGGAGTTCCACCAGCGTCAGCCCGTGGGCGATAAGATTCAGCCCTGCACCTACTCCATCTACATGACGGACGATGAGGGCGTGGTGATCAGCGACCGGCAGACGGTCATCGCGGATAAAACCAGCGATAACGCGGCAGATCGCGTGTTCCGTGTCCGGTTCAATCTGAAAGCCGGAACGTATGATAAGAAGAAAGTCTACCGTCTGGTGATCGCAAACGAGATTGACGTGGAAGAGATCGAGTTCCACATCGACATTGCATTTGCAGACGATTTCGGCTTTGACCTGTGAGGTGAAAAGAATGGATGAGCAGAGAATGACCGAAGAAACCGGCGATAAAAACGCGGTGATCGACGGAAAGCTGCGGCAGTTCTTTGATGGAAAGATTGTCCGGAAAGACCTGACGAAAAAGATCAAGGAAGGGGCGAATGTGCCGGTCTATGTCCTTGAGTTTTTGCTTGGTCAATATTGCAGCTCGGATGATCCGGAAGTCATTGAGACCGGCGTGGAAAACGTCAAGCGCATCTTGGCGGACAACTATGTCCGCCCGGACGAAGCGCAGAAGATCCTCTCCATGCTGCGGCAGCGCGGGATGCACACGGTCATTGACAAGATCACCGTCAACCTGAACATGAAGAAAGATACCTATGAGGCGGAGTTCTCAAACCTCGGTATCAAGAACATTCCCATTTCAGAGGACTATCCCGCAAAGTTTGACCGGCTGCTCTGCGGCGGTATCTGGTGCATTGTGCAGCTCGAATATGAGTTTCTGGAAGAAGAGAAAAATGCCTGGGATGAGGCAGTGGGAGAGTGCTTTGCGGAAGGAATGTTTGATACATTCTGGAACAGTCAAGAGAGGATCTATTTTCTGGGAGCCTCTGATGTGAATGACTGTCAGACATCTGTAAAAGAGATTGAGCTTGTTGAGACGAATGATAATATACAACACATAAAAGTGACAGTGCAGGCAGCACCAAGTGATTCTAAGGAAAATGAGTCGACAGACTTCGAAACGGAGTGGAGAGTTATTTGTGATAAGGATAATCCGGAACTGATACAGACGATAGAGCTGACAGATGATGACGGGTTCTGGGAATGGAGTGCGAGTAAATAATGATTTGTGAAACATATATTGCTATTCCTGAATCTAAGACTTAAAATAAATAAAAAGATGAATAGGAGGAAGTGTATGGATTTGGAAATATATCAAAGATTATGTGCTGAATCAAAGATTCTTTGGACTCAGCATTGTCTGCAGCGAATGCAGGAAAGGGGTAAGGGATATGTGTATGTATTGTAAAAATAGTACATCTGTAGAGAGTACAACAACACATGTTGTGAATTATAAAAATTGTATTATTGTGATTAAGAATGTTCCCTGCCTTGAATGTGAACAGTGCGGAGAAAAATACTATACAGATGCTGTAGCGGAAAAACTGGAAACACTTATTGATATGGCGAAGAAAATGATGCAGGAAATTGCGGTTATTGATTATCAAAAAGCAGCCTAAGTCAGTGAAGTTTGACAGTGGTCTATTGCACAAAAAAAGACATCCATCATGACGGTAATGGATGTCTTTTGTTTCGTTTACTTTATTCAAATAAATTAAGCGATTTCGTTTACAGCTTTTGATAAACGTGCAATCTTTCTTGAGCAAGTGTTCTTGTGGTAAACTCCCTTAGAACCAGCTTTGTTGATCTCAGAAATAGCAACCTTCAGTGCGTCCTGAGCAGCAGCAGCGTCTTTCTTTGCTACAGCAGTCTCAACTTTCTTTCCTCCACCGCCAAATATTCCTATTACAATGCTTCCTACAAGTAATACTACAATTATGACCGCCAATAACACTACTGGCAATTTGTTTTCCTTTGTCTGTTCCTGCATAACTTTTGTTCCCGTCTTTCTTTTCATTATTTTTATAATCCGGAGACAATCACCCATTTTCCATCTACTTTGACCACTACAAGTGTAATATCCTGTGTATCTTTTTCTCCGTCTTGTTTTAATGTTGCCTCTGCTTCCAGAATATATCCCGCCTTTGCATCTTCAGCAATGCTGTTCAGAACATAATAATCATCAATCAGAGTTTCTTCCAGATCTTTTTTTGCAATTTTTTCTTTATCGGTAACTTTAATCGTAATTTTATAATCACTGTCCAAATCAAACATATAATCTACAATATCATCCGTCATCCATGCTGCATACTCATCCGGTACTGCTTTTTTCATCAGATCAATATCCTGCTTATTGAATGCTTTTTCCATGTATTTGACAGGTTTTAAATATGCCGGTGACAGAACGGCTTTGATTCCGAAAATTACAAGCAAAATTACAAGAATCGCTGCCGGGATTGCAAGCAGCCATAAATTTTTATTTTTCTTCACTGGTGCAGCAGATCCTGCCATCTGCTGATACTGCATATCCTGGGCAGTAAATCCCTGCTGCTGTGAAGACACTCCTTGCCTCTCTTCATTAGTTCCTGCTGTTGCCTCACTCTGTGCGCTCTGTACCTGCTTTACCGGGTTTCCACACACAGAACAGAACCTTGCTCCTTCTTTCAGCTCATTGCCACATTTTGAACAAAATTTTGCCATAGTTATTCCTCCTTACTCTCTTCCTTATCTTCTTTTTTCAAGAATGTCTCCGACAGTCTCTTTTAACCGAATTTCAGCTTCTTTATAACTCCCCTAAACTCTTGCTCCACATGATGTACAGAATAACGCATCTTCTTCCAATGGTGCTCCACATTTTGCACAGCATGCCGGATTTTTTTCTGTTACCGGCTCTTGCGTATCGTCTACTTCAGTCACTGTTTCCTCTGAGTCAACTTCCTTTGAGTCAACTTTCTCGGATTCAGATTCCTCTGGCATAGCCTCTGCTACTGTCGTTTCAACTGCCTCGTCTGCTTCCGGCACTGTATAGGTCATTGGCTGCGCCGGCTGTGTATTTAATCGATTCCCACACTCCGTACAGAATAGGGCTTCCGCATCATTCAAAGCTCCACATTTGTCACAACATTTTCCAGGTGCTGACTGTGCCGGTGCAACCGGAGTCTGATTCAGTGGCGCTCCACAACTAATGCAGAATTTTGCACCTGCATTGTTACCAAATCCACACTGAGGACATTTGTTTGTAGCTGCCAAATTATCCAACTCCTGCTGATATGCCGCATTTTCTGATTTCAGACGATTAATCTCTGCAAATAACTCCTGATATTCTGTTCCCTCTTCCTGTCCGTGTGCTTCATAATATTTCAGACCAACCTGGTAAAGCAATTTATCTACCATCTTATCATTGTTCTTGATCAAATTTCCCAATCTGACATTCTCCGTTGCATTCTTCGCCTTCTGAGAAACTTCCTGTCCTGCTGTTGTAAGTGAATCTTTCATTCTGTCAAAAAAAGCCATAATTATTTCCTCCTTAGTGTCAATATTGTTCTTTTCTACTGCCTCTTTCTATGTCTAATAGGCATTTTTATCTGCGATAACTTTGTTGGTTCTACTATATCACATTTTCACATATGCAAAAAGAGACAGGATGGATTTCTTTCCACTCTGTCTCTTTTTATCTTTTTTTATAATATCTTATAACACTTTTGATAAAAATTCTTTTAATCGTGCATCTTTCGGATTTTCAAAGAACTCTTTCGGAGCTGCTTCTTCTTTGATAACTCCCTCGTCGATAAATACAACTCTGGAAGCCACCTCTTTTGCAAATCCCATCTCATGTGTTACAACTACCATGGTCATTCCTTCGCTTGCAAGCTGCTTCATCAGTTCCAGTACTTCACCTACCATCTCTGGGTCAAGTGCTGATGTCGGCTCGTCAAAAAGAATGACATCCGGATCCATAGCAAGTGCGCGGACAATCGCAATACGCTGTTTCTGTCCACCAGATAACGTTGACGGATATACATCTGCCTTATCTTCCAGACCAATTCTCTTAAGAAGTGCTATTGCTTTTTCTTTCTCTTCTTTCTTGATCTGCTCTTTTGTCAGACCTGCAAGTGATGCATCTGCCCCACCTTTTCCGAATAATTTCTTTCTCTTTGCTTTTTTTAGATCCTGGCATCTTGTGTAAACCGGTGCAAGCATAATATTCTCAATGACTGTCTTGTTATTGAACAAATTAAAATGCTGAAATACCATTCCCATGTTGCGGCGGTGGATATTGATATCAACTTTCATATCCGCAATGTCTACACCATTAAAAATAATCTGCCCGGACGTCGGATCTTCCATACAGTTCAGACATCTTAGGAATGTACTCTTACCGGAACCGGACGGTCCGATAATTGCTACGATGTCACCTTTATTGATGGTTATATCGATGCCTTTTAACACTTCGACTTCGCCGAAGCTTTTTTTCAGATTAATTACGTCTATCACTTCTATTCAGGCTCCTTTCTAACAGTTTAATCAACAGTGAAATAATTAATACCAATACAATGTAAATCATAGCCATTACAAGATAAGGTACCATAAATTCATAACTATTGCTTCCAATGTAACTAAATGCTACATATAAATCTGCCGCACCGACAAAACTTACAACAGAAGTCTCTTTAATCAAAGAAATAAATTCATTTCCCAGCGTTGGCAGAATATTTTTAACCGCCTGAGGAATGACTATTTTCACCATTGTAACACCGAAACTTAATCCGACTGCGCGTCCGGCTTCTAACTGTCCGGAATCAACAGACTGAATACCGCTTCTCATAATTTCAGAAATATAAGCGCCACTGTTTAATCCAAATACAACCATTGCCACCTGAACACCGGTAATATGCACCCCAATAATCGGCAGAAGCACATAATAAAATACCAACAGCTGTACTACCATAGGTGTTCCTCGAAAAAGACTAACATATACACTGCAAATTGCATTTAATACTTTCGGCAGACGTTTATATTTGGGCAGCACACGCACAGTCGCAATCAAAGTACCGATTACAATACCAATAATCAAACCGGTAATTGCAATCAGGAGTGTATTTTGAAGTCCCTGTACTACCTTTACATATCCGTTCTGCTGCAGAAAAATTTCAATAAATTTATCAATCTTCTGTCCAAAATTTCCCATCTTATCACCTTTTGTAAAGAAAAAAGCGGACGAAATTCTGCCCGCTTTTTTAGTTTATCTGTTTCGCTTCCTGTTTCTTTTTTATTACCTACAGGAAAATTTTTTACTGCATTGCATTAATTGCTTCTGTAATGCAGGCAGCCGGTGCCGCATCAATAATTACATATTTGAGGTTTCCATTTACTAAATCCTGTACCGCAAGAGAACCATTTTTGTACTGTACACATTCAGCCGGAAGCCCTGCAAAATCCCAGTCATCGCTTCCCTCAATATAGTACTGTGCGGTTGTTCCTGCCTGTACACCAATCTTGTCAGATGAAGTAGTTTTCTGAAGTAATGCTTCTACATCTGCTGCTTCTTTACAGTCATCAAATGTGGTATCATCTGCTTTTACAATCAGACGCTGAGATGCCTGATAATAAGTATCTGAGAAGTTTACATATTCCTGTCTTTCTTCATTTACAGTCAGACCTGCCATTGCAATATCACACTTCTGCTGGCTTACAGACAGACATACTGCATCAAAATCCATATTCTCGATTACCAGTTCCTGTCCTAATTCATCAGCTAACATAGAAGCGATTTCCATATCGATTCCGTAGTAATCTTCACCCTTTGTATACTCAAATGGCTCAAATGCTGCGTTTGTTGCAACAACAAGCTGGTCTTTTGAAGTATCAAGCTGTGCTGATTTTACTGCTGTCGGTTCTCCACCGCCAAAGTATTTCTGACAGATGTCATCTAATGTTCCATCTTCTTTGATTTTTCCGATGAAATCATTGACCTGTGTTAAAAGCTCTTCCTGGTCTTTATCTACACCAAAAGCATATTCTTCATTTGTCAGGTCGATATCAATTACTTTTACTCCTTTACTGCTTCCTGCGGAATCGCTTTTCGCAGAACCGCTGTTATCAGAAGCGGATTTACTTTCTCCACATGCTGTCATGGAAACTGCCATAACAGAAGCTAACACTAATGCAAATAATTTTTTCTTCATTTTGTTCTCTCCTTCTTTTATTTATTCATGATTTTTACCTCATGATGTATTAATATTCAGCCTAATGCATTATACCAGTTTTAAAGCAGAATTTCAACATTTAAAATTCCGATAAAAAAGAACGACTCCGACCAGCTCAAAATCGTTCTCTTTCTTTTTATTAATAAATTATTAATAAACCACAATCGGTGTATTAATTTCTATGTTATTATAAATTGTCGCTACTGCATCAAGCGGTGTGTTGACACATCCATGAGAACCATTTGTCAGATAGATATCCCCGCCAAATGCAGTTCTCTTTGTTAAATCATGGATTCCAACACCACCGTTAAATGGCATCCAGTAAGTAACCGGCTCTGCATACTGCTGACTTCCATCTGGATTGTATGCCGTTAACGTAAACGGACTCTTTTTATCTTTTAATTTCCAAACCCCGCCGGATGGTGTTGCATGTCCGGTATTTGGATTTCCGGTTACGACTGGTGTGTCAACAATCAGGCTTCCGTTTTTATAGAACCACATTCTCTGCTCAGAAATGGAAATCTCTACATAAGTTCCGTTAATTTCATTTCCTTCATGAGTCTGTCCTTTATACAGCCAGGTTACCTCTACGGTCTGGCTCTCTCCACTGTTCATTGCATTTAAAAGCGACTCTGTCGTCTTATCCTGCCATAAACGGTATCCATAATCTCCCGTTGTCAGATTTACGGTTTGTCCTCCGCTTGTCACAAAACTTCTTGCTTTTCCTTCTGTATTATACTTGGAAGATAAGTCAATGACATACTGTTTCACTGCCGTTTCATCAAAGGAATAGGTATGCGTACTCTCATCTTCCTTTAACCAGGACTGCAGTTTTGCACGGTCAATCGTTTCCTGACCAGAACCAAAATCAAGCACATACTGAGCAGATGTCATTTTATTTAACTGTTCTGCTTCTTTAGTCAGTGTTTCATCATTCTGGCGCACTGCCGGTTCTACATAACAGCCTGTATTTTCTAAAGAAACCTCTTTTTCACGTTTGTCCACTGCTTCTTTGATTGTTTCTAACGTTTTTTCCTTATCGAGTGTATTTCCTTCCACTTCCGGAACAATTTCATAAGAACTTCCATTATCTTTTATGTAAGCGTCCTGCGGTGCTGTCATATTTGCATCCTGCATACATGCCATCTGATTCACATAATTCTCAAGACTTGCTTCGTCATAAGAATTTTCCTGACTTACTGTATAATTCTTATCCTTTCCAATCTGCAAAATCCACTTCCACGCATCCTGCTGTTCCATAATCTTTTCGATTTCATTATCGTCTTTATAAGTAATCTGGATATCAGAAGCTTCTATCACATCCCGTGCATCTTCTCGTTCTTTAATCGTAAGGGAATAAACTTCTGCCTCTTTTTTTACAATTTCTTTTATGTATGCTACGTTCTGATTACTGCAGTCTGTTCCATTTATTATTGTGCCTTCATAGAATTTATCCTGATAATAATAGCCAATCGCAATATAAGCCGCTGTCAGACCAAGCAAAATCAGAATCACCAGCCCAATCAGCACTCGTTTTAGTACCTTATGTTTCTTCTTTCCCTGTGTTTCTTCCATTTTTACCTCTTCTACCTTTTCTAGTCCTCTCAATTATAATCGCTCCTATTTTACCCTAAAAATTGACAAAAAGAAAGCCTTTTTCCTGCTTCTCTTGAAATTTCAGAGAAATTTTATTAGTATTAAGATACTTTAAGGTTACAGGAGAAATTTTGATTATGAATCATTCTAAAATTTATGAAAATTGTTCACTTTGCCCAAGAAACTGTCACATTGACCGGACTTCTTCTCTTGGGTTTTGTCAGTCCTCTTCTCAGATAAAGGCTGCCCGTGCTGCGCTTCATCACTGGGAAGAACCCTGTATCAGCGGTACAAGAGGCAGTGGAGCTGTTTTCTTTTCCGGTTGTACCCTGCGCTGTTGTTTCTGTCAAAATTATAGCATCAGCAGTGAAACCTATGGCAAAGAAATTTCTGAACAGAAACTCGCACAGATTTTTCTTGAGCTTCAAAACCAGGGCGCACACAATATTAATCTGGTTACCGCCACGCAGTATCTTCCATCTATTTTAAATGCTCTTGACCGGATAAAAGACAAACTTAACATTCCTGTTGTCTATAACAGCAGTGGATATGAAAAACCAGAAACAATCCGGCTTTTAAAAGATTATGTCGATATTTATCTTCCAGATTTGAAATATTTCAGTTCCAAACTTTCACAAAAATATTCTAAAGCAGAAGATTATTTTAAAGTTGCCTCAAATGCAGTCAGACTTATGATAGAGCAGACAGGAAAACCTGTTTTTGATTCTGATGGAATTTTACAAAAAGGAGTGATTATCCGACATCTTGTACTTCCAAACTGTCGAAAAGATTCTATCACTCTGCTTCATTGGATAAAAGAAACACTTCCTGACAAAAGCTATCTCATCAGTCTTTTAAGTCAGTATACGCCTTTTTATAAAAGTCATGAATATCCGGAATTAAACCGCAGAATTACCACTTATGAATATGAATCTGTTTTAAAAGAAGCAATCTCACTTGGACTTGTGGAGGGATTTATGCAGGAAAAGAGCAGTGCAAAAGAAGAATACACCCCGCCCTTTAATTTGGAGGGATTATGAATTACCCCTCCCATGCGGTGCAGTGGC
>ENA-OPCV01001617-OPCV01001617.1-human-gut-metagenome-genome-assembly--contig:-NODE-1617-length-16107-cov-2.154062_pt1 | contig 16107 bp, 8 predicted proteins | sample MGYA00241257_ERZ501494 | MGnify/ENA primary metagenome ERZ501494 (study PRJEB25962, sample SAMEA2042618) | human gut metagenome | biome: human gut; feature: human-associated habitat; material: faeces...
TATAAAATCGATAAAGCAACAGCTGAACAAATGCATAAGATTTTCTTAGAAATCGTAGCTGCACCAGATTTTGATGATGATGCTTTAGAAATCTTAAAGAAAAAGAAAAACTTACGTATTTTAAAACTTAAAAACTTAGATGCACGTGGTGCTAAATATGATATTAAATATCTTGAAGGAAAAGTATTAGTTCAAGAATTAAATACAAAAATGATTGATGAAATGAAAGTTGTAACAAATGTTCAACCTACAAAAGAACAACTTACAGATATGGAATTTGGTATGAAAGTTGTTAAATATGTAAAATCAAATGCGATCTGTATTGTTAAAAATGGTGTAACACTTGCTATTGGCGGTGGTCAAACATCAAGAGTGTGGGCTTTAGAAAATGCAATTCATAACAATCCTGATAAAGATTTCAATGGTTCAGTTCTTGCTTCAGATGCTTTCTTCCCATTCAATGACTGTGTTCAAGTGGCTGCAGATGCAGGTGTTCAAGCAATTATTCAACCAGGTGGTTCAATTAGAGATCAAGATTCAATTGATTTATGTAATGAAAAAAATATCCCTATGGTATTTAGCGGATATAGACACTTTAGACACTAGGAGGCTTATATGAAAGTTCTTGTAATCGGTAATGGTGGTCGTGAACATGCGATTGCTTATAAATTAAAACAAAGTCCAAAAGTAACTGAACTTTATGCAATACCAGGAAATCCTGGTATTGCAAGTTTAGGTATATGTGTACCTGGTTCAGTAGAAGATAATGAATTTATTGTTGATTTTATTAAAAAAAATCAAATTGATTTAACTGTCATCGGTCCAGAAGTTCCTTTATGTAATGGGCTTGCTGATGATATTGAAAAAGCAGGTTATAAAGCTTTTGGTCCTCAAAAAAAGGCGGCAACTTTAGAAGGAAGCAAAGCTTTCTCTAAAGATTTTATGGTCAGACATCATATTCCTACAGCAAAATATGTCGAAGTGACTGATTTTGAAAAAGCATGCAAAGAAGTTGATCATTTTGATTTTCCATTAGTTATCAAAGCAGATGGTTTAGCTGCTGGAAAAGGTGTTGTCATTGTTGAAAACAAAGAAGATGCCATATCTACTTTAAAAGACATGATGGTTGATGGTGCTTTAGATGGTGCCGGAAGTAAAGTTGTATTAGAAGAATTCTTAACAGGATTTGAATGTTCTTTACTTTGTTTTACTGACGGTAAAACAATTGTACCAATGGTTTCAGCAAAAGATCATAAACAAATCTTTGATGGAAATAAAGGACCTAATACAGGTGGTATGGGAACATTTTCTCCAAGCCCGTTCTATACAAAAGAAGTAGAAGAATTCTGTGAGAAATATGTTTACCAGGCAACGGTAGACGCAATGGCAGCAGAAGGACGTCCGTTCAAGGGAGTTATCTTCTTTGGATTGATGCTGACAGAAGACGGACCGAAGGTTCTTGAATACAACGCTCGTTTCGGAGATCCGGAAGCTCAGGTTGTACTTCCTCGTATGAAGAATGATATCCTTGAAGTTATGGAAGCATGTATCGACGGAACACTGGATCAGGTTGATCTTCAGTTTGAAGACAATGCAGCAGTCTGTGTCGTACTCGCATCCGAAGGATATCCGGTAAGCTACGAGAAAGGCTTCCCAATCACAGGACTGGAAGAGTTCAAGAAGCACGAAGGATATTACTGCTTCCATGCAGGAACAAAATTCAACGGAGATCAGATCGTGACAAACGGCGGACGTGTTCTTGGCGTGACAGCGAAGGGAAAAGATCTGAAAGAAGCCCGTGCGAATGCATATGCAGCAACAGAGTGGGTAAACTTTAAGAATAAATACATGAGACATGATATCGGTAAGGCAATTGATGAAGCGTAAATAAAGGGTCGCAGACCTGGTTGCAATAAGATAAAACGATATAAGAAGTAAGGAAGGAAACCGGCAGGGAGGAAAAATCCAAACTGTCGGTTTCTTTGTGATTTTATCACAGAAAAATAAAAATATGTGCTATACTAGGGTTGTAACAAAGGAAAAAGGTAACTGTTCAGTTACAGATAAAAGATATAACATTTATAAGGAGGATATAAAGATGGCAGTAGTAAAACTTACAACAGACAATTTTGAGCAGGAAGTGATCCAGGCGCAGCAGCCGGTACTCGTTGATTTTTACGCAGACTGGTGTGGACCATGTAAGATGATGGCTCCAATCGTAGAAGCTCTTTCAGAAGAACTCAGTGATGTAAAGGTATGCCACATCAACATTGATGAGAATATCGACATTGCACAGAAATACAGAGTGATGAGTATTCCGACTTTCATCGCATTTAAAGGTGGTGAAGAGAGCGGAAGACAGATTGGTGCGATTCCTAAGACAGCACTGGTTGACCTTGTGAAATAAATTTGCGATAATAGAAGAAAGGAAAAACCCAGACGGGCTGCCGGGCACAGAGAAGGCTGAGAGATATGGCTCATTCCTGTGAACGACAGCCTGTCTTTTGCTTAGATATTAAGAAGAAAGGCGGGAGTCAGAGCATGTCATTGCAGTTTATTTTCGGGAATTCCGGAAGCGGAAAGTCCCATTATTTATATCAGCAGATTGTTGAGGAGTCAATCCGTCATCCGGAGAAGAATTATCTTGTTCTGGTTCCGGAGCAGTTTACAATGCAGACGCAGAAGGACCTGTGTATGGCACATCCGCGTGGCGGTATTATGAATATTGATGTCTTAAGTTTTGGACGTCTGGCTCACCGTGTTTTTGAAGAGACAGGAAAGGAAAGACAGCCGATCCTTGATGATGAGGGTAAGAATCTGGTGCTCCGTAAGATTGCAGGAAATTACGAAGATGAGCTGACCGTTCTTAAGGGAAATCTTAAGAAGCAGGGATATATCAGCGAAGTGAAGTCTGTGATATCAGAATTCACACAGTATGGAATTGATTTTGAACAGCTTGATTCTTTCATGGAAGGACTGAATCCGGAAAGTTATCTGTATTATAAGTTAAAGGATATCCGTAAAGTATATGAAGGATTTGAGGATTATCTGCGTGATAAATATATCACAAAAGAAGAATTGCTTGATGTGTTGAGTCAGACTGTACCGGAAGCGAAAATGCTTAAAGACAGTGTGATCGCAATGGATGGATTTACCGGATTTACACCGGTGCAGAACCGGCTGATCGGGGAACTTCTGAAAGTGTGCGACAAGATTATGTTGACAGTTGAGATCGATCGGAGGGAAGATCCATTTGTCTATAAGCATCCGTATCAGCTCTTTGCGTTGAGTAAGCAGATGGTTACTTCACTGACGGAAGTGGCGCAGGAAGTGAGAGTGGAGATTGATGAGCCGGTCTGGTTATGCAAGAATCCGTCGTATCGGTTCAAAGAAAATCCGGAGATGGCGTTTTTGGAAGAGGAACTATTTCGTTATTCCAGAAGAAAATACAGTGGAGAGAAGATGCGGTCAATTTCTCTTCATGAAGTTCATACACCACAGGAAGAGGCACAGTATGTGGCAGAGGAGATCCGGCGTCTGGTGAGAGAAGAAGGGTACAGATATCGGGAAATCGCAGTGATTGCTTCGGATCTGAGTACTTATGCAGATGCTTTGGAAAAAGCATGTGATCGATATGAAATCCCGGTCTTTATGGATCATAAGAAAAGTATTTTATTAAATTCTTTTGTAGAGTATTTAAGAAGCTTGCTGGTGATGGTAGAACAGAACTATACTTACGAAAGCGTTTTTCGTTATCTGCGGACCAGCCTGTGTGGGTTCACAAGAGATGAAGTAGACCGTCTGGAAAATTACTGTCTTGCGCTGGATCTGAAAGGATTCAAGAAATGGGATCAGGTCTGGGTGAGAAAGACACTGATGACGACAAAGGAAGAACTGGAAGAACTGAACCATCTGCGCATGCGTTTTGTGGAAAAACTGACACCGCTGCATACAGTTCTGAAGAAGAGAAAAAAGACGGTAAAAGAGATCACACTTGCAGTTTATGAATATCTGGTTCAGGAGAAGATCCAGGAGCAGCTTGCAGAATTGGAGCAGAAATTCCAGGAAGATGGAGAACTGGCACTGGCGAAGGAATATGCACAGATTTATCGTATTGTTCTGGAATTATTCGATAAATTCGTTGAACTTCTGGGGGAGGAAGAGATTCCTTTGAAGGAATACTGTGAACTTTTAGATGCAGGACTTGAAGAGGCGAAAGTAGGTGTGATCCCTCCAAGTCTGGATCAGGTTGTGATCGGAGATATGGAGAGAACACGTATCAAAAATATCCGCGCATTATTTTTTGTCGGAGCAAATGATACGCTTCTTCCAGGAAATGCAGGGGCAAGAGGTCTGCTTTCCGAGCGAGACAGAAAACAGTTTCAGGAGAAGAAAATGAATCTTTCTCCCGGACCAAAGGAGAAGTTATATATTCAGAAATTTTATCTCTATATGAATCTGACGAAACCGTCAGAACTTCTGTATCTGTCCTGGGCAAAAGTATCCGGGGAAGGAAAAGCACTTCGTCCAGCGTATCTGATCCAGGATCTGATGCGTCTGTTCCCGGTACTTGTTCCGGTAGAGGAAGACAGAAAGGGACTGCTTGATCATGAGATGATGAGAAAGAGCGGACTCTTGCAGATTGCAGAAGGTTTAAGAGAGAGGGAGCATGGACTGGATGATTACTGGAAAGAACTGTACAGATGGTTTGTAAAGGATGAACAGAGTCAGGAAACTCTGAAGCAGATAATAGAAGCCGGTTTCTATCGGAAGGATGAGCCGAGCCTTGGAAGCAGAGTAGCAAAAGAGCTCTTTTTGGATCCGAAGCGTGTCAGTGTAACAAGACTGGAACGCTTTGCTTCCTGTGCATATGCACATTTCCTGAATTACGGACTCCGTCTGTCAGAACGGGAGAAATATGGGTTCGAAGCAATGGATCTGGGAAATATTGCACATCAGGCACTGGAGCGATTTGCACACAAGGTAGAAGAGGAAGGTCTGGACTGGGTTACAATGCCGGAAGAGAAGCGGGAGCAGCTGATTGATGAAAGTGTAGAAGAAAGTATTCTGGATTATGGAAATACAGTTCTATTTTCATCTGCACGTAATGAGTATATGATCCACAGAATCAAGCAATTGATCAACCGGTCTGTCTGGGCACTGACACAGCAGATGGCGGCAGGCGATTTTGTGCCGAGCGGGTGTGAATTTAAGTTCGGAAGCGGAAAGATTGACAGAATCGATACGTGTGAAGATGAAAATGCAGTCTATGTGAAGGTAACAGATTATAAAACTGGAAGGAAAGCATTTGATATCACAGCATTCTATCACGGTTTGCAGATGCAGCTTCCGGTTTATCTGAATGCGGCACTGGAGATCGAACGGCAGAAACATCCGGAGAAAGAAGTACTTCCGGCCGGTATTTTTTATTACAGGATCCAGGATCCGATTGTGAAGAAAGAAGAGACAAAAGCGGAAGCTGAGCAAAGTATTCTAAAAGAGCTGAAGCTGGATGGACTGATCAATGCAGATGAAAATGTAGTTGAGCATCTGGAGCGGAATCTGAGTGGAACTTCAACATTCTATCCGCTGCGGATGAATAAGAACAGAACGCTCGGTTCGGCATCAAAAGCTTTATCAAAGGAGAACTTTGATACGGTTCTTGCGTACACGAAAGAGAAAGAAAAAGAGCTGAAGGACGTGATGTATCAGGGAGAGGTTGCGGCACTTCCGTATGTACTTGATGAGATGACAGGCTGTGATTACTGTGGGTGCAGGGATATCTGCGGATTTGACCAGAGGATTGAAGGCTGTGAGTACAGAAGATTAAGAAAATATACCTTGGAAGAAGCGCTGAACTCTATGAAAGAGCGTCTTGGTATTTTGGAAGAGAAAGGGGAGGCAGGAGAATGAGCGTAAAATGGACAGAAGAACAACAGAAAGTAATCGACTTGCGTGACCGCAACATTCTCGTATCTGCAGCAGCAGGTTCCGGAAAGACAGCGGTACTTGTTGAACGGATTATTTCCAGGATAACAGATGAAAATGATCCCGCGGATGTAGACCGTCTCCTGGTTGTGACTTATACGGAAGCAGCGGCGGCAGAGATGAAAGAACGAATCGGTGCAGCAATTGAAAAGAAGCTGGAAGAGCAGCCGGGAAATGTGAATCTGGAGCAGCAGTCCACATTGATCCACAATGCGTCGATCATGACAATCCACAGTTTCTGCCTGTCGGTGATCCGGGATCATTTTCATGTGATTGGAATTGATCCGGCCTTTCGCATTGCAGAAGAAGGAGAATTGCGTCTTCTGATGCAGGATGTCTTAGAAGAGCTGATCGAGAATTTCTATGCAGAGGGATCCGAGGCATTTTTAAACTTTGTTGACCAGTATGGAACAGGAAGAAATGATCAGAAGATCGAGGAACTTATCCTCCAGCTTTATGAATATTCCAGAAGTTATCCACAGCCGGAAAAGTGGTTGAAGGAATGTGTGGATAATTATGAGATCGATCCGGAGAAGATGGAAGAAGCAGATGTCGTGCAGGAGGCAAAGGCAAGAGTAAGACAGAATCTCACAGATGTGAAAGGGTTTGTTCAACAGGCAATAGAAGTATGCGAACTTCCGGCCGGTCCGTATATGTATGGTGAAATGTTAGACTCTGATCTGGTACAGATTGAGCAATTGGAAAAAGCAGAGACATTTTGTCAGCAAGAGCAGATCGTCAGTGATTTTACATGGAAACGTTTGTCAGGAAAGAAAGATCCGACAGTCGATCCGGAGCTGAAAGAGAAAGCGCAGGGACTTAGAAAACAGGCCAAGAAACTGATAGAAGATCTGAAAGCAAACTATTTCTACGCGCCTGTTGATGAGTGGATCAGGGATATGCAAGAGGCACAGACAGCAATGAAGATGTTAGTTCTGCTGGTACAGGCTTTTGCAGAGGCATTTTCGGAGAAAAAGAGACAGAGAAATCTGTTGGACTTCAGTGATATGGAACAGTTTGCACTTCGGATTCTGACGGAAGAAAAGGAAGGAAAACTGGTTCCGTCAGCAGTGGCACAGGAGTATCAGGAACGCTTTGAAGAAGTTATGATCGATGAGTATCAGGATAGTAACCTGGTGCAGGAAACAATTCTGACGAGTGTGTCAAGAGAGTCGGCAGGACAGAATAATCTTTTTATGGTTGGAGATGTAAAACAGAGTATTTACCGATTCCGCTTGTCGCGCCCGGAACTCTTTATGGGAAAATATAACAGCTACAGTACGCAGGAGAGCAGCAGGCAGAGAATTGATCTTGACAGGAACTTCCGAAGCAGAGGAGAAGTACTTGACAGTACAAATTATATTTTTAGGAAACTGATGCGGAAGGAATTCGGAGAAATTATCTATGATGATAAGGCGGCACTGCATTTGGGAGCCTCTTTTCCTGAATTACCGGATGAAAATGTGTTTACGGATCAGACGGAACTGCTTCTTTATAATCAGACGGGGCTTCGGAGCAGTGAAGCGAGAGAAGAAGAGGCGCGGATGATCGCACAGAGAATGAAAGAACTTCTAAGCACGGGTGTTGTGCTTGATAAGGGGACAGGAGAATACCGCCCGGTTCATTATCGGGATATGGTGATTCTGACGAGAAGTTTACAGGGGTGGGCAGAAGTTTTTGCGTCCATACTGGCCGAGGAGGGAATTCCGGCATACTCTGTGAGCAGAGAAGGATATTTCGAGACGTATGAGGTCAGTGTTCTTCTGGATTATCTGAAAGTTCTTGATAATGCAAGACAGGATCTGCCATTGACAGCAGTTTTGACTTCACCGTTTGCCGGTCTGACGGCAGCAGAGTTGTCAGTGATTCGTCTTGCATATCCGAATCAGTTGTTTTACGAGGCAGTGGAAGGATTTTGCAGCCTGAGTTCGGAAGAAATTCTGGAAACTGTGGACAAAAAGCAGGCAATACAGGTACAGGAAAAATTGAGGAAGTTTTTCGAGGTATTGGATCATTTTAGGGAAATTCTTCCGTATACGGCAATCCATGACCTTCTTGCGGAAATAATTGATAAAACCGGCTATGGGTTATTTATCAGTGCGATGCCAGGGGGCGCACAGAGACAGGCTAATGTAGAAATGCTTGTTGAGAAAGCAAGAGCATTTGAAGGGACGAGTTATAAAGGTCTGTTTAATTTCGTACGCTATATCGAGCAACTGAAAAAATATGATGTTGATTATGGCGAAGCAAGTATCATAGACGAACAGGATGACACAGTCCGTATTATGAGTATTCATAAAAGTAAAGGACTGGAGTTTCCAATCGTTTTTGTAGCCGGAACAGGCAAGCAATTCAATACACAGGATCTGAAAGGAAGTATTGTGATCCATCCGAGAAACGGAGTTGGAATTGACGTTGTAGATCTTGAGATGAGGACAAAAGCACCGACTTTTTTGAAGAAAATGATCCAGGAGAAGACAAAGCTTGAGAATCTTGCAGAAGAACTCCGTGTGCTTTATGTAGCAATGACAAGAGCGAAAGAAAAGCTGATTCTGACAGGCAGTCTGAAAATAGGAGAAGACGGCCTGGAACCATATGTGAATCATATGACAGACAGGGAATCTCCATTGAGCCTTTATCAGTTAGAAGGCGCAAACCGTTATCTGGACTGGATTCTTCCGGCACTTCTTCAGGCAGAAGATCTCAAGAGAGAAGATGGTTTGTGTGGAATTCTCAAAACAGAAAGTGAAGAGGTGCAGCAATTGCCGATTAAAGTCCGGATTTTTGATGCAGGAGAGATGGATTTTACAGAAGATGCACAGCGACAGGCAGAAGTGATCGCAAGAGAAGTGCTTGAACACTGGGATACAACGAAGGTTTATCTTCCGGGAGCGGAAGAAAAGCTGGAACAGCAGATGAATTTCCTGTATCCATATAAAGAAGAAGGAAAAATGAAGCTGAAATTTACAGTTTCAGAGTTGAAGAAGCGTGAGTCTTTGCAGGAAGAAGCAGGAGAAGAATTGATTCAGGAGCCGGAGCTTGTGCCACTGCTTCCGCATTTCATGGAAGAACAGAAAGAAGGACTGACAGGAGCTTCAAGGGGAAGTGCTTATCATAAATTTCTTGAGCTTCATGATTTTTCAAAAGAGTATACAGAGGAACTTCTGAAAGAAGAAATCGAACTGTTCTATCAGGCAGGGAGACTGTCAAAAGAGATGGCAGACTGTATCCGCACGAAAGATATTCTTGCGTTTTTAAATAGCGAGAGTGGAAGACGAATGACACAAGCAGCAGGAAATGGAAAGCTTCGGAAGGAACAGCCATTTGTTCTCGGAGTAGCTGCATCAGAAATCTATCCGGAGATCTATCAGGACATTCAGAAGAGAAGTCAGGAAGCGGATGAAAATCGAAAGGAAGAGACCATTCTCATCCAGGGAATTATTGATGTCTGGTTCGAGGAGGAAGACGAGCTTGTACTACTGGACTATAAGACGGATAGAGTCAGAAATGCATCTCAATTGAAAGAACTGTACCATGCACAGCTTGATTACTATGCCCAGGCGTTGGAGCAGCTGTTAGAGAAGCCGGTGAAGGAGAAGATCATCTATTCCTTTGCCTTGAAGGAGGAGATCATCTTATGAAATATTTCTGGTATTATCTGATATTTATCAATTTATTTGCATTTTGTACCTATGGGATTGATAAATGGAAAGCGAAGAAAGGCGCATGGAGGGTTCCGGAGAAAACGCTGTTAATCCTTGCACTGATCGGTGGAAGTGCAGGAGCAATCGCAGGTATGATGTGCTTCCGGCATAAGATACGGAAAGCAAAATTTATGATTACAGTGCCGGTGATCTTTGTTGTAGAGGTAATTTTGCTAATCATCTGGCTTTTGTAAGAAAGAAAAAAGAAAAATGTTCTTTATCGCATCATCAATTTGCACAGTTAAAGTGCTGAAATTATTATCAAAGAAACAAGATTTTACAAAATCTTGTTTCTTTTTTTCAACTTCTTTTCGAATGAAAAAAAATCTGTTAATATAACACATAGGAATACTAGAGTTATTGGTTGCAGAATACTGTGAACAGCATGAAAGCAGCTGGGAAAGGAGTTTGACAAGATGCCAAAGTTAAATGAAAATTATCAGAATGTAAAAGACAGTTATCTTTTTGCAGAGATCGCAAGAAGAGTAAAAGTATATGAGGAAACACATCCGGAGAAAGCGGCGGATATTATCCGTCTCGGAATCGGTGATGTAACATTGCCATTGACAAAGAGTGTGATCGAGGCACTTCATGAAGCAGTAGATTCTCAGGCAGTATCTGAGACATTCAAAGGATACGGACCGGAGCAGGGATATGCATTTGCACAGGAAGCAATTGCAGATTATTACGCACGCAATGGTGTAGAAGTAAAAGCTACAGATATCTTTATTTCAGATGGTGCAAAGAGTGATACAGGAAATATTACAGAGCTTTTTGCAAAGGATAACGTGGTTCTCGTTCCGGATCCGGTTTACCCTGTTTATGTAGATACAAATACAATGGATGGAAAGAATATTATCTATATGAACGGAACAAAAGAAAACGATTTCCTTCCAATGCCGGATGAAAATGTAAAGGCAGATATCATTTACCTGTGTTCTCCGAACAACCCGACAGGAGCATGCTATAATAAAGAGCAGTTAGAGGCATGGGTTGCCTATGCACTGAAAAATGATGCGGTGATCCTGTATGATTCCGCATACGAAGCATTTATCACAGATCCTACACTTCCAAGAAGCATCTATGCGATCGAGGGCGCAAAGAAATGTGCGATTGAGTTCTGTTCCCTTTCTAAGACAGCAGGATTCACAGGTACACGTTTCTCCTATACAGTTGTTCCGGAAGAACTTGTGTTTGAGACATCAAATGGCGGAACATTGAGCCTGCACAATATGTGGAACAGAAGACAGTGTACAAAGTTCAACGGAACACCGTATATCATTCAGTATGCCGGAGCTAAGGTATTCACAGAAGAGGGCATGAAAGAGTGTCAGGAGAATATCGGATATTATCGTGAAAATGCGCGTATGATCGCTGAAACACTTGAGAAGAAAGGAATCTCATTTACAGGCGGCGTGAACTCACCATACATCTGGTTCGAGTGCCCGAAGGGAATGGAGTCCTGGGAGTTCTTTGATTATCTCCTTGAAAATGCTCAGGTTGTCGGAACACCGGGAGCAGGATTCGGAGAAAATGGAAAGAATTATTTCCGTCTGACATCCTTTGGAAAACATGAGAAGACAAAAGAAGCAATGGAGCGTTTCAATTCATTATTCTAAGATATAAAGTGAATGGATTACGTGCATAACAGAAGAAAGTTATCATAGTGATGGTTTACAGAAGGAAAAAGAGAAGCTGAAAACAGCTTCTCTTTTAAAATACAATGTTTTATTCTAATGTTTTTTCTTACGAAGTACAAATACAGCACCGATAATTACGATAAGAGAACCGCCGGCAATTGCGAGTGGTACGATCGGGTTAGTCATATCTCCTGTCTTAACCGGAGTGAATTTCTTTCCGGTAAGAGTGGTTGAAGAAGTTCCTGAAGTGATCGGTGTAATCGAAGGTGTTGGTTTTACAGGATCCGACGGTTTTACAGGATTAGATGGTTTTTCAGGGTCGACTGGCTTATCAGGTTCAGATGGATCCACCGGATCAACAGTTTTACTTGGAGAAGTCATTTTCCATAACTGTGTTCCATAGAAAGGATTCGCAGTACCGATAACCATCCAGTCGTCTCCTGTTGCAAAAGTACGAAGTCCGTGATTATAAGGATCACCGAATCCGTTTGTTGTAATGGAGGTGAATGATGCTCCATCTTCTGAAGTATACAGGTCAAATCCACGTTCGGCACTTCCGAGATAGCATAAAATTTTACCAAATGCAATCAGGTTATCCTTTTTTGTAATTGTGATCAGAATATCTAACAGTTCTTTTAATTTATCAGGAAGTTCGGAATCAAATTCTGTATAATAGTCATATATTGCAGAATATTCATCAACAAAGTCCTGTGATCCTTGTTCATCTATAGAAGAAGATAACGGATCCATGTTGAGGAGCAATTCAACTAAGTCTGTTGAAAGCTTACGAGTCAAACTATTTGGTTTAATCGAACCGTTTTCAAGTCCGCTCATCAGAGCGTCTAATTGTTCATCAGAAAGTGTGATGGCATTGTCTTCATCCTTTTCTGATGCATATGTTGCAGCCTGAGCAGTGCTGTATCTCTTAGTTGCAGATGCAATCGCATTCTGTACCATTTCATAAGAAGACAAGTTGCTTTCAGACGTATTGCCGCCAACTGTAGCGTTGTCAGCTTCATCTTCAACAGAGCTGCTATCTGGCTGAACTGTATCATCAGAATCTGTGTTATCAGCAGTGAGTGGCTGATTAGGATATTCTGGAAGATATTTGTTCAATAAGAGCTCAACAAATACTTTGAGATAGTTGATCTGGGATTTCCATTCCTCAGGAGTCATATTCAGAAGATCACCGTTTGTGAACTGTCCGATTGGCTCGAGTAAACTACTGCTGTCGAAAGTTCCAAAGTACATCTTGCCATCATATACAGTAGACTGCCAGATATACTGATTCTCATGATGTCCGAATCCTGAACTAAGTCCTGAAATACCTCCATTAGGGAACATTTCTGTTGCATCTCCGACTACCAGTTCCATATTTTCATTCTTGTCCATACGGTAGAGACTAACAGACTGTTCAAGGTTCTTAGCAAGGAACTCTACATTTTTATTAAAGACAACGTCTTCAAGAGCAATTTCAATATCCTCGTATTCTCCAATGTAGAGATGATTGTTGTAAACAAGCATATTACATGCACCGGCACGTGTGCGTTCCGGGTCAATACCGAAGGTGTATCTGGCACCATCAGATTTATCACCAACAACAGGTGTCCATGTCCAGGAACCATCAGAGTTCTCGTCGCCGCGGACAATAGCAAAGGACTGCATTGTATGTTCGTCAGGTTTGTTATCCTGTGTTCCGGTACAAAGAGCTACGTACAGGCTACCGTTGAATTCAACCATCTCCCAGATAGAACCACCATAGATACTATCCGTATAATGATAAGCAGGATAATTGAATAAGTCACTCTTTGTTGCAATCTTTTTGAAAGAAGACTGACCTGCTGATGGATCAGAAGACTTCAGAATATAAGGTCCATCTACACCAACACAGCTTGCGATGAATTCACCATCGAAGACTGCCATTCCACGAATACCTGTGCTGATACCTTCTTTGTATGCAGCTCCGGCTTCTGCTGGAGTGATTCCTGTATACACACAGTTGATCTCATCTGTTTCAGGATCGACACAGTAGATGCTAGGAAGTCCGCTCCTTTGTCCTTTCGCACGGACAGAACCGCAGAAATAAAGTTTGTCATTGAAGCGGATCGCATTTCTGAAAAGCGGTCCTTGACCAGTTGTAGATTCAGACATTAAAAGTTTTGTCTCTCCGGTTTTGACATTTACCTTAACGAGAATACCGCCGGAATCTTCATCAAGCGTTCCGTCCGCTTTTTCATGTCCATAGAAAAAAGTACCATTGAACATTGCTTTCAGTGCAGCTCTCATGATCTCCGGATCAAAATTGTCACCAAGGATAGTGTCCATCAGCTCCAGTGTGTTCCCCATTGCTGCATAGCAGGTACCTACATACATCCAGTCACCGTAAGAAGCAGCAGACCAAGCATAACTTTGTCCCTGATCGCCCTGACCTGTAGCACCATTCTCGCCAGTTACGGCAACATTTCCACTGCCTAGGTAATCAACAATACCGTCAGGAGTAGAAACAGGCTTGTCAGGATGTGAGAGCTTTCCAAAAGTATAATCACCCTTTGCGTAAGTAACAGAAGGATGAAAATCAGAACTATCTTCTGCTGAAACAGTCACAGCTGAAAGGCTTGAAATGACAAGTGACAGAGCAACAACAGAGGTCCCAATTCTTTTAAACAGGCTCTTACTCATGATTATTTCCTCCCTTTAATTTAATTTTAGATAATAAGCCTTATTAATTATAGCACTATAAATTTTTGAAGTAAAGGACAAAGTGTTGATTTGTTCACAAATATTTCACAATTAATTCAATGAATTATCATATAAGAGCAAAAATACATTTACAATAAATTACATGTGAGTTTACAATGAGATTTGGATTTGGTAAGATAAAGACGGTATATTTTTTGAAATTTAGAAAGGATGGAACGTTAAAATGAAAATTGGTATTGGTAACGATCACTCCGCACTGGAGTTGAAAGCAGAAATTATAGAATTTCTGAAAGAGAAAGGTCATGAGGTTGTAGATTATGGAACATATACAACAGACAGCTGTGACTATCCGGTGTATGGAGAGAAAGTGGCCCGTGCAGTTGTAGCAGGAGAAGTAGAGAAGGGGATTTTGATCTGCGGAACTGGACTTGGAATCTCTCTCGCAGCGAATAAAGTAAAAGGAATCCGTGCATGCGTCTGCAGCGAGCCATTTACAGCGAAGATGTCAAGAGCACATAATGATTGTAATGTACTTGCATTTGGAGCTCGTGTAGTAGGTGGAGAACTTGCAAAGATGATTGTTGATACATGGATCAATACAGAATTCGAAGGCGGCCGTCATCAGCGCAGAGTAGATCTGCTGATGGAGATCGAGGAGAGAAACTAAAAGATTTCAAGAAAGAGACTTCTGCGTTACATTTTATCAGAGCGCAGAAGTCTTTTAAAAAAGGGGAAGAAAAATGCAGGAATACGATTTATCACAATGGGTTTTATTCTTTTTTCTCTACAGTTTTCTGGGATGGATCTGGGAAAGCTGTTATGTTTCTGTCAGAAAGCACCGTTGGGTGAACCGTGGATTTATGCATGGTCCGATGCTTCCGCTCTATGGTTCCGGAGCAATGGTTGTTCTGATCGTGACGATTCCGGTCAGAGATAACATCCTGCTTGTCTTTCTTATGGGAATGATCGGTGCGACAATCCTGGAGTATTTTACAGGAATTACGATGGAGCGTCTGTTCCACGTAAGGTACTGGGATTATAGAAACCTGAAATTTAATGTCAGAGGATACATTTGTCCACTGGCAAGCTTGTGCTGGGGAGCATTCTCCATTCTTATGGTAAAGGTCGTACATATTCCATTTGAACATATGGTATTGTTGATTCCGGTTACAATAGCCGATATCCTTGCATTTGTTCTGACAATCGCAGCAGCAGTTGACTTCACACAGTCCTTCAATGAGGCTATGGATATGAAACGTATCCTTGTACAGCTTGAAGCCAGCAAAGAACAGATCCAGAAGATGCAGGAGCGCCTGAAAGATGCTTCTGAGGAAATGCAGGACAGACTGAAAGATGCATCAGAAGGTGTTCAGGAACGGCTGAAACGTGCATCTGAAGGGGTACAGGAGAGGCTTGAGGACAGCTATCTGTTGTATGAAGAGCGTAAAGAGATGAAAGCAGCGGAGAAGCAGACAAGAAAAGAATTGTATCTTGCGAAGATAGAAGAACAGCGTAGAGAACGAAAAGAACAGCTTACACAGCTTTCAGAGAAGGTTGAGGCACAGCTTCGTACTGTCCGACTGGAGAATGAAGCACAAGAGTCTGAATCGAAAGGAAACTGGAGAAAAGAACTTGCCCAGATGCGTTCCAATATATTAAGGGAGAGACAGAAATTAGGCTCACGTACAGACAGAAATTATGTAAATGCTATGAGACAGCTGAGAAGAAACCCTACAGCAGTATCAGACAAGTTCAAGAATGCGATGGAAGAATTAAAGAAAAATGCCGAGGTGAAATAAATGACAAAGAAACAGCGTGCGCTTGAAGTGATTGAAAGACTGAAGAAAGAGTATCCGGATGCAGGATGCACGCTTGATTATGATCAGGCATGGAAGCTGCTGGTCAGTGTAAGGCTGGCAGCACAGTGCACAGATGCAAGAGTAAATGTAGTCGTGGAAGGTCTTTATGAGAAATATCCAACAGTAGAAGCACTGGCAGAAGCTCCGGTGGAAGATATTGAAGAGATTGTACGTCCTTGTGGTCTTGGAAAGAGTAAGGCGAGAGATATCAGTGCC